>Ga0314774_1001861_pt1 | contig 12721 bp, 8 predicted proteins | sample MetaGCBIA2018_FD_204515 | JGI IMG/M metagenome (GOLD analysis project Ga0314774, IMG submission 204515) | Cryopeg brine microbial communities from Beaufort Sea near Barrow, Alaska, United States - CBIA 2018 | ecosystem: Environmental > Aquatic > Marine > Coastal | place: USA: Alaska | collected... | reverse complement strand
CGGTGACGTCGATTAATGACATACCAGTGTTGAGCAGATATCCGGATAACCCAGATGAAATTGTTCGAATAGATAGATTAGAAGTTCTGAATAGCCGTGCAGATACCTATGGTAGTTTAGTGAGGGGTTATATTGTTCCGCTTAAAAGCGGCGATTTTCGCTTTTTCGTAAGTGGAGATGACGAAGCCCAGTTTCTTTTTAGCAAATCTTCCTCGGCTGCGGAAGTTGAACTCATCGCCTCAGTGCCTGCATACAGCACGAGAAATCAGTTTGATAAATACAGCTCGCAAAAATCAGCGATTTTTAATCTCACGGCAGGCAAAAAATATTATTTCGAAATTCGTCATCGCGAAGCGTACGGCGGTGACCATTTTTCTGTTGCGTGGGAGGGTCCGGGGTTTACTCGTTCCATTATTACAGCCGAGTATTTAGTTTCTTTAGGCCAAGAAAGTCAACTTTATTCTAACGAAGAGATCGCGGTTAGGAGTTATGGGTTGGGTTATCGCGTTGGTTTTTTTGACGGGCTAAATGAAATGGCTTATTCGCCCTTATATCCGCCATTGGATGAAAATCAAGACGGCTTATACGACAACTGGGTGACTTACTTCGGCATGGATGCCTCTGCAAGTAATGTAGCCAATCGGGATCAAGACGGTGATTTGCTATCGTCATTTGATGAATTTTGGCTCGGCACGTCGCCCAACAATTTTGATACAGACGGCGACGGAATATCGGATGGTGAGGAATTTGCATTTGGTTTGAATGCTCTTGATCCGGCAGACGCCGCAAATGACTCTGACGGGGACGGCTTTTCAAACCTCGCAGAGTCTGAAGCCGGCACGGACATGACAAACCCAGAGGATAAACCGAAACCGGTGTTTGTCCTCGAACAAGGTGTGATAGGACAATATTATGAAGGGAGCAACTTTGATACCTTTGTTCTTTTGCGACGAGAGCAAAGCGTAAATTTTGACTGGGGTGGTGGGTCGCCTGCTCCAGGTTTATCAAAAGATAGGTTCACGATCCGTTGGGTTGGGTACTTAACTCCCAGTCATGAAGATGGCGAAAGAAATTATGAGTTTAGAATCAAGCGTGACGATGGCGCACGACTTTTTGTCAACGGAGAGTTAGCTTTAAATGCCTGGGTCGGCGCAGTGTATAGGACGTTTTCCAGTGAAATTTCATTGCCTGCAGGCGAACCAATCCCTTTTACTCTTGAATTTAAGGAAGGCTTTGGGAATGCAAGTGTTAACGTTGAAGTCATTGATTCGATAACGGGAAAAGCTCAGGACCTCTCAGGTTTCTTTAAAACTGAGAAGTTGGATAGTGATTCGGTTATCGACACTGATTCTGATGGAATTCCAGATATTTGGGAGGCTCGCTACGGGTTAAATCCGGCTAAAGTCGACAGCTCTCAAATCATAAACCTAGATGGCATAACTAATCTCGATGCCTATCAGTCTGGGTTAGATCCGCGAACTTTAGAAAAAGCGAGTACTTCGATAAGCAACTCTGGAAATTCTGCCCCTCCTGTTACAGAAACAAAAGTAATAACTTTATTTTGGACGGCACCGCTGACGAGAGTTGATGGCTCATCTATCTCATTAAGCGAAATATCAAGTTATGAGATTGAATACGGACGAGCATTGGACAAACTGACTAATATTGTTAAGGTGTCTAGCGAAAATACATCGCATATTTTTACTGAGCTGACAAAGGGCCAGTGGTTTTTTAACGTGCAGGCAGTTGATCAAAAAGGTCTTCACAGCATTCCATCTGAAACTATAAAGTACACAGTTAAGTAATCAAATTTGCGGCGAGGTTCAGGCGATTTGGAGTCTCGCCGCTAACCTATTTGGTTTAATAAACTAACTTCAGTCAGCAAAAAGTGGATGGCCTAAGAAACGAATTTTGAAACCTTCCACAACATTAATGTAGAACAGAAAACGAAATCGATTAAAAAATTCAAGATAGCGACTAGCCAATAATTCTCCAGGTAGGAGTTTTGGAGCATCGGATGAAAGCGCATATCCCATAGCGATCAATTGGTCGCCTGCAACAGCTTCAAATTGTCGTTTTTGGCGCGTACTCATTAAGGAGTGCCACTTGTTAGTATTTTTACGTCTTGTTGATGCTGATAGTTCTTCTAGGAGTTCTGAACTTAGAGGTTCGTTTAAAAAATTATAAATTTTTTGTATGTGAATCTTTGGGCTTTGAGTAAGTTCTTCATAGGTTAAACAAAGTAGTTGATTGGCATTGCAACCCTGTTTAAGATTAATTTTTTCACTGTTAAGTCTTGCCCAGTATTTTGCGCAACCAATTGTCGTTGATGGCCCCCAAGGCTTTTGAAAAAGCGATAAAGCCACATCTCGTCCATCCCGCGCAATAAAAATAAATTTGGCGTCTGGAAATAACTCTTTAAGAATTTTCCAGTCACCCAAGTAATGAGGTGTTTTATCGCCCCATGCACTACTTCCTTCATGTGTTCTGTTACGAGCCATCATAAAAAGTTGATCTGTTAAGCTGATAAACGATGGTGTCGGATACAATACTTCGTAGAGTTCTACCGCCGAAATTCCAAGATCCCATTGCATTACGGGACGTTCTGTCAAAACATCTTCTGCCAACCGAATAAAATTATTTTTTCTGATAAATCGTTGTATTAATTCAGCTTTTTATAATATTTCGTAATGAAGTGTGACTCTACGGGTGCGCCAAACCGTGTCCGACTCAAAAGTGAGGCTAAAAACGTGGTTCCTGACCGAGGTGCACCAAGAACAAATATTCGATCGGCTGGGAGAAGCTTGGGCATCTGAAAGTCCTGTTTATTGGTTGAAAGCTAAATCTTTAAAAACCACATTTTCCTCGATGTGATTGAGAGGAACTGAGGGTTATTTTAAAGTAGGACTAAGTGTTAAAATTAATTATATTAGTATTAATAAATAACTAAAAGATATAAAGTAGGCTGAAAAGTTTGATTCTCCATAGATTTAAGGTCTAGATAAGCGATTGTAAATCATTTTAAGTAAAGCTTTGATTAATCTGGTCCAACGTCGGCGGCTAAATGGTTCATAAATGCAGGCCTGAAATGCACACTTAAAGGCGAAAGCCATGTCGCCTTCTTCTTCCGAAATATACGAACAAATACCGCAAGACTTAGCTTTAGCCCGTGACTTTAGCTTAGTCATTTCTGAGTCTGTTGCCATACGCTTAAATATTATATCTATAACCATGAGATGACTTGGTAAGGTTTTTCGGGTATTGCGGGACGTTGAACTTGGATGCACACGGTACAATGCCATCGGCTCATTCAAATATGCAATTGGATTGTTTAAGGCAACTCTTGTCCAAAGCTCCCAGTCCTGAACTGAGCGGATCGATTCATCGAATCCTCCAGCTGCAAAGAAAGTTTGCTTATTAATGATCATTGTTGAAGTGCTTATAAAATTTCCCAACAATAGCTCCCTCTGAACATTGCCCTCGTACTTCACTGTAAACTTACTGTCACGCAGTCCATCATTGACACCTCCAACGAATTGCATGTCTGTGTATGACCACCGGCAGCTTTTAATATGAAGCAGTTGTTTCTCTATTTTTTCAGGAGCCCAGACGTCGTCGGAATCCAAAAAAGCGAGCCAAGACCCTTTTGCTTCGGCAGCGCCTCGATTTCTTGCAGCTGCAGCCCCTTGGTTTTTTTGTTTAATTATCGAAATTTTTTCGTCAAAACCGGCGAGTACATCGCTGGTCATGTCCGTTGAGCCGTCATCAACTACAATTATCTCTATATTTTGGTATGTCTGAAGGAGTACGCTCCTGATACACTCAGTTATGTGGGTTTGAGAATTATAGGACGGGATGATTACAGATACACGATTATTGGCAGTCATTTCAAAGTGCGTCACTTTTAAGCTTGGTGAAATCCATTTTTGCCGAAAATTATTGTTTCTGCTATATTTTTTGAATACTACCAGATTTTTACTCTTTGATTAAGACCAGTTTGTATCTTTACATAATTATTGAGTCTTTTTTTAGACGTTTAAATTCGTAATTTGCTGAAAATATTGAAGTTCTGACGCTAGTCGAAGGTGCATACGCCTGTCATTCTTTTGGGGCAAGAAAACTTGCGATCTCAAAAAACAGGTTATGCGCTACTAAGCTAAAAAAGCTTTAATTAACTGTTAATATTGACATTGAAAACTTGTTTTTTTAAGTCGTTCACGGATTGGGTGGGAGAATGCTAAGAAATTTTAGGCGGTTTAATAGAGGCCAAGTATGTAATAAATATCGCGGGGTCAGTTTTTAAAGTGCTAAAATATGGGGTTTTTATGAAAAAGACTATCGTTTTCGTTCTAGCAGTTGCCACGCTATCGGTGGTAACGCAGGTAGCTGCTGATGTTATCTTCGAGGAAAATTTCGATGAACAGCCAGACTGGCACAGCGGCTTTTCAGAAAATGACAAAGGTGGCTACAACACGGCCGGATTGCCAGATCGGATACAGAGGGCAGCCACTCACAAAATTCCTGATAACTGGTATAGCGTTTATCAAGATCCATTCTTTTCTCCTTCAATGGGCTACCCTGATTTTCACGAAGTGATTGAAATTCTCGGGAAAAATGCGGACAAAGCAAAGGGGGGAATAGGTAAGTCTTTTATTGAGCGAAGAGACGGGCGTAACGATGGTTCCAACTGGACGTCAGATGGACAGTTACTGAAAGTATTCGATAATGATCATAATAGTTTATACATTGAGTTCTATATCGCTTTTGACCCGAACTGGACAACAGCGCCAAGCTCTGATCAAGCCAAACTTTTTAGAGTCGGCAGTTGGTCTCGTAAGGATAGCGAATTTCAGGCGTTTAGTAATGGAAATCTAGGTCCTATTCTAATCTGGGATTGGAAGAGTGATGCATATGGCGTTCGTAATTTAGTTGCTCTTCGTGGAGGCCCTCATGGTAGAAACTACACATTCACGAAGCCGCAGCTAGGTAGTTTTCCACGTACATCAATGAACTATTCAAACGATGTTCAAGGAAAAGGGGGTAATGGCGCGAACCCAAAGATCGTTGACAAAGTTAACGGTGGCTTCATACCTTCCAGCGGAATAATTGAACACAAGCAGATTTTTGGCGAAGGAGGTGAATATACTAAAGTTGCATTCTATGTAGAAATGAATTCCTCACCTGGATCGCAAGATGGCAAGTTGATGCAATGGGTTGATGACGTTCAAATAATGGATGTGTCAGACCTGATGTGGATTCCTTCATTGCCTGAAGATATGTCTAAAATGCCTGGTTGGAATTACTTTGCCATTGGTGGTAATGATTGGTTCAGATCATATTCTGCGACCGAAAAGCGGCAAGAATGGTACTCCATTGATGATGTCGTTGTGCGTCGTAGTATCCCGAATGATTTAGCTGCCGGTAGAGTTACGCCTCCGAGCCCACCCGTTGACTTAAGAGTTAATTAAATTTTAATTTTTTTGATAAACTTTTAAGCAACCCAGCTACTCTGGCGATTAAGTATAGGGCATCGAGAAAATATATTGCAGGTAAATTGCGTAGATTTTTAAATATATTTTTGGATCTGCGCAATCTTTTTATTGTAAAAAATAGCGGTACAATAAGTATAAAATCCAATGAAATAACAGTGCCATAAAGATTAGTTAACAAAATATTGAAGAGAAATGCTATAGAACTAAATATGAACAATATCAAAAGATAAAAAGTTGGGTCGTATTTAGTATCAGCCCAGTTTTGAATATAATTTTCTGAATGCCAAATTTGACGAACAAAAAAATTCTTTAATGTAATCGGATTACCCAGGTGAATCACGCTTAGCTTGTCGGTCATTTTGACATCATAACCATGATCTTTTAGCGAAACTGAGAATTTTGAGTCCTCACCTGATGTTATTTTCTCGTCAAATCCTCCAATATCGAAAAAGTCAGATTTTTTAATAAAAATGCAGCAACCTAAAAGCTCTTTAGGAGGTGATTTATTCTCTAATAGCCATGACTTTTCAATCCAATGTGGATTGGGTTTTAGATTGGCACCGCCTCCAAATACTGCATTCTCTGAAGTTAACGCTCCAACTCCCTGTGCAAGCCAATCTAGTGGCGCAATACAGTCCGCATCAATGAATGCTAAATATTCTCCTCGAGCCACGTTAGCGCCAGCGTTCCGAACTGCGCCTACGAACCCGTCATGTTGGTCTAGTATTTTGACATCAAAACTATCTGCAATTTCTGAAGTTTTATCGATGGATTTATTATTAACAACAATGATTTCGAAATAATCATTTGGGTAATTTTGATTTTTTAATGAGTTAAGGCATTGAGCAATGAAATTTTCTTCGTTATGTGCCGGGACGACAATACTAATATATTTTTGGTTCAATTTTTTTCCTTTAGCCTACTTTTTACAATTCTGAATTTTCCGTTATTACTTTTTTTAATTTTATTTACAAAACGTATTTTAAAGCGCATCCCTTGTTTAAATTTGCTTTGTAGGTTTTTTGATCTTTACTTTTTGAACGCCGGGACGTTAAACGCTGCAAGAAACCCATGGTTTCGCCACCGATCCCGACTGTCTGCGCTTTCTGTTCATTCAGTCCGAAAGTCGCGATTCCAACGCTGGCAAAGACCTCTACCGTTTTGCAAAATCTTTCCTCTCCACGATGGGCGGTGTGATTGTCGGGGACCTGCAATACCCTGAACCTTGCTGCTTTTAGAGTAGCTGTGTGCCTAGGATCGCCTTGCAACATCATGCTTTTAGGCTCAGTCGGGTTGAAGTTGGGTGAGGCGTTTTAAATTCCCAACTATAAAATCGGCCTTGCTGAATAGATTTGGGACATTCAGGAACACGTTAGAGTGCTTTAGGTAACCCCTTTGGCCATGCTTAAAGAATGTGTAATATTCACCCAGATTGATGGCACCAAAAAATATTATGCCCATAAATTACTACCCCTGGAGTGTTGTTCGGAGCACACTTTTGAACTTTCCGTTTGGGCCTCGGGGTATCGAAATGACTGTCTCTACCGTCAGTCGAAGCGTCCCACCCGTGCGCGCAGAAAAGTTGTGTCTGAGGGTATCTATCTCAGCTTCAGGTAATGCAGATTGGGCGATTATCTTAATGGTGCAATGATCCGCAGCGTCCTGAACAACTTGAGCTTCTGAAATTCCGTTCAACCCTTTGAAGATGTGGTCAATCCGACCAATTTTTCTACCGTCGGGGGTCTCGATATAATCGTCCAACCGTCCATTAATCGTCGTCAACTCGTGAACTGATGCCCCAGAGTCGTGTATCGATTGGCTTTCCGCAGTATCACCGAGATCATACCGGAGTAGTGGCATTGTCGTGTTAGTTAGGGAGGTTGCTATTAATCGCCCGGTCCTCTCATCATCAGTTTGCCCTTGAAGCTCGGTAATGCCAATAAGCGGGTTTAAACGATAGATCCCATCCTTCCCTTGGCCAGCAAAAAGCACGTATTCCGCGGTTCCGTAATAGTCGCTGACCTTGCAATCGAATACCTCCTCAATAATCACTCGTTGCCATTCAAGGAGAGTCTCTGAGTTTGTAATAATCGCCTGAGGGCGGAAAGTTGGCGCAATGTCTGCTTCTCTGTACTGTGCTGCAAGATCACATATAGCTGACGGGTAGCCGATCAGTTCGGCCGGTTGGAATTGGTCGAGCTCTGCCCGGTACCAAGGGAACGTCTGGCGATTTAGGTGGTAACTGGAAAACAGCTTCTGGTTTTCGGCCCAGTTCATCCTAGCAAACGGGGGTGCCATCTTGCTCGCTAATTGAACCATACGCCCCGCAAACGTTGCCCGTTTTGCACCAAATGGGACGCCGTGGTGCTCCTCATGCTCCACAAGTAGGGCCATGGCGAGCTTATAGGTGTCTTCATTAACCATTAGTGCAAGTGGCGTTCCGGTGCTCCCGCTTGTGTGCTGGAGCATGAAGGGCTTTGTACCCGGCTGCTGAAATAGTTGTGAATGCTCTTTGAGAGTCTGTTTATCAAGAATTGGTAACCGCCTAATGTGTTCAGTAGCGGTAATGTCATTTTCATGTAGGCCATGCTCGGCAAACTGTTGCTGATAGTAGGGGATGTTCGAGCGGCAGTGCTTCACCATTTGATGCAGGCGCTCACTTTGATGCGCTTCGATTTCTGCGAGACTCCAGGATCTGCAGCGGCGAACCTGCTCTAGAATTTCGCTGTATCGCGGACCTGCATAACGCTTGCGGTAAAGCTTGTATCCATAAGCTGAAACTAACAAGTTCTGCAGAAACATCGGTGATCGGTAGTAAATCGCTTCTGAGACTCCTCGCATCATTTCGCGTCCTTTATGGATTCAAGAGAGGACGGCGGTTTGGGCTGGAACCGGTTATTGATGCACTTCGCAGGGTTGCCCACCATAATATCACCCTTGGCTGAAGGTTTTGTCAGTACGCTGCCTGATGCAAGGATACTGTGGTCTTCCAAGTTCGCGATCACAAGCGACGCATTACCCAGCCAGCAGTCAGCACCTATCCGGATTTTCTCAAAGACACCGCCTTGGTCTTGGATAGGCTTTTGAATGTCTTGGAACTCATGCTGTCGGCTGCCACTCAGAATATGGACGCCGCTGCCAATCAGGGTGTTCTCACCAATGGTGCATTTACCGATATTGCATTGAGGGCCGATGTATACCCCCGGATAAATGGTCGTATCTCTGTGGGAGAAAATCGTTAAAAAACCCACAGAAATTTCATCTGACGTATCAGTGCAGGCCAAGCGGTAAAACGCCGCACGCATATATATGCCAAGCTTTCCAGGTATCAGGCTTAGCGCTTGCGAAAATGACATAAACGTCCCGTCAACGTTGCCTGTCAGGCTTAGGGCACGGTACAACGCGTAAACTGGCAGCATGAATACCAGAAACGCAGTTTTAACAGAACGCTTGAGTATTTGGCGAGTAGTCATTATCGATTCCGCCGCGTATTTAGCCAGACTTTTTCTTTAGCAATATCCAAAACTCTTACACTATGAAACAGTCGGCCTGTAATTCTGCCAATAAGCTTCCCCCAGGTTAGTTTCAGAGGTTTCGATTTCATTAATTTAGGATGTCTGAGGGCAGAGCTGTGGTTTGTCGGGACCGCAGCTAGGTGTGGGCCATAGTTCTGCATCAGAATTACCAGTATTCTCGAAAAGTGACGCTCTTCGCTAGACCTTAATGTGTCACATATCTGCTTGAGCCACTCCTGAGCGGTGTTCACAAGGCTGTCTGCTTTTGGCTGGCTTACTAATTCCGCGGCTTGAAACACCAGCATGGCTTTGCGAATGTCCTGAGCAACCCAAGTGTGATTGGCAAATTCAAGCTGAGATGTGTCGGCTAGAAATGGACGTTCGTTTTGCTGCATCCAATTTGCGTAAGCAAGAAGAGATGCTGCGGCAAACTGGTAAGGCTCGTCCAGTTGGTTGCGTGCTCGCTTTTCCTGCAAATATCTGGCTATCGCTGACAGTAAAATCAGGTAAGACCATCCGGTTTCAACGTTCAGAAGATCTCTGTTGGTAATGTTGTCTTCAGGGTGGATGGTATTTTTGATAACGGCTTCCGCTCGAGTGAGCCAATCGTTTTCAGGCTCAAGAATAGATGCGTCAATAAGCGCTGTTAGATAGTTGCCGGTACCACGGGTGAACGGGTAGCTATGGGTGGTTACCTGATTGCCTTTGGCTAAAGCTTTTATTCGCGGCAGTTCGCGGTTTTTCAGTGCAAGTACTGATTCTAGCAATCCACCTGATCCTTCATGGCTGGTCACCATCCACTGGGCTAATTCTAGCGTGGCAGTTTTTGAGGCTTTACTACCGGTCAGCAGGTAGTGGTACATCAAACCGGTGGTGTAACAGTGTTCTGCGGCGGGCCCGCCGCCGGTTTGGCCGGGGGTTGAACTGGTGTCGTTATGGCAGGTAAACGTTCGATGGGTAGCGGTTTGCGCGTCCAGGTAGTGGTCTGTGTGCCAGAACAGGCCGTTGTTGTATTCGCCGCGATCTTGGTCGGTATGGTAAATATCGATGTCTGTGACGTGCTGAGCAAGGTCATCCATTAGCTCAAACCAGCGTTTGTCGCCACTCATGGCAAACTGTCGGGCGAAGCCGAATATCGCATCGTACTGGTTGTTGTAATGGGAGATGAACGGTGCATCGCCTTCGGCCTGGTAAAGCGTTTCATGGTCGGCAAAAATATCGCCAAAGTTGCGCCAACCAAATTCGTCGATCACTTCTCTTTTGGCAAAGAAGTTTGAGTTTCCGTTCAGGCCTTCAGCGATGAGCTCGCCCAAGGCGTCGGGTTGTGCGTTGGCTTTGAACCATGAAAAGGCGTTGGCTTGCTCGTAGCATTCGGGGGCGAGCACCGGCACAAGAGGTGTGTAAGTCGAGGCAACTATATTGCTGTTTGAGTCGTAAGCCATGGTGCAGCGCAGAGTTTTTCGTTCGCCGCCTTGCAACTCATAGGCATTTTTTGAATCTTGCGGGAACAGACCGACCGTTAGTTTGTTTTCTTCTTTGCGCAGGCTGGTTGGGAAGTTTTGCCAAAAACCCGGAACGGCTACATCGAGTGTTCCGCCATCATACTCAATGCTGATTAGCGGGTTAGCGCGCTTGCCTTCGTGTACCAGGTCGTTCGGATTAGCGAGCCGGTAGCCACAGAATTGTGTGGTTATTTCACCGTTCGCATCGACATGGTTGCGGCTTTGCCAGTTTTCGCCGCCGCTGGAATCTTGGTAGAGATTGAAATCGACGAGTTGAACCATTTTTGGTTCTTTATCGGTCGCTTGCGGCGTTACTTGCGCCAGGAACTTTGCTGATAGGGTTGTTTCTATCGCCAGTTCCCGAAAGTACACGGAGCCTGCGTCGCCTAGATCCCACAAGCCGCCTGGGTGGCGGGCGCGCTTTGGATTGTGAGTGGTTAGCTCCACCTGAATGAGCCCGGTCTCCAGAATAATTCTGAGTCCACATTCAAATCGCGCCAGCGGCTCGTTGTTTTGCTTCAGCCATTGGCCTTTTAGCGTGGCTGCGACAAAAACGGGGCCTTTATGGGTAATTTTCCAGCTAGCATCGGCTTTAGCGGTGCAGGGCAGGCCTGCTTCATCGCTGAGTGTTACGGTCGATGGCTTGCCTGGGTTATTTTGTTGGGTGACTTGCCAACTAAGACTGTTAGAAACTAGAACCACGCTACCTGTTGAGGTACGGATAACACAGCCGTCTGACGTTTGCTCAATAGCAGACTCATGGCTGGTGGTGGCGTTCGGCTCTTGCGGCTTTACCAGTTCTAGGTCTTTTACTTGGCCGGAATCCAGGCTGATCAGGAAACTGGCGTGAACCCAGCGAAGGCTGCCATCTGGCCAGTGCGCAAGAGGTTCGAGCTGAACATTAATCGGCTCTAGGCCATTTATGAGAGCAAGTTGGTGAGTGGTCTGCACGGCGCCTTTTGGCAGCGGAACGCCCAAGCCTGTGGGCTCTTTAATACGAGCAGCGCCGTCTTTTTCTTCTAGCCGAATGGTTATTTTTTCCATAAATCTGACTACTGCCCAACATCCTGTGTATTGCATAGAATAGTCTGCCAGAAGAATAACATAAAGCCACATTTTGCGATGTTATAGCCTCCGCATTCTCATTTTCCACGAGCCTGATTTACCAAATAGCGAAGCTGTCCCCATTCTTCCGTTCCTTTAAGCAGGAACAAGCCAATAATGCCAATACTGAGTGCGGCGGTTATCACGTGCAGGGAGCCAAGTAGTAAAAATTGCGCCAGGTAATGACTGCCCGAGAGGTCTAATGACTGTGTAGCGACAACGGCTAACAACGTTCCTGCGAGCGTTGGAATGCACAGGAAAATAAGCTTGAATAACGAGAATTTCGTCTGCTTCGCAAGGATAAGTAATAGTGCAACGGTGGTTGCAACAGATAGCCAGCCGCGCATCCAGGCCATTATTTCTAGGCCGCCTGTCGCGGTTAGCCAGAGGATAACAATTATTGCGACGGTCGATACAACATCGAAACAGAACAATAACTTGACCTTGCCTTGGGCGATAATGGCGTCACTCACCAGAGCAAACAGGCAGAAGGTGAAGAAAAATAGCCCGAATGGTTTTAGTAGCGGGCCATATTCAGCCCAGTCCGGGCCAAGTAGCACTCGGATAATGAGTTCTGGATACAGCATGATGAAGGCTGTTATAGGCGTGAGCACGGTTATCATCAGCGCCAGGCTGAAGCGTATGCGATAAGCAAGCGCCTGTGGGTTCGACTTACTCTCGGAAATGGCGGCCAGCAAAGGCTCGCTCATGGGTATGATGGCAGACAGGGCAGGCAGCAGGCTGACTTCACGCACCAGGTTATAGCCACCAAGCTGAGCGGTTCCGAATAGGCGGGATACCATCAGGTTGTCGATTTGCGAGCGGGTAAACCCAACGATTCCCCGTAACAGCAGCCATTGGGAGAAGCCCCATTGTTCACCTAGCTTCTTCAGTGACCATTTAGGCCTGTAGGCATCTACCCGATAGGAACCCACTGTAAAAATAATGGCGGCCACAAGGTTGCCTGCGATGATTGCCCAAAAGGTGGGGTGGATGAGGGCTATTGTCATAACGGTTAGGAAGGAGAGGCCTTTTTGCCAGAGGCTGAGCTTAAACAGGGGCCTGTAGTTTATTTGCCTTGCAAGGCGCAGCATTCCCGGTGTTTTCA
>Ga0314774_1001860_pt1 | contig 12722 bp, 10 predicted proteins | sample MetaGCBIA2018_FD_204515 | JGI IMG/M metagenome (GOLD analysis project Ga0314774, IMG submission 204515) | Cryopeg brine microbial communities from Beaufort Sea near Barrow, Alaska, United States - CBIA 2018 | ecosystem: Environmental > Aquatic > Marine > Coastal | place: USA: Alaska | collected... | reverse complement strand
TGCGCTCTTGAGTAAGTATAAAATAAAGCTTTCCATTATTCCCCTTTTTTTTCAATGATATCTAAAATCTCGCGCAATTCTTCAGCAGAAATCTTTTCCTCTTTTGCGAAAAAGGAAACCATATTTTTATAAGAATTGTCGAAGAATTTTTTGGTAGCAGTGTTCATGAATTGCTTTCTGTATGTTTCTTTGGAAACTGCTGGGTAATACTGGTGTGTTTTCCCGAAGGCCTTGTGAGCTACGAATCCTTTCTCTTCCAGGTTCCTGATAATAGTAGAAACAGTGTTGTAATGAAGGTTCTCTTCGGTCAATTCTGCCTGGACTTCCTTTACAAAAGCTCTTTCAAGCTTCCATAAAATATGCATGATCGATTCTTCTTTATTGGTCAATTTTTCCATGGATATCATTTTAAGACGCTAAAATTTTAACCTAAATCAAATATAACTACAAAAATAGTTATAAACCTAATTTTATAGTTTGAAAAATGAATTGTGCTACACTTTAACTTTCTTTATCTTCGCAGCAAAATGAGATAAATGAGTGTTTTATATATCCTGATAGGTTTGGCTTTATTGGTAGTTGGAGGGGAATTTTTGGTTCGTTCTTCAGTGGCCCTTTCCTTTAAACTGAAACTTTCAAAAATGGTAATTGGTTTAACGGTCGTTTCTTTTGCGACTTCGTTGCCTGAGTTATTGGTAAGCCTGCAGGCTGCCTTAAATGGGTTTTCTGATATTGCCCTTGGAAATGTAATAGGCTCGAATATTGCCAATCTTGGATTGGTATTAGGTATAACCGCAATTATATCGCCATTGGTGGTCGATAGGGATTTTTATAAGGTCAACTGGCCGGTGATGATGTTGTTTTCATTTTTGCTTTACTTTTTTCTTGGTAGTGGCGGTAATTTATCGAGACTTGAAGGATTTGCTTTGCTTCTTTTAATGTTTATATATCTTTTCTTTTTGATAAGGCATGCAAGAAGATCACATGTTGAGGTGGAAGGAATTGATGAGTCCCTGTCGAAAATTTCAAATTTCAAAATTGTGGCTTGGCTTATAATAGGCGGATTTGCCCTTTGGGCAGGTTCAGAATTGCTGGTTTCCGGCGCAGTAGATCTGGCGGGATTGCTGGGGGTGAGTGAACGCGTGATTTCCATAACTATTATTGCGATAGGGACCAGTGTTCCCGAATTGGCGGCATCGGTTATTGCAGCGCTTAGACAAGAGAAGGCCCTTTCTATGGGGAATTTAATAGGTTCCAATATTTTTAATATAGCTTCGGTTTTAGGGATTACCTCTATTATCCAGCCTATTTATTTAAATTCAACAGCAATTCTTACCAATGATATTTTCTGGATGATAGGATTCTCCTTTATCCTGATCCCTCTGGCCTTTATTCCAAAGAAATTTATTTTTAGCCGATATAAGGGAGCAATCCTTTTTGTGAGCTATGTAATTTTTATTGGAATGGCGTTTTTGAACTAATTTCAGGGGCTCGTATCTTTTTAATTGTAATTTAACATTTTTTACCCCCGAATTTTAGGGGGTGTCTCATTAAAAAATGTATTTTTGTTGAAGTCAATATTAAAATTAACATTATGTCAACCTTAAGATTTCAAGCATTAAAAGAAACATTTAACCGGAAACCGGTAGTAATTGATGAGACCCTGAGAAGATCGGAGCTCTTTGGAAAAAACGTTTTTAATGAAACGGTAATGCGGCAATTCCTCACCAAGGAAGCCTATAAGAGTGTGATTGACGCCAATATTAACGGTTCAAAGATTAACCGTGGGTTAGCCGATCATATTTCAAACGGGATGAAAGAATGGGCCATCTCAAAAGGAGTTACCCATTATACCCACTGGTTCCAACCTTTAACCGGAAGTACGGCCGAAAAGCACGATGCCTTTTTTGAAACAATTGGAGATGGCCTGGCTATTGAAAAATTTGCAGGAAACCAATTGGTTCAACAAGAACCGGATGCTTCCAGTTTTCCGCACGGAGGAATAAGAAATACCTTTGAAGCTAGGGGTTATACCGCCTGGGATCCTACTTCGCCTGCGTTTATTTTGGGAACTACTCTGTGTATTCCTACCGTATTTGTCTCCTATACCGGAGAGGCATTAGATTATAAAACTCCGCTGTTGCGTGCTTTGCAATCTTTGGATACTGCTGCGACTGCCGTGGCAAAATATTTTGATAAAAACGTAAGTAAGATAATTGTTACCCTTGGATGGGAACAGGAATATTTCCTTATAGATTCCGCTTTGTATTTATCAAGGCCAGATCTTCAACTTTCCGGGCGTACCCTTTTAGGTCATTCCCCCGCAAAAGGACAACAACTGGACGATCATTATTTTGGATCCATTCCTTCCCGCGCTTTAGCTTATATGAGAGATCTGGAAATTGAATGTATGTTGTTGGGAATTCCGGTAAAAACCCGTCATAACGAGGTGGCACCAAACCAATTTGAACTGGCTCCTATTTTTGAAGAATGCAATCTTGCAGTAGATCATAACTCGCTGTTAATGGATGTAATGGATAAGGTAGCAGAAAGACATAATTTTAAGGTCTTGTTCCATGAAAAACCTTTCGCAGGAATTAATGGAAGCGGGAAACACAACAACTGGTCGTTAAGTACCAACACAGGTGTAAACCTTTTAAGTCCGGGTAAGACCCCGATGAAGAATTTGCAATTTCTTACCTTCTTTATAAATACAATAAAAGCCTTACATGATAACGAGGAATTAGTACGCGCGACCATTGCAAGCGCCTCCAATGATCACCGGTTGGGAGCCAATGAAGCACCACCGGCAATTATCTCAGCCTTTATTGGGACTCAGTTAACAGATGTGTTGGATGAACTTGAGAAAGTGACCGATGGGAAATTGTCACCTCAGGAAAAAACCGACCTCAAATTGAACGTGGTAGGTAAGATCCCTGAGATATTATTGGATAATACAGACAGGAACAGGACTTCTACCTTCGCTTTTACCGGTAATAAATTTGAATTCAGGGCTGTAGGTTCTCAAGCCAATTGTGCCGATCCAATGATGGTTTTAAATACCATTGTAGCCAAACAATTAACCGATTTTAAAAAGAGTGTTGATAAATTGGTGAAAGACAAGAGCATGAAAAAGGATGATGCCATTTTCAATGTTTTGAGGGAATACATCAAACAATCAAAGAATATCAGGTTTGAAGGTGATGGTTATTCGGAAGCATGGGAGGATGAAGCCAAAAAACGTGGCTTGAGCAATCACAAAACAACTCCCGGCGCTTTAAAAGCCCAGGTTTCTAAAAAAACCATCGCGCTGTTTGAAGAAATGGGAGTGATGAATAAAAGGGAAATCGAAGCTCGTCACGAGATAGAGTTGGAAGAATACTCTATGCGTATTCAAATTGAAGGACGTGTTTTGGGAGATATCGCGCGTAACCACGTAATCCCAACAGCAATACGCTATCAAAATATCCTGATTGAAAATGTGCGGGGCTTAAAAGAAATTTTTGGCGCAGATTTTAAAAATCATTCCAAGGAACAATTGAAGATCATCAAGGAGATTTCAGAACATATCGAGCATATTCATTTTGATATCAATGCGATGATCGATGCACGCAAAAAAGCCAATATAATTGAGGATTCTGAAAAACGTGCTTTTGCTTATAGTGAGAAGGTGATACCTTACTTTGAGACAATAAGATATCATTGCGATAAACTGGAGTTAGTAGTAGATGATGAGCTATGGCCATTGACCAAATACAGGGAAATGTTGTTTACGCGATAACAGCTGTTAATTATAGAGTTTAAAAAACCCTGCCTTTTTCAAAAAGACAGGTTTTTTTTTTATTATAAAAAACAGGAATATTAAACAATTACACCTCTTATTTTGTAGGATTCGAAGCACATATTATTTTACATGTTAGGTTTAATATAAGATTAACATTTTAAAATCGCTTCACTGTTCATAGTGGATAAGAATAAAAAGTTAGGGTTTTCCCCCAGCTCACTTCATCGAATATTTTGAATTCCAATTTGGTAGAGAAATATATTTTGTATAAATTAGAATTGTAATTAAAACAATAGGCTCTCCCTAAAAAACCTTTTTGAATCTCCCCAGTATTTTAATTACATCCCCCTACATTTTTTTACGCTGATTGAAGATGCTGTTTTTATTACCCCACCCAAGATTAGGCAATATGGACTTAGTTGGCCAAATTATATTGTAATTAATTATTAACCTTTAATTTATTTATTATGAAAAAAGTAATTTTAAGCGCAGCAGCGCTAATGTGTGGGGCAATTATGTTTGGGCAAACACCCTTACCAACTCAGGTAACACCGAACCCATTGGCTCCAGTAGGTGCTAATGCGGCAGAGGCAAATCAAACAGGGAACGGACAATTATTAAAGATCAAACAAATTGGTTATTTTAATTCAGCGAAAACCACCCAGGGCGATGGTACAGGTGCTGGGATGAACGAAGCTCTAATTGATCAACTAGGTGGCAATTTAATTCCTGGAAAAGGCAACACAGGTGAAGTGAAACAACTTGGTACCGAAAATGAAGGTGCTATAGTGCAGAAGTCTTCTGATAACAAGGCAAGGGTAGATCAAGGTCAGACCGATCATGGTAGTTCTGTTAACAAAGCCCGTATTGAACAAGGGGTTGTTCATGGGCTTAATGCTGTTGGAACAGGTAATGTGGGTTATATTGCCCAGGATGGAGTTGACAACTCGGCTAAAACCATTCAAATAAATGATAATAATGATGCCTGGACAGATCAGGATGGGAACCATAACCAGGCCCAGATTAGACAAACTTCAACTAATGCGCCAACTTCAAATACTGCGACAACAGGTGATGAAGGTCAAACCGCTAAAGTAGTTCAACATGGTAATATCAATGCCTCTTGGGTAGATCAGGATGGGCGTGGTGCCGGAAATGAAGCTTATACTACTCAAGTAGGAAATAATAATATTGCAGTTCAAAAACAATTTTCTACCGTAGATTGGTTACTTCACGGTAATACCGCTACCATAGAACAAGGACCATTAGGCCATTTATCTAATTATGCCTATGCAACTCAGGATCAAGAAGGAATTAATCAAGATGCCACCATTAAGCAATATAATGGAGATATTGATTCCCGAAACAGAGCTAGACAATATCAAAGAGGAAATGCCAATGATGCGAAAATTACCCAAACTATGGATAATAGCGGTCATGGAATGAATTATGCCAACCAAGATCAGAATGGTGTTTTAAATGATGCAGATTTAGTTCAGAATGGTAAAAACAATAAAGCCTATCAGGTTCAGCATGGAAACCGCAATAAGGTAGATTCAGATCAACATGGTAATGGTAACAAATTGAATACATACCAATATGGAGATAAAAACTATGCTTTGACTCAACAAAACCATGATTACAATGCAGCTTTAATAGTTCAATATGATGGACAAAGCGCTGTTTTAACTCAAAGCGGGTATGATAATAGTGCCAATATTTTTCAAGCTGGTCCTAATGGAGGTCATGAATTACTTTGTGTGTTCCCAGAGTTTGGAGGTCATCCAGATTATACAGATCCAGTACTTGAAGTGCTACCAGTATGCCAAGATTGTGAATAAATTTTTAACACTAAAATGGAAGGGATTTTCCCCTTCCATTTTAGTGTTAAAAATAATGTTTAATTTAGTTAAAAAATTATGAGTAAAATAATGATAAACACGTGTATCTTATTGTTTTTTCTTATTGCCTATAGTCAATTCGCAAATGCTCAAACTTATGTGAATTCAGGTACTAGTTCACAAGAAGAGCTTTTATTGAAGAATGATAATTTAACTCAGGCGGCACTTAATGGATTAGGTATTTTTAATAACCCAAATCCTAGAAATATGGAAATTACGGGGAATGATGTATCCTTGAGACAAATTGGAGATTTTAATCAAGCCGATATAAAGACAATTACTGCTTCTAGTGAAATTATAATTAATCAACTTGGTGCGAGTAATTGGGCAACAGTAGATTATGAGGTGAATACTGCAATTGCTAATTTTGTTCAAAATGGTGATTTTAACACCATTCATGACTATGTTATTAGTCCGGAAGCAGATATTTCTTTAGAGCTTAAGCAAGAAGGCAATGGTAAATATTTTGAAAGAAATGGTATTAATGAGCTTACAAAATCCTTGAAATTCACCCAAACCGATGCGACACCAATACTGATAATAAATAGTTATAAATGATTATTCTCTAACTTATGATAGCCAGAATAGTATATAATAAAAAACTTGTTTTTGCACTGGTTTTTGCTTTTTATAGCATCACAGGATTTTCTCAATTTTATAACAAGGAAGTTGTTGCCGATATAAAAGTAGAAGATAAAGGAGAGTTTTTAACTTTTAGTGCAACAGCCGAAAACATAACTGCTACCGATTATAATCTTAGATATGAATTCTTTTTAATTAAAAAGGACCCTAACAATAATTCTTCGAGAACAAGTCAGGGGAATCGTTTTTTTTTAGAAGCTTTTAAAAAAGAGATCCTATCTAGTACCACAGTTAATAAAAGTGAAGAGGGAACAATCACTGTTCTCTTGTTGATCTATGATGAGGAAGATAAACCAATAGGAAAGGATAGAATAGAACTTGTAAACGATTTAGAATCAATTAGGGAGGTGATAGACGAAGAGAGGGTAAGTGCGCCAGTCTCTAAAGAAGAAGCAAAACCTCAAGATGGATTTCAAATTAATGGGTTGGTAATTGAAAATACAATAACCACAGTGGGTAGAGATTTTTTTAGGTTTTTTTATTCAGAATTCTATAATAAGGAAATAGTTTCTCCTAAAAATATAGAAATAGATGAAATTCCTGGCAGAGGACGTGTAACTAAAATATCAGTAAAAATAGGACAGCAAGTCCTAATTAGTTTTTTTTCCAGACCTAATAAAGATTATTTGAAACAGATGGCAGCGGTGTCCATACAAAGAACAATTGCATATATCCAGCAATTGGAAAAAAAAGGAAATAACTTTAAATATTACTAATGATGCTAAAACTACTACTTTTTTCTTTCGTTCTGTTTTTCGGTGCTCAAGCAAAGGCGCAACAATTTAGTTATCAACCTACCAACCCTGCTTTTGGGGGTAATTATATAAATTATGGATGGCTCTTGAGTTCTGCGTCTGCCCAAAATTCTTTAAAAGCTCGAGTTGATCCTAGTGAGCAACAATCTGAACTGGATAGATTAGGACAAGATATAAACAGGCAAGTTCTTAGTCAGATTTCTAGAACCTTATTACAACAACAATTGGAGAGTTTTGGTTCTTTCAATCAAGAAGGTACTTTTAACTTTGGTACGCTATCATTAGAGATTTTTCGAACTCTTGAAGGTTTGGTGATAAATATTCTTGATACGACCACAGGTGAGGAAACCCAAATTATTGTCCCAAATTAAAAAAACTTACTACATGATTAAACTCTACAAAGTGCTTTTTTTTACAGGAATACTATGTCTTTGCTCTTGCGGGGCCTATTTTAATCAACCCTTTTCTGCAAGTCCCTCCAGAACAGGTGAATTTAGTGCTTCCTCCAAAGATCTATTGGACTTACCTCCAGCGTTAGAACCTGTTGAAGTCGCAGTATATAATTTTAGTGACCAAACCGGGCAATATAAGGCAATAGAAAATGGTTCTACTTTTAGTACGGCTATTACCCAAGGAGGTACAACGATGTTAATAAAGGCTTTGGAAGATTCCGGTTGGTTTATCCCCATAGAAAGGGAAAGCCTTAGCAATCTCTCTACAGAGAGAAATATAATTAGAAATACAAAACAGGAATATATTAAAAACCTTAATCCAAATGAGCCACCTTTACCTCCTCTTTTATACGCAGGTTTGCTTTTAGAAGGTGGCATTATCTCTTACGATACAAATATTGTTACTGGTGGTATTGGTGCTCGATATTTTGGAATAGGGGGATCTGCAAAATATAGACAGGATAGAATAACAGTTTATCTAAGAGCTGTTTCCACAAGCAATGGAAAGATCCTAAAAACAGTATATGTTTCTAAAACCATTCTTTCGCAGGCCTTGGATGCTAGTTTTTTTAGGTTTGTAAAATTTCAGCGATTGTTAGAGGCTGAAACTGGAATAACACAAAACGAACCTGTACAATTAGCTGTTAAAGATGCCATTGAAAAAGCTGTTCGGGATCTTATAATTGAAGGGGTTAAAGAAAAATATTGGTCGGCACAAGGCGGGGTCGAAGTAAATGAAAAGCTGGTAGCAGAATATCAAGAGGAAAAATCACAAGATGAAGCAACAGGTTTATACGAGCGTATCTTTGTAGATAGACCTTATAAAAATAATTTTAGTATCTCTGGTGGAATCTCCTTGATAGATGGGGACTATTCTGTAAACAACCCCGATTTTTTAGCTAGAGTAGAATATCAGAGGAGCCTGACCTCTCATTTAAATTTGGGTACCGCCTTAAGTGTGTTTAAATTGAATAACGGGAATGCATTTTCCGGTAGATTTGCAAGTTTAGACCTAAATACTCAATTAGAATTATTGCCACGGGACGATTTTAGTCCCTATGTATATGGAGGTCCAGGAATAGCTGTTGAATTAGGTGAGCCTGAAATCGCAAATGGACAAGAAAATTTGAGTAGTACGTTTTTTAAGTTACAATATGGTGTAGGTTTACAATATTTGGTCTCTCCAAAAATTGGATTTAAACTTTTTGCAGAGCATAACATTTTATTAAATGATGAAATTGATAATCTGGTAAATGGAAAAAGAGATGATTATTATTTCAATATAGGAATTGGTTTCAATTATTATTTTGGTTTAACAAAACCTAAAACTTCAATTAAATAGTATGAAAAAGTATATATATATATTGATAGCTGTAATGATAGTTTTGTTAGTTGGATGTAATGAAGATACTGTTGGGAACGATTTAACCGGTTCCATATCTGGTACGGTAACTAGTGGAAGTTCGGGTGAACCCATAGAGAATGTTGAGATTTCTACGAGTCCAGCATCCACTACAGTTCTTACTGATGAAAACGGAAAGTTTGTCCTAGAGAATGTAATAGTAGACCAATATTCAGTAAAAACTGAAAGCGAAGATTATATATCGGCATTCAAATCGGTAACTGTGACTGCGGATGTAACCTCAAATGTTATCTTTAAATTAGTGATTTCTTCTGCAAATAATAGGCAACCTTCTGCTCCGGTTGCAGTTGCACCCTTGGATAATGCCTCAGTAACCGATTTAGATGTAGATTTTGCATGGGATTCAACAGATCCTGATGGGGACGATTTAACCTTTGAGCTTAAAATAAGGAATGATCGAAATGATGATGTTTTAATGTTCAGTAATATTCAGGATACTACATATAACGTTTCAGATCTTAAATATGGGTATAAATATTTTTGGCAAGTTGCGGTTTCAGATAGTATAAATGATCCTGTATTAAGCCAAGTATATTCATTTAGGATCACTGAATTCCCAGATAACAGCTATTATTATGTTAGAGAAATAGAGAATAATAATGTAATTTTCTCATCTAATGAAAAAGCCGTAGAGGTAAGGTTAACAGATCTAAATAAGAATAGCTTTAGGCCCAGAAAAAATAATTCTATTAATAGAGTTGCTTTTTTAAGAATAGTGGGTTCTTCAACACAATTATTTACAATGAAACCCGATGGTTCAGACGTTTTACAAGTCACCTCGAGTATCCCAGTAAAAAGCATTAACAACGAACGTGTTGGTTATTCCTGGTCTAACGATGGGTCGTTTTTATTGTATCCAAATTTGGATAAGTTATACAAAATTAGGGCAACTGGTGAGGGGAAAGAAATTGTTTATGATGCACCTGCAGGACGCTTTATAATTAATACTACGGTAAGCGCAGATAACTCTGTAATTGTCCTACACACTACAGATGTGAATGGATACAATGCTGAAATTTTTACAATTGATTTTAATGGAAACAGAAAAAAGACGATTGTGAACAATGTAATGGGAAGTCTAGGAGGTTTGGATATTGATGTGACTAATTCATTGGTGTTGTACACCCGGGATGAATCAGGTTTTGAAAGTGCTGAAAATAGGGAGCTGAACACAAAAATGTTTATTTACAACCTTGAAAATGATTCTGAGGTTGGTTTGAGCGGAGGTAAGGATAATGGTACTAATGACACTAACCCAAGGTTTTCTCCAGATGAAGCGGCAGTTATTTTTGTAAATGCTTCCAATGCCCTTATGTCAAATAAAAATATTTATACGCTGCGTTTTGATGAGGATCTTAATCCGCTGGAATTAGATCGAATACTTTTAATTGAAAACGCTAAAATGCCCGATTGGGAATAAATAACAGATTAAAAGGAGAATAAAAAAAGCGACACTCTAAAGTGTCGCTTTTTTGGTTTTAAAAGGTTAACATTCTGTGTATCTTTGAGCCATTCAATAAAGAAGAGTTTCATGAGTCAGGAAATAAGTAAAAGATACGCCGGTAGAGGGGTATCTGCAGGAAAAGAAGATGTGCATAATGCCATTAAAAATGTAGATAAGGGATTGTTCCCTCAGGCATTTTGTAAAATAGTCCCCGACTATCTTACCGGAGATGAGGATTTTTGCCTGATCATGCACGCAGATGGGGCAGGAACAAAATCTTCCCTGGCCTATATGTACTGGAAAGAAACCGGCGATGTATCGGTTTGGAAAGGAATAGCGCAGGATGCACTTATCATGAATATAGACGATCTGCTTTGCGTTGGTGCTACCGAAAACATTCTTCTTTCCTCGACTATTGGCCGGAACAAGAATTTGATCACCGGGGAGGTAATCTCTGCGATTATTAACGGAACAGAAGAGTTACTTGCCGATTTAAAGGAATTTGGTGTGGAAATCCATTCTACCGGTGGAGAAACCGCCGATGTTGGAGATCTGGTACGCACCATAATTGTGGACTCTACTGTCACGGCCCGTATAAAAAGAAGTGATGTAATTGATAATGCCAATATTCAGCCTGGAAATGTAATTGTTGGCCTAGCTTCATTTGGGCAGGCAACTTATGAAAAGCAATACAATGGCGGAATGGGTAGCAACGGATTAACCTCTGCCAGGCACGATGTTTTTTCCAAAAATTTGGCTACAAAATATCCCGAAAGTTTTGATAACAGCATTCCAGAGGATTTGATCTATTCAGGATCAAAATCCCTGACAGATACCGTGGAGGATTCCCCGCTTGATGCCGGAAAACTGGTGCTTTCCCCAACCCGGACTTATGCCCCAATTATCAAAAAGATCCTGTCCAGGTTCGGTAATAAGCAAATTCACGGCATGGTACACTGCAGCGGAGGTGCACAAACGAAGATCCTCCATTTTATAGAAAACCTGCATATTGTTAAAGATGAAATGTTTGAAGTGCCACCACTTTTCAAACTTATTCAGCAGGAAAGTAAAACCGATTGGAAAGAGATGTACCAGGTATTCAATATGGGCCACCGGATGGAATTGTACGTGGATGAGGATATAGCAGCTGAAATTATTGAAATCTCAAGATCCTTTAATGTAGATGCCAAAATAGTGGGTAGGGTGGAAGCTTCACAAACCAAAAAACTCACCATTAAAAGTGAATTTGGGGAATTCGTGTATTAAATAGTCGGATTAAGCTGGGCTATCCTTGAAAAATAAGGTCAGTCATGGTAAAGAGGTAAGTACGGTTCATCTGTTAATTCGGGAAGTAAATTATGATTTTCCTGACTTCGATTTCCGGTCAAACGCAAAATTCTTTTAGCCACGAATACACGAATGTGTTTTATTATTTTTCCTCAGGTTGTTTTTTTTTTTGATCTGATTCTTTTTATCCTGATTTCCGGTCATATGCTAGAACTTTTTAGCCACGAATGCACGAATGTTGTATTATTCATCTAGATCAGGTTTTTATTAACCTGATTCTTCCATTTTGGTTTCCATACTTTTGTTTTTTGTTTTTTTAAAATTTCCTTTCTGAAGTAAAGATTTTGAAATTTAAATTTTGAATTTTTTTACTCCGGCCTCCAGTCAATTCCTAAACTTTTTTAGCCATGAATGCACGAATGTTTTGTTATTTATCTAGCGCAGGTTTTTTTTAACTGCAGGATTCAAGTCACAAACACAACTTTTTAGTTAAACAATAATTTCCCCGTTTTTTCTAAATTTCCTTTCTGAATTTTGAATTTTAAATTTTGAATTTTTTTATTCCGGTCTCCCGACTTCAATCTTCCAGATTTACTAATCTTGATTCTTGTCTCTTGTTTCTTTGTTTTAACTTCTGTACATGAAAAAACCCCGGTAATCACTCCGGGGTCATTCATCAATCAAAAAACGAACAGTTAGAATCCCGGTTTTCACCGGAATCAGACTGTTGTTATTTTTAGATTTATCCTAAATATGTTTTTAATATCTTGCTTCTTGAAGTATGTTTCAGGCGTCTAATTGCTTTTTCTTTAATTTGACGAACGCGTTCCCTTGTAAGGTCAAAGGTCTCTCCAATTTCTTCCAAAGTCATTGGGTGTTGATCTCCTAATCCAAAGTATAAACGGATTACATCCGCTTCACGTGGAGTCAAGGTTTCCAAAGCCCGTTCAATTTCTGTACGCAGGGATTCGTGCAACAATTCCCTGTCCGGGTTTGGAGATTCACCAGAGCGCAATACATCGTAAAGGTTTGAA
>Ga0314774_1001857_pt1 | contig 12734 bp, 10 predicted proteins | sample MetaGCBIA2018_FD_204515 | JGI IMG/M metagenome (GOLD analysis project Ga0314774, IMG submission 204515) | Cryopeg brine microbial communities from Beaufort Sea near Barrow, Alaska, United States - CBIA 2018 | ecosystem: Environmental > Aquatic > Marine > Coastal | place: USA: Alaska | collected... | reverse complement strand
ATAATCCAATTGTGTGTGTTGAGTCTCTTTCTCTAAGAGGCTTAACGACATCGCTAGGCGGTTTAAAGGATTGTGTAATTCATGCCGTAATGTTTTTGGCAACTGCTTTAGGTAACGCTCATAGGCCCCCAACTGTTTGAGCATTTCATGGATATGATGCCTTAAGTCAGAAAGTTCATCTTGGTAGAATCGGTTGATTTTGTCAGGAAAACCCAAATCTGTTAAGCGCCCTTGAGCATTAAAAGTCTTTTTTACATCGTTATCTAAGCGCATGATTCTATTGGATAATGAGGCAGTATGTATAATCGCCCCAATAATAACAATGAGGAAAATAGCGGCCCCAATTCCAATGAGTCGATAAAAATAATTCAGGCTTTTGCTGAAAAGAGTTTCCATACGCTGTTCAAGTATCAATGCACCAATAATTTGCTCTTTCACCATTAAAGGGGTCGCCGACATGAGTGACACCGGTTGTTGGCTTTTATCCATCCGATATTGCTGAATGGTTGAACCTTTAAGTGATTGGTTGATAAGATTGCGTTCAGGCATTTCACTCTGAGGGTAAGGATAGGGGAGCGAGTAGGGTAGAAAAGTAGCCAGCGTTTTAATCAGGCTTTTACCGACAGCCGTAAACAGGTCCGTTTTTTCATGACTACTTTCTTGTGGAAGCTGACCCACGACATAGGTCGTTTGGCCTCGTTCATTGACCACCCAAAGTACAGAGTTAGCTAAATTTAAGTGAGAGAGTCGAGTCGGTGTTCCTGATTGAATTTGTAATGCCCATAAGTCGGTGCGATTCTCCAAAATAAGCGCTAAATTTTCAACGGTTTGCTGTTGAACGATTGCCTGGTTATTCAGCATAATACGATGTAAATCAATCGCAAATCGATAGGCCAAAAAGGGAAGGATCGTAAGAAGTAGCAACAAGACAAAAAATCTTGTTCGAATAGAAAGTCTTAGGCCGATGAGCTTAATGTTGAATGACAAAAGTTAACCTCTCTTTGAGGTGAATGAACTGACGAATGTTAACGTGTCGTAGTGTTTTTTAAAGGGTTTAATGCATTGACTTCAAAAGCCATTAAAAAATACTAAACATCCTTCTGCCAGCTATAACCACGACCATATTCATTATGAATTGAATTAAATTCAGGTGTAATTTTTTTAAAAGCATTTCGAATACGACAAATATGTGTGTTAATGGTGTTTCGTTCCACCACGCCCTGTGTCGAAGCTTGCAAAGCATCATACGAAACAACACTCGATTCACCAGCAACGGCAAACTGCTTGAGCATTTCAAATTCAGTGGCCGTCAGATCTAAAGGTTTTTCAAACCAATATGCCTTGAATTGATCTTGAACCAAAGCTAAGTTGGGGATTTTTGAAGTTTCTTCATCAGCATTGCTTGTGTTGGTATTCCCTGTAATTCTAAGCAGATTTTTAACCTTAACAATCAGCATATTTAAACTAATTGGTTTTGGTAGGTAATCAATCGCACCAAGAGTATGTCCAGTATATATATCGAATTCAGACTGTCTTTCAGAGAGAAAGATGATTGGAATAGGTTGGTTGTAACCGAGAAGGTGTTTTGCTAAATCAAACCCACCATCGACCTCAGATCCAAGAATGATATCTGAAATCACTAAATTAGGCAGGCCTGCAGCAAAGCTCTCTTCTGCACTTTGGCGATTATCAAAAGAATCGACCATAAACCCTTGTTGCTCAAGTGCTGTGACAAGGTTTTCTAATTGAATTGGATCGTCTTCAATAACGGCGATTCGATAATCTGTATTTTGCATAAAACTCCGTTTTCCGTAACAAGATAAAAGGGATCAGTTGTTAACTAATAAGCTGAAAATCTAAAACTTGCATATTCATAATAAGGCCAGCATCCTGTATCGGTAATACAATGGCATCTTCATTAGAATCATTATGGTGAGAATGCCACCAACCGGGTGGTGTAATGAAAGTTGCACCCGGAGTCCACATCGCTTTAATTGGATTGATTATATTGCCATTTTCATCAATATCCTTACCGATCATCGTATAAGTATCTGGGCCTGCTGAGACGCAGAAATCCAATGCAATTGAATTATGACGGTGCGCTTTTTGAACAACACCAGCAGGTAATACATTATAAAGCGCCCATAAAGTATGAGTTAATGTCAGCGTCTGTGGAAAATTTGGATGTGCCAGTAAGAAGCCAGTACGATTTTTGCCAGCAGCAACCTCACGAATAGAGTTTAATTCCTGCGTTAAGCGTTCATGGGTATATAAAACGGGTTCAAAACGCTGAACCGTTGGTCCAACCCCTAAATATTTTAAAAGAGGTGCATCATGCACCCAATAAATAGCGACATCCGAGCTAGCGGAATGCAGTGCATCTGGAATGGCAGGCAAGGTGAATAAATCCCCTTGTTTCCACTCAATGGTTCCGTTTTCCATCTGTGTACGACCATGGCCACGAATGATGTAAAACATTTGAGACGTCGCAGAAACATCTGTTTTTAGGGTATCACCTTCGCAAATATGCAGATAATTCGCCATTAAGTTAGGAGAGGTCGCTGGATAGGGTGTTTCTAGGGTTGTAGACAAATCAAACGGAATAATGCGGGTATCGCCACCTTCGTGTAAGCTACTTGGATAGTCAACGACATCAATTTTAGGCATCGATGGGTTAACAGCCGACATGTATTCTTTTACTTGCGCTTGATGTTCCCATTTTTGCTGAGCGGCAACTTGTATTTGTTCAATATTTATTCGATTCATATCCATTAACCTTCGCTAAAATTTTATTTATTAATCTGCGTATTATAAGAGTAATGTGAAGGGCAAGCAATTCTACATCTTGAATTGGTTACGTTTCTTACGTTCACTGGAAGAGGGGATGTTTAGTGCCTCCCGATACTTAGCAATGGTTCTACGGGCAACAGAAATCTCTTTTTCTTCTAACAGTGCCATAAGTTTATTATCACTTAAGGGCTTTTTGGCATTTTCTTGATCTACGAGACCTTTAATATGTGCTTTGATTGCCGTTGCCGATTGGTCTGCACTGCCATATTGACTCACACCTGTCGAAAAAAAGTACTTTAATTCATAAGTGCCACGCGGCGTTTGCATGTATTTTTGACTCGTTGCTCTAGAGATTGTGGATTCATGCAGCTCTAGATTTTCAGCCACTTCGCGTAAAACAAGAGGTTGCATGGCTTGCTCACCTTCTTCAAAGAAAAGATGCTGCTTTTCAACGATGAACCGACCGACGCGAAGTAGGGTTTCACCTCGACTATGAATGCTTTTAATCAAACCTTTAGCCTCAATCAACTGTTCTTTAATTTTCTTAGACTGCTCACTACTGTCCAGAGTATTCGCCAAATCAATATAAGTAGAGTTTACTGCAAGGCGAGGAAAAGCCTTTGCATTCAACTCAACCAACCAACCTTGTTTAGAACGCTTGATGCGTAAGTCCGGAATGATGATTTCAGATTGTGTCGATGAAAAGTCTCGACCTGGGCGGGGGTTTAAAGACTGGATTAATCTAAACAGTTGATTAAGTTGTTCATCGTCTAGGCCGTAAAGTTTTTTAATGCGTTTACTGTCATGAAAAGAGAGCCAGTCAAAATTATCTGTAATCAGCTGAGCAGCCGTCACCACAAAAGGGTTGTTTGGCATATTTGCTAACTGTAATAAAAGAGACTCTTGAATGCTTCTAGCGCCAACACCGGTCGGCTCAAATTGCTGAATAATTGTGAGTACAGACGTTAATGCGTCCAGGTTATAGTCGGACTCTTCATTAAGATTGATTTCCTCAAGCAGCTCATACAGCTCCGTTGATAAATAGCCTTCATCACTGATGTCATCAATTAAATAGGAAGCTAAAACCTCATCAGCTTCATCCCAAGGGTAGATGTCTGACTGCCAATGTAGATGGTCATGCAATGTTTTTTCCGAAGCTGTATAGGTTTCAGCACCGATGTAGTCCTCAGCGGATTGGGAGTTTGAGCTTACCGTATGGTCAGAATAAACCTCTTCCCAGTTACAATCGATATCAAGTTCGTCAGAGATGCTGTCAGCTTCATTTATATCGAGAGGCTTTTCTTCAGTAGAGTTGGACTCTGTCTCTTTAGCATCCTTCTGCGTATCGGAGTTTTGCTCAGATGAAAGCTCATCATCTAGGGAGAGTTCTTCATCGATTTCAAGCATAAAGTTTGTTTCGAGTGTCGCTTCAATGGTTTGTTGAACCTCTAAAGCGGAATATTGCAATATTTTAATTGACTGCTGTAATTGCGGCGTCAATTTAAGTTGCTGACCAATATTTAACTGTAGACCGGGCATTAGTGCCATACTAAAAACGACTCCTGATAAGGGTAATTTTGTTTAAACGGAAATTTGGATTCGTAAAACAAATTATTATAGATATAATAATCTAAAAAAGCAGGAAAGGTAATTTAAAAGCACTTGCAAGCGCGTATTTATTACTCTGATCGTCTTTATATTCAAGGCTTTTAAGTAACGCCACTGTATTCAGTTCATTTAAGTAAAAAATATTCAACATTTAACAAAAGAGAGGGGTTTATGTCGATTAAAGAAGATGCACATGCACTGGTTGATCAATTACCTAACGATGCAGATTGGGATGATTTGGTTAAGTTACTCTATAAGAAGAAAAGAATAACTCTTGGAATGACGGCTCTTGAAGTGGCGCAACCTGAATTAACAGACTCGGATATCAACTCTATTTTAGGGCGCATAGAATCCTCCAGTTCAGAGCCAACAGACATGCGAAATACACGAACTTATCAGCCTGGGAATGCATCTACACTGGGGATGGTTGCAGGGGTGATTGCCATTTTATTCAGCTTTGTGTTTCCACCAATTGCCTGGATAGCGGCACCAGTTGCATTTATTTCAGGTGTTATTGGCTTAAAAAACAAAGAGGAAAAGGCGTGGGTGCCAATTCTATTATCATTAGTCTCAGCCATTCCAATGATGACGATTTTGCTCATTGGTGATGCTGGGCTTGCAGGTTAACAAATATGAATAATATATTTGATCCTGTTTAAAACGTATTTTAAATACCTTTATAGGCTAAAAGGCTGAACCGAATGGTTCGGCCTTTTTTGTATCTAATTTCCATCTTTGAGGAATAAAGCTTAGAAGGCAGTTTAAATATCCTGTTTGGGCAATGCTTTGTATGCGATAGAGAACAGCGTTATCGTCAAGACGATAAAACCATAATCTATATTAAATATTGAATAAACTCTTCATAAATAACCATATATTAAATTCGTATAATATATATTATGTTAAATTGGTATTTGTATGGAATGGCATTCATGAGCAACTATTGCCCCACTTTTTAATATACGTCATTAATTAAAGTCTACTGAACGGTGGATTGAACTTTTATGCAGTGAAATGAATATTTAATCCGCATGAGCCTTACTAGATATTAAACAAGGCTTTTTAAGGTTTGCACCAAAAAGAACAATGTATGTTCCTTGGAGGTTGTATATTTTATTTTTTGCTTTAGCCAGTCCAAAGAATAATGAGTAGACTTTTTGGATTTCCATAAACAACCAGGCCTGGTTGTTTTGTTTTAAACTTCAAATTGAATAAAATGTGACTGCATGATTGGGCATGATATTTTTATCACAACTGTGACTTTCAGCTTCTAACAGATTTTCAAAATATTTTCTGGCGGTCGTCCGATAATGGCTGCATCACCTACTCTAACAATTGGACGTTCAATCAACTGCGGATGACTGACTAAGAGATCAAGCCACTCACCATCTGTCTTAACATCGTATTGGTTTAATCCAAGCTCTTTGAATAAAGCTTCACCACTACGAATAATATCACGTGGCTTCAAGCCCATCATTTGACACAATTCAGCCAGAGTTTCCTTAGAAGGCGGCGTACCCAAATAATGGATTTCTTCAATTTCTAAGCCCTTTTCTTTTAGTATCGCTAGGCTATCCCTGCTTTTTGAGCATCTCGAATTGTGATAAATAACCGCTTTAACCATCTATTTTCTCCGCTGAAAGAGGCTTTTCAGCATCTAAACGATTATTTAGAGCCGTCTCAACCGCTTCTATTCTCGACTTACAAAGTTGATAAGCTCTGGTTGCTTCATCAACCATTGGCACAAGTTCGTCAATATCCACTTCTGAAGTATCGGATAGTTTTTGGGCTATTTTCTGTAATTTTTGATAATTCTCTTTAAAGCTTTCGGATTTCTGGCTCATTATGGCGCCCTTTTTCTACGATTTTTATGAATTTTTTATGTATTTTAGCTTCATCTATCCGGCTAATAATGACTGATTAAACAATAAAAACTCAATACTGGAATAATCTTTCATTCTTTTAGAATGCCGGTTGCTTGGTCAATTTCTGCCAATACTTTACCATCAACGAATTCCAATTGAATGGATTTGGTCTTCAGTGCCTGGTTGGCGGTTGTAACAGGCTTACCCGTAATGGCATTCTTGGCGATATTAAAACCACGGTTCAACTGTGTTTTAGGGCCTGAGCTCAATACCAGTGCAATCCATTGAATGATTTGCTGATGCTTAGTTTCGAGCACCCTTTTAGACTCTTTTTCTGTCGTATATTGGTATAAATCAAGATTAGCCTTAATCATCTTAAGGCTGCTTTTAAGTTGAACATCGATGGTTTGTCTCAGTTCATTAATACTGACCAAAGCAGACTGAATACGATTTTCGCTCAACCGCTGAATCTGAAACTGAAGCGGCTCCATCGCTTGCTTCCAACGATAGATAGCCCCTTGACTGTTATGGGTAATCTCTTGATTTAATTGAGATAAATCTTGCTCTAGATATTGAACCATTAAACGGCTAGAGTGCTCTATTTTTTGCCAATCTGATTTAGCTTGCTGTGCTCTTTGGAATATTTCATGGCGGATAAATGCGATGACTTTACTTGGCGTATCAAAACGATGGTTAGATATTTCATCCAGTATTGTTGAGTCACGCTCATGACCTATCCCCGTTAATACGGGAAGCTGAGCCATGCATAACTGCTTGGCTACAGAGTATAAATTGAGCATGTTTAGGTCAAGTTTAGCTCCGCCTCCGCGAATAATAACTAAGGCATCAAACGCCTGGCTATGATGCAATGCGTGAATTGCTTCAATCGCTGAAAGCATTTCATTTTCAACTGAACCCCCTTGAAAAGCACTGTAAAAATATTTGAAATCACAAAGTCCTGCGGCTTGAAGATTATCAGCATCAGCCCGGAAATCACCCAAACCTGCGGCTTTAGGCGGTGCGATAACCGCCACTCTAAAGAAGTCACTAGGAAGCGTAAACTGTTTATTCTGCTGATAGATTCCATCAGTAATAAGCTGTTTTCGAATATTACTTAGATTCAGTTCCAGCTCTCCAAGAGTATAGCTTGGATCAATATCCTGCACCACCATCGAAAAACCGTACTTTTCGTGAAAACTAATTTCCGTTAAGAGCAATACTTTTTGGCCGATGGTAAATGGACTGCCGGTCTCCGTTTCAAAGCGTTGTAACAATCTTTGTGCCTGGCTTTGCCAGATCATGGCACGGCAACTGGCAATAGATTGTCCTTGCTCATTATTTTCAGTCAACTCAAGATAGAGGTGTCCACGACTATTATTCAGATTAGCAATTTCAGCAACCACCCAAGTCGCACCTGGGAAGCTTTGGCGAAGGGCTTGTTGAACTTTGCGTAATACCGTAGAAAGCAGAGCGCCCTTTTCAGTCTTTTTGGGGTTCGAATTATCTTGTGCACCCGTTTGTAAAGGACTGTTTTCACTATAAATATGGTGCTGTGTTTGTGTCAGGGTTTGCTGAAGATCATGATTTAAAACCTGATTTGTATTGATTGTATTTACGTTCGTTAGCCATCTCTGAAAGGGTTCTGGTTGCTCAGAAAGTTCTTGCGGAATATACCATTTTTTACTCACACCATCCCAGCGCGCTCCTAGCGCTTTAGCTTCGTCTTTCTCTCGAAATGGTACGTCTAAAAAAATCACTTTTGATCCTCCATTCTTTGGATTTCATCCGCGACTAAACGATAAGCCTGCTCAACGACCTCGATACCTGCACCTGCTTTAAAAGCGTGTTCAGAAAGGTGACGTCGCCAAATTCGACCACCTGGTAGTCCGTGGAACAGGCCTAGCATATGACGAGTGACCTGGTTTAATTTACCATCATTAGAAAGATGGTTTTCTATGTAAGGTTTCATATTCTCTAAAACTTGCTCACGTGAAATAATAGTCCGCTTACTGCCATAGAGTTGCTGATCCACTTGCGCTAATAAATAGGACTGTTCATAAGCCGAACGGCCTAACATTAAGCCATCAACTGCGGGTAAACCTTCATAATCTTCTAGATGTACCAGACCTTGTTCAAGGGTTTTAATCCCCCCATTAATAGCTACTGAGAGTTGAGGGAATTCGGCCTTAATTTGATGAACCCAAGCATAGTTCAACGGAGGTACATCACGATTCTGCTTAGGAGAAAGCCCTTGTAGCCAGGCTTTACGAGCATGAATAATAACACCATCCACCCCTGCCTCCACTAAGCCATTGATAAACTGATAAAGTGTTTCGAACTCTTCCTGGTCATCAATACCGATACGAGTCTTTACCGTAACAGGTATGTCTACGACCGCTTTCATCGCCGCCACATTTTCAGCAACCAATTCAGGATGCGCCATTAAACAGGCACCAATCATATTATTTTGCACACGGTCGCTAGGACAACCGATATTCAAATTTATTTCAGAATAGCCCCACTCCTCACCAAGCTTAGCGCAGATGGCCATATCTTTAGTCCCACTGCCGCCTAGTTGTAAGACAACGGGGATTTCAGATTCGTCATGCCCTAAAAAGCGCTCTAAATTATTGCCATAAATAATGGCACCAGTCGTGACCATTTCAGAATAGAGCCAAGCATTCTGACTGAGCTGACGGTGAAAGTAGCGACAATGACGGTTGGTCCAATCCAGCATTGGCGCTACGCTGAATTGATTAGCACTATTTAAGTGACTGTTATCACTGGATTTACCATAAGATTCAAGGGCTATTGGTGATTTTATCATTCGTTTAGTTTTACTTTTTTCAGTTATTTTCGACTATTTTAAGCCATTTAAGTCTTTTTTGTCACTTGGTTCCAATATGATGGCATAACAATCAAGCACCAGTGGTTTTCTAAGGTTAGATTTGAGGTTTTTATTGGCCGCTAGTTTGATACCTCCATGTACATTCAGCAATATATTGTTCTTTACTGTTTTGCCACTTTGCATTACTATTCAGGAGTATTGGATTGTCACTTAATTGTCACATGATTTGTAAAGTTTGTCACATCAGTGAGTCATAGTTGTCACATTAAGTGTCACTTTAATTCCAACAAAAGATGTCACTTAGAATGGTTGTGACAACGTAAAAGGAAGTGCTATGGCAACAATAGTCGAAAGAAAAAACCTAGATGGCTCGTCCTCATATATGGCTAAGATTAGGATAAGCAAACAAGGTGTATTAGTTCATTCGGAAAGTAAAACCTTTTCAAAGGAGTCTGTTGCGAAGACTTGGGCAATGGAGCGTGAAAAAGAAATCAAAGAGGAGCAAGTGATTACTGCGCCTGATATGGAAGTTAATCGTAAAAAAGTTCCCTTAGATAGCTGTACCGCGAACCACTACAAACTTCCTAACGGATCAACTGAGCTACAACACCTTATTAGCCATCGTAATATGAATAGCCAAATTGGGGAAGTGTTCCGCGCTTGCTATCGTTACAGTATGCTATCAAACCGTGATATGCTGAAAGAGGCAAAGAAGATCAAGTTCTACGTGCAGGCTGAGATTGAGCGCTTAGAGAAGTTGATGTAAGCTCTCTAGAGGAGCTTACATCAACTTCTCTCCGTCAAACCGCATTAATACTAGAACACCACCTATGCTACGAGCAATTAAACTCAACGACTAAAGCAAATTAGTAAACAAAGTAGCCGATTAAAATCGGTTTTTATATCTAAAATAAATGAATCAAACACCTCCCTCTTTTGACATTAATTATGCCTGAATTATGCAACTTACCGGGCTGTTAATGCTTATTTTGCAAACAATCTATACCCTGATAGTAAAGAGTAAGGCTGAAATAAATAGGCTTGCTACGGAAAAATAGCTAGAATAGCCCATCAAAAAACAAAATTTTAAATAACGTCATCACTCTAGATATGAACACTAAAGCACTATGAATCAAGCAAGAGAACTATTTTTACGCCTCTTTAAAACAGAGCGCTTAACACCGGAGCAACTGCACCGGTGCGAACTCGCCTGCGCGATTGCCCTTGAGGCGCAAAGCTTACCTGAGCTTACCGTGGTTCGCAGTGCCGATGTAGCGGAAATTCTAGCCAAGATAAATATGGATGTAGAGACCTTAATAGCAACCCTGGTGAGTGATGGAAATCTGGAGAACATTTATACCGATGAGATGATTGAAGAGCGTTTTGGTCGAGCGACAGCGGACTTGGTCTCTGGTATCCGTAAACTCAATCAGTTCAAAGAATTTGATATTGTGAGGCAATCGGATGACGTTCAGAATGAACGACTACGTCAAATGTTGCTCGCCATGACTTCTGATATTCGCATTATGATTGTCAAGCTTGCTTATCGCGTTGCCCGTTTACGCCACTTGAAGTTTGAAGAGGAACAGGTACGCCACCAAATTGCTGCAGAAACGCAGTTGATCTTTTCTCCGCTTGCTAACCGTTTAGGCATTGCCCAATTAAAGTGGGAGCTAGAAGACCTTTCCTTTCGATTCTTGCATCCAGTGGCCTATAAAGAAATTGCCTCTCAATTGAAAATGAAGCGTAATGAACGTGAAAATTACATTGAAAAAGTGCTGGAGACTTTGAATAATTTACTCAAGGAGCACGGTGTTAAGGCAAATATCTCAGGAAGACCCAAGCATATCTATAGCATTTGGAAGAAAATGCAGCGTAAAGAACTTCCTATTGAAGAGCTCTATGATTTAAGAGCCGTAAGGATTTATGTTGATTCAATTAAAGATTGTTATGAGGCGCTCGGAGCAATCCATAGTCAGTGGAGCTATGTCAAAAAAGAGTTTGATGACTATATTGCCTCCCCTAAAGATAATGGGTACCAATCAATACACACGGTTATTATTGGCCCGGAAGGTAGAACGGTTGAGATTCAAATTAGAACGCCTGAAATGCACTATAACTCTGAATATGGTGTTGCTGCGCATTGGCGCTATAAAGAAGGTGGAAAAAGCTTTGATGAAAAGCTAGAACGTAGCATTTCCAATGTTCGCCAACTGCTTGAAAATACTGATGATCCAGAGATATTTAAAGAGATCAGTACTGAACTTCAAAGTAGGCATATTTTTGTTATGACCCCTACTAATGACATCATTACCTTAGCGCAAGGTGCGACTCCTCTTGATTTCGCTTATAACATTCATACTGAATTAGGCCACCGTTGCCGAGGCGCGAAAATAAACGGACGTATTAAAACACTCAGCACCGCGTTAAAGACCGGTGATAAGGTTGAAGTATTAACCATTAAAAATGGGCATCCTAGCCGTAACTGGTTAAATCCAAACTTAGGTTATTTGACCAGTAGCAGTGCACGCAATAAGGTTAGAGCTTGGCTCAACAAACAGAACCGAACCGAAAACATTATTGCTGGTGAGTTAGTTTTTAACCGTGAAATCAAACGGTTACATGCCCATTCTATCAACGTATCTGAGGTTATTTCACGCTTTAAATATGACGACAGCGAACTATTTTATGAAGACATTGGTAAGGGACGGTTAAATGAACGCCAAATTGCCAATGCGCTACAGCGTTTTCTCAAACCTAAACAACAGTCTCATGGCGGCCAGAAATCTTTTGGCTTTAATGGTGATGAAGAGCATAACGTAACCAATGAGAGTGTTGCATATGTTGTTGGTGCCGTGCACCTTAAAACGAATTTAGCGCCCTGTTGTGAGCCACAACCTGGAGAGGATATTGTTGGTTATGTCACCAGAGGCCGTGGTATCACCATCCATAAAAGTGACTGTGCAAACATTCTCAATATGTCACATGAAGAGTTGCAACGCTTGATTGAAGTTTCTTGGAGCAAACAAAGTGCCGAATCTCCAATTTACGAAGCCGATTTACATATTGTTGCTTTTGACAGAAAAGGGTTATTACGTGATGTCATGGCCGTTTTAACTGAACTAGATATTAATGTAATTTCTTCGCAGACCAAAACAGAGAGTGAAGAACGCTCAGTGGAAATGGATTTAACACTGGAGCTCGACCTAAAAATAAAATTAGGCGATTTGCTAGATCAGTTAGAAAGAATTCAAAATATTGAGTCCGTCTCTATTGAGACTGTATAGAGTAGAGACTTGAGTAACCCACACTTTTTAAGTATCTAAATCCTAAAGCATCTTTATCATCAGCTTGACCAGTCTGGATGAAAAGGAACTTTCGTTTTGCAATGGACATAAAAAAACCCGCAACAAGAAAACTTGTTGCGGGTTTTAGAATGTGGCGTCCCGTAGGGGAGTCGAACCCCTGTTACCGCCGTGAAAGGGCGGTGTCCTAGGCCACTAGACGAACAGGACGTTTTGGTAGCACTTTCTTGGTCATTTTAACTCTATTTCGGCATTGGTTGTCGGTCACATACTTTCGAATGCGCCCTACTTCCGACTTGAACTAGAAACAAATAAGAC
>Ga0314774_1001856_pt1 | contig 12734 bp, 13 predicted proteins | sample MetaGCBIA2018_FD_204515 | JGI IMG/M metagenome (GOLD analysis project Ga0314774, IMG submission 204515) | Cryopeg brine microbial communities from Beaufort Sea near Barrow, Alaska, United States - CBIA 2018 | ecosystem: Environmental > Aquatic > Marine > Coastal | place: USA: Alaska | collected... | reverse complement strand
TTACCGCCGCCAAATGATCCGGACCTGAAATTACATGTAATATTGCGGCAATAATACCTGCGAATAAAGGAAAAGATAATTCCATGCGCTATAAAATTGAAATACGATTAAAAATACAAAATTATGGGATACCAAAAACATATATTTGTATAAATTAGATGCGATGTATTTTGGGTGTCATTACTTTTATAACCAAAAAAACTTCTTTTTAATGGATAACAACAAAAATAATATGAAAGCATATAAAAATTCTTACGAAGTTATTGTTGTTGGAGGTGGATTGGCAGGATTAACAAGCGCAATTCACCTATCAAAATTCGGAATAGATGTTTTGGTCATCGAAAAAAACGCCTATCCAAAACACAAAGTCTGCGGGGAATACGTTTCCAACGAAGTTTTGCCTTACTTAAATTATTTGGGAGTGGATCCTTTTATATTAGGCGCTAAAAAAATTGATAAATTTTTGTTAAGCACTCAAAAAAATAACATTATTGAAACCGATTTGCCATTGGGCGGTTTTGGTATTTCTCGTTTTGTGTTGGATTACGCGTTGGCCAAAAAGGCCATCGAAAACGGCGCCGTAATTATACAGGACAGCGTTGAGAATATTAAATTTTTAGATAATCTGTTTGAAATTGGAACAAAAAGTCAGGCGAATTTTAAAGCAAAAATTGTGATTGGGGCTTATGGAAAGCGGTCGGCAATCGACATAAAACTGGATCGGGATTTCATAAAAAATGAAGCGCCTTTTTTGGCGGTGAAAACGCACATGAAAGGAAATTTTGCGGAAGATTTGGTGGCACTCCATAATTTTAAAGGAGGTTATTGCGGACTTTCAAAAGTGGAAGATGACAGCATCAATGTTTGTTATATTACCAATTTTAAGTCATTCAAAAAACACAAAGACATCGAAGATTTTCAAAAAAATGTGTTGTACGAGAACCCAAATTTAAAAGCAATATTTGAAAATTCAACCGATCTATTTCCAAAGCCGTTAACTATCAGCCAAATTTCTTTTGTCAATAAAAGTCCGGTAGAAAATCATATTTTAATGTGCGGCGATACTGCGGGAATGATTCATCCGCTTTGCGGAAACGGAATGAGTATGGCAATAAGCAGCGGACAAATAGTATCTCAACTTATAATTCGCTACTTTAACGGAATAATCAAATCGAGATCAGACTTAGAAAGCAGCTATAGAAAATCCTGGAACAGGGAATTTAAATTGCGCTTAAAAGCGGGAAGGGTTGTTGCAGCACTTTTCAAAAAATATAATTTTTCAGAATTTATGATGTTGGTTTTAAAAATATTTCCAAAATTACTGCCTAACATTATCAAGCAAACACATGGGAAACCCATAAAAATAGATGAATTTTAACATACATACAAAAGAACGAAGTTCCCAAATTGAATTGATGGACGATTTTTCAGTGGAAGGAAATTCACTTCGCGAATCATTAGATTCCATTGCGAACATCAATAAATGGCTTGGCGGCAATTTTGTAACTTTAAACGGACTTAAAAAAGTCTTAAAAAAGCATGATAAAAACAAACCAATTACCATTTTGGATATGGGTTGCGGAAATGGCGATATGTTGCGAGAATTGGCTAAATTTGGCAAAAAATCAGGGTGCAATTTTACCTTAATTGGGATTGACGCCAACCAGCACACCATAGATTATGCTATGGAATTAAGTGTCATTTACCCCGAAATCAGCTATTTAAAACAAGATGTTTTTTCTGAAGAGTTTCAAAATCTTCAATATGATTTGGTATTGGCCACGTTGTTTTTGCATCATTTTAATGAAGATAACATTGTAAAATTGTTGGCGCCCATTTTAAAAAAAGCTAATTTAGGCATTGTGGTGAACGATTTAAACAGAAATAAAATCGCTTATTATCTTTTTAGTTTTTTGTGCTTGTTCATCAAAAACAAAATGACCAAAGAAGATGGTTTGATTTCGGTATTAAGGGCTTTTAAAAAAGCTGATTTAGAAAGGATCACAGAAAAATTAAATGCAAAAAGCACGATTCAATGGAAATGGGCTTTTAGATATCAATGGATAATTCAAAAATAAATGAGCGTTAAAATAACAGCAGTAGCAAAACAACTCCCAAAATTTACAAGAACTACAGAAGAAATAATCCCATTTCTAAAAGTTTGGTTAACAGGACAGGAAGATCGCTTTCAAAGAAAAGTTTTAAAAATATTTGAAAATGCCGCAGTAGAAAAACGCTATTCCATTATGGATGCACACGAAGTATTTTTAAACACTTCTTTTGAAGAAAAAAATGATATTTATGTAAGGGAATCCATAAAACTTGCTGAAGGTGCCTTAAAAAAAGCATTGGCAAAAGCAGCTTTAAATCCGCAGGAGATTGATTATATTATCACGGTGAGCTGCACCGGAATTATGATTCCGTCAATAGACGCCTACCTCATCAATAAACTGCAAATGCGGCAGGATATCGTTCGTTTGCCAGTCACCGAAATGGGTTGTGCGGCAGGCATCTCCGGAATAATTTATGCGAATAATTTTTTAAAAGAAAACCCAAATAAAAGGGCTGTGGTAATTGCTGTGGAGTCGCCGACTTCCACCTTTCAACTCGATGATTTTTCGATGGCAAATATCGTAAGCGCGGCAATTTTTGGCGATGGTGCAGCTTGTGTTGTACTTTCTTCTTATGCAGAAGATAAAGGGCCTAAAATTTTAGATGAAGCGATGTACCACTTTTTTGATTCGGAAAAAATGATGGGATTTAAACTTACAAATTCCGGATTGCAAATGATTCTTGATAAAACGGTTCCCGAAACCATTGCAGCGCATTTTCCAAAAATTGTGTATCCGTTTTTAGAAAAAAATAAGAAAACCATTCAGGATGTTGACCATTTTATTTTTCATCCCGGAGGTAAAAAGATTGTCCAAACTGTTGAAGAACTTTTTGGTTCAGAAGGCAAAAATATAGATACCACTAAGGAAATTTTAAAATTGTACGGCAACATGTCAAGCGCCACAGTGTTATATGTTTTAGAACGATTTATGGATGAAAAATTACCGAAAGGCGATATTGGTCTGATGTTAAGTTTTGGACCAGGTTTTTCAGCACAAACTGTATTATTAGAATGGTAAAAGAATTTGAAAATAAGCATTTTTGGGCCATAATTTTGGGCGGATCCAGCGGATTGGGATTGGCAACAGCTCAAAAATTGGCCAAACATGGCTGTAATATCTGTATTGTTCACCGCAACCGAAAATCGGAAATGCCAGCCATTGAGAAGGAGTTTGCGTTGCTGATAAAAGAAGGCATCGATTTATTGACTTTTAATGTAGATGGTTTAAAAGAAGAAGAACGAAATAAGGTTATTTTAGCGTTAAAGAAACATTTTGGCGATACAGGAAAGGTTCGGATTTTTGTACACAGCGTGGCAAAAGGAAATCTGAAACCAATGGTTTCAGAAGAAAAAGCCACCTTAAAAAATGATGATTTTAGGTTGACCATTGAAGCGATGGCTCTCAGTTTATACGATTGGACAACTGCTTTATTCAATGCGAAATTATTTGCATCAGATGCGCGAATTGTTAGTTTTACCAGTGAAGGAAATACCAAAGCCTGGAAAAATTACGCTGCTGTTTCGTCAGCAAAAACTGCGCTTGAAGCCATTACAAGAAATATCGCCTTAGAATTTGCTCCTTATGGCATAAAAGCAAACTGTATTCAGGCGGGCATTACAGATACGGCATCGTTTAGGGCAATTCCGGGAAGTGAACTCATTAAGGCGCATTCTTTGCTGCGAAATCCTTTTAAGCGATTGACAATGCCACAGGATGTTGCCAATGTGGTGTATCTTTTAAGCAAAGATGAAGCGGCTTGGATTAACGGAACCATTATTCCTGTTGATGGCGGGGAGCATATTAGTTGAAAATAAGTTTATAATGTGCTTATTGACAATGTATTAAAGAAATTTATTTTTAATTTGCCATTTGTTCGCGTTAGTGAGTGAAGTGAAAATCCTTTTTTGAGGTTATTTTACCGAAAAAAAGATTGCAACGGAAAGCACGACCGCCTTTTCGGCGGTAACGCCCAAAAAATAAATTCCTAGAATTTGGAAAGCTTATAGATAAAAAATATTAGAAAGATTTATGACCTCAAAAGAAATTATTGCTTTATTACCTTATCAAAAACCGTTTTTGTTTGTTGATGAATTGAAAAATATTTCAGAAGACGGCATTACGGGAAATTATACATTTGAATCAACTTCGTTTTTTTATGAGGGACATTTTAAAGACAATCCGATCACACCGGGCGTAATTTTAACAGAAGTTATGGCGCAAATTGGCGTGGTATGTTTGGGAATATTTTTATTGCAGGATAAGATTGGGGAGCTTTCATTACCTAAAATTTCGTTAACCTCGAACCAAATCGACTTTTTTTTGCCGGTGTTTCCAGGTGAAAAAGTAACGGTAGTATCTGAAAAAGAATTCTTCAGATTCAACAAATTAAAATGCAAAGTGCAATTGTTTAACGCCTCTAAAGAACTGGTTTGCAGAGGCTTTATTTCAGGAATGATAAAATAAATGAAACGAGCATTACAATTTTTGACACACAAAGGAATGATGAATGGCGAACAGCATCTGTTACCGCTAAAAAATAAAATTTAAACAGATGAAAAACAGGGTAGTTATAACGGGTCTTGGCGTAGTTGCCCCGAACGGCGTGGGCATTTCCGAATTTACAGAAGCCATAAAAAGCGGAAAATCAGGCATTCGGTTTTTTCAGAAATTGCAGGATTTGAATTTTTCATGCTGTATCGGCGGCATTCCAACAATCTCCGAAGCATTGAAGTCCCGCTATTTTACGCCATTACAGTTACGAAATTTTAACAGTTCAGGAATTTTATATGGCTGCATTGCCGGAATGGATGCCTGGGAAGATGCTGGATTTACCATTGACGCCAATAGTGAATTGGATTTTGACAGCGGTACCATTTTCGGAACAGGAACTTCGGGTGTTGATAAATTTCGCGAAGCCATTTATAAACTGGATGCAAAAAACGTAAGACGATTGGGAAGCACTGTGGTAATCCAAACGATGGCCAGCGGTATTAGCGCTTACCTTGGTGGAATTTTAGGATTGGGAAATCAGGTTACCACAAACTCATCTGCCTGCACCACAGGAACAGAAGCCATTTTAATGGGCTACGAACGCATAAAAGCAGGGAACGCAAAAAGAATGCTGGTAGGCAGCTGCAGCGATAATGGCCCTTATATTTGGGGTGGTTTTGATGCCATTCGCGTGATGACTTACAAACACAACGACGCTCCGGAAAAAGGTTCGAGACCCATGAGTGCATCAGCCTCAGGATTTGTTCCCGGAAGCGGTGCCGGGGCTATGGTTTTGGAGAGTTTGGAAAGTGCTCAAGAAAGGGGCGCCACCATTTATGCCGAGATTTTAGGTGGTGCGGTAAATTCGGGAGGACAAAGAAATGGGGGAACACTTACGGCGCCAAACCCTGTCGCCGTGAAACATTGTATTACTTCGGCCATTAAAAATGCCGGAATAAACGCTGATGACATTGATGCCATAAACGGGCATTTAACCGCAACGTCAAAAGATTCGCTGGAAATTGAAAATTGGGCTGCAGCCTTACAGCGAAAGGGAAAATATTTTCCATATATCAATTCCTTAAAATCGATGGTAGGACATTGTTTGGCAGCAGCAGGATCGATAGAAAGTGTTGCCGCAGTTTTACAATTGAATGAAGGATTCCTTTTTCCAAACATCAATTGCGAAGATGAGGATCCTACTATTCTGGCGATTATTGATGAAGAAAAAATACCAAAACAACTATTAATCAAAGAATTAAACATTATCGCCAAAGCAAGTTTTGGTTTTGGTGATGTAAACGGCTGTGTCATTTTTAAGAAATACACTAACAACAACTAAAAAAAATGAATAAAGAAGACTTAATTAACACTTTAAAAAAAATTGTAAAACCTTATATTCAAGACGAGGAAGGGTTTGAAAATTTATCTGAGAATACCGATTTCATAAAAGATCTTAAAATTAATTCGGCAAATTTGGTGGATGTTATTTTAGATGTTGAAGATGAATTTGACATTATTGTTGACAATGAGTCCATGGAAAAAATGTTAACGGTAAAAGCGGCTTTAGAGATTATAGAAGACAAACTAAGCAAAAAATGATTGGTAATGATCTTGTCGATTTAAAACTGGCTTCTACACAAAGTAATTGGCAACGGAAAGGTTTTTTAGACAAACTTTTCACACCCAAGGAACAGGGGTATATTTTAAATTCAAACAATCCGTTTAAGACCGTTTGGCTTTTGTGGAGCATGAAAGAAAGCGCTTATAAAGCTTATCTTCAAACACACGGTGACCGATTCTTTTCGCCTAAAAAATTGGCGTGCAGTCTTATTTCAAAAAATAAAGGAACCGTTTTAATTGATAATTTATTGTTTTTTACGGAATCAGAAATTAATGAGTACTTTATTCACTCCATCGCATTTTCTGAAAAACACGACAACAATTTTTTATCCAATTCTTTTAAATTTGAGGACACCTCCTTTGAAAACCAGCATCAAGAAACCAGCCAAAAAGTTTTGGTGGCATTTGCTACCAAATTAAAACTTCCGCTTGCACTTTTAAAAATTAAAAAAAACGCGCAAGGTATTCCGCAACTTTTTCAAGATAAAATGCTGCTAAAATATTCCTTTTCTTTAACCCATCATGGACAGTTTGGCGCATTTAGTATAGCGATTTAAAAAAGTTTGAATGCAATTTTCAAAAATTTAATCAAATATTAATACGAAAAGCTCGCGAAAAAAAAACGGGCTTTTTTTATTGCAAAAAAGTAAGGTTTTGCCTTACTTGAAAAAAGGTAAATCCATAAAAAAAAGATTCTTTCCTAAATTAACACCAATATTTGTGTAATTGAAAATTGTTTTATTATAAATTAGCCCTGTCTATTAGGCAGCGTAACCATCTATAAGATTTATAGATATAATTTATGAGGGAAAATTGCTATGAAAAGGGTTTATTAGTTAAATAAACCCTTTTTCCTTTGCTTTTAAAATCAATTCCCTATCTTCATTTTCCTGGACATTAAACATCTCTTTAAGTTGTCTTTTTCTTTTTTCAATTCCGGCTATTGACATAGGAATGACATTAGGAAGATCTTTCATTTTAGTGCCAATAGACAACTCATATAATAATTGTCTGTCAATTTTATCCAGTAAATAGTCGCTTGAGATTTGTTTGCGCAGTAATTTTATAACAGATTTACTGTAATATGGGGGGTCAAAAATTACGGTCTTAATCGCTTCAATTAATTCTTCGGTATCTATATCGTTTTTTATTAAAAACCCATCAGGATTTACATTTTTCAATATATTTTGAACTCTATAATTATCATTAAAAGTTGTTGAAATAATTATTTTTGAATTGGGCAGCAGTTGATTAATTTTCACACCAATATCTTCTCCTGATAAAATTTTCCCATCAATAGAAGGAGGTAATTTGATGTCTAAAAAAATAATATCATAGCCATCCGATTTTGAAGCAATTGCTATTTTTTGAAGTGCTATGTCAGAATTTTGTGCCGTTTCAATTTCAAAAGTGGCATTTCCAATTGATAAGCTGGCATTTTTTAAGGCCATTTTATAGACTTCCAATATTATTGGATGATCATCAATTAATAAAACTTTATAAACTCTTTTCATAATTATCAATATCAACAGGAACAAATATACTTATTTTCGTGCCCTTATTTACAGAAGATTTGATATCAAAATTACCGTTTAGTTTAGAAACTCTGGATTTCATATTCTTTAAGCCAATCCCGGTACTTTTACCACTACCGTCAAAACCAACGCCATCATCTTCAATATTAAGGTAAATGCTGTCATTTATTAAATCAAATGCTATTTTAACATTCTTGGCTTTTGAATATTTATTGATATTTTGAATGGCTTCTTGTATTATCCTGTAAAAATTGATTTTTATTTTGCTGTCAATTGTGTCCCAGGCGGCTTTATTATTAATGATTTTAAATTTAAAGTTACCAATTTCACTTTGTGTTTCTAATAGGTCTTTAACTATTTTTATGAAATCAGTTTGTGACGATAATATTTCATTCTTTAATTCGTGGGAAATTGTTCTTATTTCTTTTTCAATATTTTGCAATTCATCTACGTAAAGTTTGTGCTTTGTAATAATCTCATCGTCGCCTTTAATATTTAAAAATCCCAATGCCAGTCTGGTTCCGAAAATTTTGCCTAAAACACCGTCATGCAAATCTTCCGATATTCTTTGACGCTCTCTTAATCGACCCTCTTCCAAAGAAGACTGCTGCTTTAACATTAAAGAATAAATCTCTTCGTTCGCTTTTTGTTGCTCTTTGTCAAAAAGGAGTTCCTTATTTTTAGCGCGTTGCACTTTTAGAAAATACAATAATGAAAGTATCAATACCGCTAAAACACTCACAATAGAAATCTTCATTTTTTGCTCTGATAGCATTTCTGTCTCCTCAATATATTCATCTGTTTCAAAGCGGATTCTTGTAAACTTATCTCTTATTTTACGTTCTTCTATTTGGAGACTGTTACTTAAAGCAGCATAGTTTTTAAAATAACGGCTTGCATTTTTGGTGTCTAATTTTGAAAGTAACAGTAATGATGCTAAAACATCTCTGTTATTGTTGACATCTTCAGCCAATTTATGAGCACCTTCCGCATTTAATAAAGCTTTGGCAGTATCGGCATATTTCGTGTAAAATTCTGCCAAATGTAATTTACTCATTATAATTCCGGAAGCATAATTAATACTGTCTCTTATATTTAATGCCATATAGAACTCTTGTGGTAAATTAGCAGTTTCTCCACTTAAAAATTTAGTATAGGCTAAGTTGTCGATTAACTTGCTATAAAGATTGATATCTTGAGTTTTTAAATTCTTGTTTTCTAAAGCTTTGTTAAAATGTTCAATAGCTTTTGTATAACTCCCTTTATTTTGATACACCAAGCCTAAATTGTTTAAACTTGATTCTTTATATGTCTCCTTTTTTTCTACATTTCCTAAGTTTTCTATTGCTTCAGTATGATACAGAATGGCTTTGTTATATTCTTGAATTTCATTAAAAATAATTCCCAAAAGATTGTAACAACGGTAAAGATCATTATATTTTTGTAATTTTTTAAATATTGAAATAGCCTGAAACGTTAATACCTCACTCCCTGTATAATCCTTTACATCTTTTTGTATTATGGCCATGTTGTACAACATTTTTCCGGCAAAAAATTCATGCTTTGCGACTTGGAAGCACTTATAGGCTTCAAAATAATGATAATAAGCACTATCATTTAGCTCCTTTTCCAGATAGTACATTCCATAGCTCCAATGCGTATTTCCAATCCCTAAAGTATCGTGTAATTTTATTGATAATTTATGAGCCTCAAGATTTACTTTTTTAAAAAAAGCAGAATCCTTTAATTGATACCCTTCATAAGCTATTTTTGATATATTGCTATTTTTAACGGAATCATTTTTTTGGAAATTGTTCTGTTGGTATGCTTTATATAGCGCTTGTTTTCTGTTTTCAAGATCAATAGATTCATTCTTCGCATTTTGAATCCAAGTGGAAATACTGTCAACTTCAACTATTTTGGCGGAATTATCTTGATTGGGTGCATGGCACCTTGTTAGTGTAGTTGCAAGTAGCACTAAAAAATATAATTGAAATAGGCGTTTATACGGAGTTGGTATTGTTTTCAATGCAGTTAAGATTCTAAAAACAAATCTACTAAAAAAAAGCTGTCTAAAAAGTTTTGAAAATCATCAATTTGAACTTATTTAAATGATTAAACAAGTTCAAATTGATGAAAATATATTTTTAGACTGTCTCTTATTATGATTAAGTTAAAGAATGCTGTTTTTAATTTAACCTGAGCACATTTATTCTTACTCTCTCCCTGCAGGAGGTGTCGAATCGTCTCCCGTAGCGAATGTATCTTGGGTTGTAATTGTTAATTGATCTTCTTCTGTGTCATTTGATGTGCAAGAAGTAAATGTGAATGCGTTAAGTAATACAAAAAGTGCGATAACATATTTAAAGGTTTTCATAAAAAAGGGTTTTAAGATTTATAATGGTTTTAATTGCCAAATATTGACTTTAATTAATTTTGTTTATGGTAAAAAGTACGGGGAATTTAATGTTAATCTCCTAATACTCCAGTAAAAAGCTTTTAATAATGCTAAGGTATTATTACATGAAGCACTTAACCAATAAATAAATCCACTTTTAGTGAAAGCACTATTTATACGAGTAAAATGGTATGTTTTGAAAGGGAAACTTAATTTAACGATTGGAAGGAATTATGTGACAATGTCTTTTTCATAATTTCAATATTATCAATGTAGGTTTTGGTAAACGGAATATCGTAGCTGTTTTTTTTAATAGTGCATATTAATTTACCATATTGAATTCTTGAAACAAAATTTTTATTTATGATATAACTTTTGTGAATTCTTAGAAAATTTTCAGGAAGTACATTTTCAAAAGTTTTTAGTGTTTTAAAAGCACTTATGATATTCCCGTCACTCATATAAAAATCTGTAGTATTGTTATCGGCTTTTAAAAAAAGGATTTCATCTGTATTTAGATATTGATAATCTTTATGCGATTTCAAACAAATATTCTTGTTGATAATGGCAGGATTTCTTTTCTGAAATTTTAAAATGGACTTTCTTATTTCCAATTCTGATAATGGATTTAATATAAAATCAAAAAAACCATATTTTATTGCTTCGTATGCTTTGTCTTTTGAAGAAGAGATTGCAATAAACACAGGAAAATAATCGCTAAATAGTAAATTCAGCTCATTTACAAGTTCAAATGGTTTTTCAAATGTGTTGTCGATATCAATAAACACCAAATTAGGAGTTTCTTTTAATATCAAGTTTAACGCTTGATCGTACTCATTGGAAACACCAATACAGTTAAATTCATGGTAATCTTCCAATACATTTTTAATGCATTGAATTGAATTTGGCTCTTTATTTATGATGAAATAATTACGCAATTGTTGTGTAAACTTTAGTGATTAAATTTAAAGGAATTTCCTTTATAATCAGTAGGGTTTATCATTACAAAGTGAAAGGGTAATCCCATGTTTTTTAAAATTCAGATTGTTAAATTTGAAGTTACTGTCAGATAAGTATAAATATCAAAAAATTATTTTTTCAGGATCGCAACGTCCTTCATCCAAAAGAGTTAATAGCAAGAATAAAAAATAAAAAAAGTAAACATGGTTTCAGCAAAATTTAATCACCAAACAGCCATACTGGAATCCAAATTTGAAGGAGAATTAACCGTAAAAGAATTGGTGGAGTGCAGCATTCCTAGAGAAGAGAATGAGTCCTATCCCAGATTTTTAAAAATATTGATAGATTCAACAGAAGCCATTGCAAATTTTCCTTCAAATGATATATCATTACTGGCAGAAGAGCACCAAAAGGTTGTTGAAAAATACGATTATATAGTTACCGCCATTATATTGAACACTCCTAAGGAGACCGCTTTTGCAATGTTATTTCAAAATTTAATTAAAAATAATAGGTCTAAATTTCAACTTTTCTCTACCAGAGAAGCTGCCATAAGCTGGTTAAACAATTATACTGAATCAAACTGCCAACCACATAAAATTTATATATAATTTTAATAAAACCCCATAATAAAAAAAGCCGAAACAATTTGTTTCGGCTTTTTTATACAAGAGAAAACTGCAGTATATCAAACTATAACATTTTTGTATTGTGATTACAATTGAATACTACGGTTTTCATAGACCGTGCATTTTTTCGATTACCCACCACTAAAATTTTAATAACCTAGCAGAGGTGTTTTTTTATTTTCATATCTATTCATTATTAAAGTTTAATTTCAATTTCCTGCCGTTAGTTTATATTGTATCTTAATTACAAATTTTCTACTTTTAACCAAAATTGCACTCTATGAAAAACATTTCCTTTATTATATTTTTATGAGTCAATTCTATATTTTTAACTAAAAATTTGTTTTAAAATGATAAAAATATTAATGATAATAGTATTCCTTACTGTGGATTACATAATTCATATGCTTGGGTAGTATTAATTAAATATTCGTATAAAAGTATTTTTCCGCCTCTAACAAGTTTCAAAGCATCGCTGAGGTGGTTTTTTTGTTTGTAGGATTACTTCATTTTAATAATGATATTGATTAAAATTAAGGCGATTTTGACTAAAACCTACATGCTTATGTAGTTGTTCTTGCCTAATTTTAGATATATTTTAGCAACTAAATTGTATGACGAAGTCAATTATGATTATTTGAATTAATTCATAGAATACTACTAACTACTTTTCACATAAGCCACTTCATTAAATTGAGGTGGTTTTTTATTTTACTGAAATATAGAATTAAAAGCAAACAATGAGTTTTCTTTCATAATAAAAAAAGGAGTGAAAAACACCATTGTTTTTGAATTACTGACCAAATAAAAAAAATAAAACCGTAAAAGTTTAATAATAAACTACTTACGGTTTTTCTTTGTACAAGAGGCGGGACTTGAACCCGCACGAGCCTTACAGCTCACTGGATTTTAAGTCCAGCGTGTCTACCAATTCCACCACTCCTGCATGGTATAAGTTTAGAGCGAAAGACGGGATTTGAACCCG
>Ga0314774_1001855_pt1 | contig 12737 bp, 10 predicted proteins | sample MetaGCBIA2018_FD_204515 | JGI IMG/M metagenome (GOLD analysis project Ga0314774, IMG submission 204515) | Cryopeg brine microbial communities from Beaufort Sea near Barrow, Alaska, United States - CBIA 2018 | ecosystem: Environmental > Aquatic > Marine > Coastal | place: USA: Alaska | collected... | reverse complement strand
CGCCATCAACGTTGAGTGGCTTGGCGAATACCTTCTGGGCAAGTGGGCGAAGGCTCGCAAAGAGTCCCGCTCGCTCATGGCGAACCCCGAACTTCACCAGGTCGGCGGGCTCTCCATGGCTGACCACCGCGAACGTGTGTTCAACCAGATGTCGATCCTCGTAGACAACGGCGCCATTCAGCGTGCGTTCCCCTCTGCGCTTGGCGGTCAGGACGACCACGGCGGAAATATCGCCGCCTTCGAAGAAGTCGTACTCGCTGACCCGTCCCTGCAGATCAAGTCTGGAGTTCAGTGGGGTCTCTTTGGCGCGGCAGTGCTGCACCTCGGCACCAAGGAACACCACGACAAGTGGCTGCCAGACATCATGAGCCTCGAAACCCCCGGTGCATTCGCGATGACCGAAATCGGGCACGGATCGGATGTCGCGAGCATTGCAACGACAGCGACTTACGACTCCGCAACTGGCGAGTTCGTCATCAACACCCCGTTCCGCGCGGCGTGGAAGGACTACCTCGGCAACGCGGCTGTGCACGGCAAAGCGGCCACAGTCTTCGCTCAGCTCATCACGAAAGACGTCAACCACGGCGTGCACGCGTTCTACGTTCCGCTGCGCGACGACAACGGTTTCCTACCCGGAGTTTCGGGTGAGGATGATGGCCTCAAGGGCGGACTGAACGGAATCGACAACGGTCGACTCCACTTCGATCACGTGCGCATTCACCGCACCAACCTGCTCAACCGCTACGGCGATGTCGACGAAAACGGTGAATACAGTTCCGACATCGACAGCCCAGGTCGTCGCTTCTTCACGATGCTCGGCACGCTCGTTCAGGGCAGGGTCTCGTTGGATGGTGCGGCGGTGATCGCGAGCAAGCTGGCCCTCACAATTGCCATTAAGTACGGCTCGGAGCGCAGACAGTTCACGGCATCCAGCGACACCAAGGAAGAAGTGATTCTGGACTACCAGCGTCACCAGCGTCGACTGCTGCCGCGCCTCGCGCAAACCTACGCGATGTCATTCGCTCACGAGGAATTCCTTGAGAAGTTCGATGGCGTCTTCTCGGGTCGCACCGATACTGATGCTGACCGCCAAGACCTCGAAACCATTGCGGCAGCGCTGAAGCCGCTCAGCACGTGGGCTGCCCTCGATATTCTGCAGGAGGCCCGTGAGGCGTGCGGCGGTTCTGGTTTCATGGCCGAGAACCGGCTCACTCAGATGCGTGCCGACATGGATGTGTACGCCACCTTCGAGGGTGACAACAACGTGTTGCTGCAGTTGGTTGCCAAGCGCCTTCTCACCGATTATTCACGCAAGTTCGCTAGTGCGGATCCGGGAGCGCTCGCCCAATACGTTGCCGATCAGGTTAGCGACGCTGCCGTGAACCGCACTGGTCTCCGCCGTTTTGCGCAGAACGTTGTCGACTTCGGTTCCACCGCCCGATCGATCGGGTATGTGCGCGACACCGATTCACAGCGCCAGTTGTTGACGGATCGCGTGGAAACGATGGTGGCGGATGTCGCGGGCAAGTTGCGTCCGGCGACAAAGCTTCCGCAGGCTGAGGCCGCCGCTCTCTTCAACAGTCACCAGAATCAGCTCATCATGACCGCGTACGCGCATGCCGAGCTGCTGCAGTGGGAGGCGTTCACTCGCGCGCTCGAGAAGATTGAAGATAAGGACACCGCTAAGGTCATGACCTGGTTGCGTGACCTCTTCGGCTTCTCGCTGATCGAGAAGAATCTGGCGTGGTACCTCATGCACGGTCGTATCTCGACGAACCGTGCTCAGGCGATCACCGACTACATCGATGACCGCTTGCTGCCGCGTTTGCGCCCACAGGCTCTGGACCTTGTTGCCGCCTTTGGTCTCACCGACGAGTTGGTGCGTGCACCGATCGCCTCGGGTTCCGAAGCCATTCGCCAAAACGAGGCGCGCGACTATTACGCCGACCGTCGAGCGACAGGTGCTGAGCCGGTTCACGAGAAGGATGTGAAGCAGAAGAAGCGACGCTAGCGCAGACGCGCTCGCCTTCCGAAATTTTTGGAGGCTGTCGGCTCAGTCACAAGGGGTGTCGTCGGCAGCTTTAACCACTCGCAGGTTCGGTTTGCTCGGAGCGCAACCTCGCGATCGCGAACACTGCTGCGCTCGTGAGTACAGCGGCAACCGCGATGATTGCGGCAACCGCGGTGGGTTCTGAGATCCGGTCTCCAGTGAGCCTGCCGACGGCAACCCACGCGAGTCCCCAGCTGAGCGAAATCGATGGCGCGAAGTGGGCGCGGCCGCGGGCGGCGAGGGCGAGACCTACCGCACCGGCGACGATGACGATGGTGACTCCCCACACGTCTTCGTGGATGCCGAACCCGGAAAATCCGATAGCGGCTAGCCACGCGGTGATGTTGGCTGCGGCCGCAACACACACCCACCCGAGGTAGAGGCCAACAGTGCCGTCGGTGACGATCGCATCGATCGCGCCGGCTGCGGGCAAGTTCACGGTGATTAGGTATGCCTTGATGAGCACAATCAGCAGCAGGATGATCACGGGAACGCTGAGCGCAAGCAGCCCGTATTGGATGGAGAGAATCCAGGCCGCATTGAGAACCAGCGAAGCGGCAACCCAGTAACCAACGCGGCGGTGCAATTCGGTGCTGGTTTGTTTTGGCAGCATCTGCCAGAAGGCGTAGGCGACGAGGCCGAAGTAGATGATGCTCCAGATGCCGAACGCTGAACCGGCGGGAGCGATGACGGTGGCGTCGGCGCTGAGCGCACCGCCCGCAGCATCCTGAATCGGAGTTCCGCCCGCGGCACCAGAGCCGACGAAAGCCCCTACGAGGGCGAAAACTGCGCTCGCAGCGACGGTGATCTGCCTGACCACATCGTTGGATTCACGCATCACGTTCTCCTTCGGTTGGCTCTTAGCCTAGAACTCCTGCGCAGGAGTCACCGGAAGAATCGCGGGGTTGCGGGTGTCACCCAGAATGTGGGCGAGGGGATGCCCGTTTTCTAGTCGACGAAACCGGCGAGCAGGCTCGGCACGGCCAAGTTCACGATCAGGATGACGCCGGTGAGCGCAACGATCGCACCCATCACAACGAGTACAGCCTTGCCGAGAACGGAGATGACAGAGATGGAGTTCATGGCTCAAGGTTAGCGGAGGTGGCGTCGGATGCCGCAGAGTCCGACGAGAGTTGCTCGGTGAGCCGATTCACCGCGGTGGAGTGCGCTTCGCGCACTGGGGCAACCCAGTCAAGGTTGGAACCGGCGACACTGATTCTCGCTGGGGGGCGGCCCCAGTCAGGTAGTTCGCCCGTCAGCGTCCACGCTGCTTGCCGTGCCGCTCCGCGAGCGGCGAACTCGAATCCTTCTGGCCAGTGCACATCAATCCCCGTCATGTCGGCGACCGCTTGCCTCAGGGCGAGACTTTTCGCACCGCCGCCCACCATCGTGAGCGCCGTGGGGGCAAGTCCGGCGGACTTCAGGCTATCGACCGCGCTGGCGATTGCACACGAGAGCCCGAGAACGGCGGCGCGAGCCAAATTTTCGGGTCGCATTGACGTGCGAGTGAGCCCGAGCAAAGCACCGCTTGCGTCAGGTAGAAGCGGGGTTCGCTCGCCGTCGAGGTAGGGGAGAAACGCCAGTCCCGCGGCATCCGGAGGTGCCTTGTTTGCGAGCATGTCGAGTTCGTCGATGGCGACGCCGAGCAGTCGAGCTACTGACGTGAGCGTACGGGCACCGTTGAGGGTAGCGACGATTGGTAAGTAACTTCCGCTCGCGTCGGCCATCGCTGAAACGTTGCCAGTCTCATCGCTGACGAGGCGGTCGGTTGTCATCGAGACCGTGAGACTCGTCCCAACCGAAATGACGGCTTCGCCGGGACGGGAGCCGAGGCCGAGAAGGGTCGAAGCGTTATCCCCGCTTCCGGCTCCGACGACGAGACCGCTCGACGTCACTCCCGCACGTTCGCTTGGACCAAGTACTCGCGGTGCCGTAATCCTTCGTCCGAACGCAAGCTCCATCAGGTTCTCGCGGTAAGTGTCGGCGGTGGGTGACCAGTAGCCTGTCCCCGACGCATCGGACCTATCAGTAGTTGGCTCATTATTGGCGCCGAGCATGTGCCAAGTCAGCCAATCGTGCGGCATCATTACGTGGTGCACACGCTCTGCATTTGCTGGTTCGTTCTCACTCAGCCAGCGGAGTTTCGAGACGGGGTGCGCTGCGGTCGGCAGGCTTCCGACCTCCCGGATCCACTCGCTCGCCCCCAGCTCGTTTCGCAGGTACTGAGCCTGGCCGGCCGCACGTGAATCGTTCCAGAGAATGGCATCGCGCACCGATTTGCCGGCTTCGTCAAGCAAAATTGTTGTGTGCTGTTGAGCGGTAATCGAAATCGCATCCACCCCCCGGGCTGCAGCTGCCCCAACGCCGTCGAAGGCGTTCCACCAGTGACTTGGATCGAGCGCCGTGCCTTCAGGGTGTGGCAACGCGGTCGAGGCGACAAGCGCTCCGGTCGCGGCGTTCACGACTATGTATTTACAGCTTTGGGTCGAAGAGTCAACACCAGCTACGAAACGAGGGTGGTTCATCGCATCACTCGTCCAATAGCTTATGTGCGGTAGCGGAGTCGGTGACGAGACCAGACAGAATCCGTGATGCAAGGACGGCGCGAATCGCGCGTGTCTTGGTTGGGCCGCCAGCTGCGGCGATAACGGCCGGAATCTCACGCAATCGTGTTTCTGTGATGGCGATACAACGATCTTCGATCTCGTCTACGGTACTTCCGTCGTCGCGGACGAGAACAGCGGCAAACTCTGCGACGACTCCAAGCGCTAGAAGGTGTTTTCGGTCGTCGTCGGTGAAGACCGGATTGTTCAGCATGAGCGAGTTGCCGGGAACCCAGGATCCGATGGATCCCACTGCAACCGTTACGCGTGGGAATTGGTCAAGAGTCTGGCGCAACTCGGGTTGTCTGCGGACGCCTTCGGCGGCTTCGGCGTCGCTCATGACGAGCGACGAGTAGAGCGGCCACGGTCGTATGCCGCCCAATGAGCTGAGGCGGCGCATGGCTTCGAGGCCAGTCTGCTGGAGTGGACCGGCAACGCCGCTCAACTGAACAAGGCTACGGACGGGCAGCGATGTGATCGCATGAGACATTGCGTTAAGCGTTCGGCCTGATGTGAGGCCCAAGACGTCATCCTCGGTGAGGATGTCGCCCAAGAGGTTGGCACACGTCTTCCCTAGTTGCTGCTGTATGTCCTCATCGAGCTGGCTTGGTACGTCAATTACCACGCAATAGTCGAGGTCGTATCGGTCACGGAGTGTCGCTGAAAGCTCAAGGTCTACGTTCTCGCCGGAAGGACTCGCGATGACGAAGGTGACAATTCCGGATGCGACTCCCTCTTCAAGCAGGCGCCCAACTTTGAATCGGCTCAGTCCGATTTCGTCAGCAATTTCGGTCCGGGTGCGACCTTCAATGTAGTAGCGGCTCGCGATTCGCGCGATTTGCACTTGCTTTTCCAACCCGAGTGGCTGCGACATCAGTACCTCCATTCACATCTGAGCAGAAATTAGAGAATAATGCTAGTACTGCTCAGATGAGCGGACCATTTGCACGTGTGAGAAATAGGCCGCATACTCGTCTCACTGCCGCGACAAGACGGCGGTGCAAGGAGGCACACCTCGTGGCATCAGTCACCGAACTCGCGGTCGACACGGCCATGCTCTCCTGCGACGGCATCCGGATGTCATTCGGTGGGGTCCCCGTGCTTCGCGACGTGAGTATCCGGCTAGAGCCTGGCACCGTTACTGCGCTGACAGGCGAAAACGGAGCGGGCAAATCGACGCTCATGAAGATCGCCTCAGGCCAGTACAAACCTGACGCAGGTCGCGTCGAGGTCCGAGGCGAGACGCTTCCGACAGGGCGCACCGCTGCAGCGCATGCTCTCGGCGTCGCAATTGTTCCACAAGAGCTTGCCTCGATACCCGAGATGATGGTCTACGAGAACCTGTTCATCGGCCGCGAAATACAGAATCGCCTCGGAATCCTCGACCGCAAAGCAATGATCGCTGGAGCCCTAGAACAGCTACGCGTATTTGGTCTGGATACCGACCCAACTGCGCGCATGAGCTCGCTGCCCGTCGGCGTTCGGCAGATTGTCGAGATCATTAAGGCGACCGAGCGTGGGGCACGCGTCCTTCTTCTGGATGAGCCGACGAGCGCCATTGCTGAGCGCGAGGTTGCGATGCTCATCAGCGTTGTGCTCTCGTTGCGCAACAAGGGTGTCGCGATACTTTTCACGACACACAAAATGGAAGAAATCCGAGCGATGGCCGATCGCGTTGTCGTGCTGCGCGACGGTGGACTAGTCGCTGACTCCCCGCTGACCGAAATCACCGATGACGAGATCGTGACCGCGATGATCGGTCGCGAGCTCACTGCCCTATTCCCTGACCTTTCCGTCATGGGCAACGAAGTTGTCATTGAAGTTAAGGGACTTGTCGTCACTGAGGGGAGCAGCCCCATCGATCTCACGGTGTGTCGCGGTGAGATCGTTGGCCTTGCAGGGCTCGTGGGGGCAGGCCGCACGGAATTTATCGAATGTCTCTATGGCATCCGTAAACCCATCGCCGGAGCGGTCACAGTCTGCGGGCGTCAACTCACTGCAGGTTCGCCGCGGAGCGCCATTGCCAGCAACCTAGCAATCGTTCCCGAGGACCGAAAGGGTGCGGGAATCGTGCTCCCCATGAGCGTGCTCGACAATGCCAGTCTGCCTCGAATTGCTGCCTTCAGCCGTTTCGGCATCCTCAAGGGTCGCCAGCGTCGTGACGCCATCAGCGCCGCAATGGTGGCAATGCGGCTCAAGAGTAACGGGCTGGGGCAACGAGTCGAGAACCTTTCCGGTGGTAACCAGCAGAAGGTGGTGCTCGGTCGCTGGCTCACTGGGCACGTCGACGCACTACTCCTCGACGAACCTACCCGCGGTGTCGATGTTGGCGCCCGCAGCGAGATCTACCGCATCATTACGGAACTCTCTGGGTCCGGGATGGCCGTGATTATGGCCTCGAGCGACATGCCGGAGATCTTGAGTCTTTCGCACCGAGCCCTCGTCATGCGCGAGGGTGGCGTCGTCGCCGAGCTCAGCCGTAACGAGCTCTCAACGCCTGACGTGCAAGACACCATCTTTCGACTGGCCTCAGGCCAGAATGCCCAGCAGGAGTGAAGGACAGCATCATGAAGAACACCGTAGTTCAGGCGACAATTGGTTCCACGGGCCGACCCCTGTGGCCGGTCATCGGCAACTTCCTCATTCGACACGCGATGGTCGTCGTGATGTTGCTGATCATGGCGTTCTTCGCGTACCGAAGTGTGCGCTTCGCTACGCCGGATAATCTGCTCACGATCCTCATCGCGGCAGCACCGTTCGCCCTTATTGCGCTCGGTCAAACCCTCGTTATTTTGACCGGGGGTATTGATCTTTCCGTCGGCAGCGTCATCGCGGTGAGTGCGATGGCGGCAGCGTGGTCGGCCAAGAACATCGGCGATAGCCCTGCAGTCCCGCTCCTCGTCGCGATTCTCGTGGGTCTTGCCGCTGGCGCCGTGAACGGGTTCGTGGTGAGTCGGCTCAACGTGCCTCCTTTCATTGCCACGCTTGGAATGCTTACGCTCGCCTCTGGGCTGGCATACGCGATCGGCAACGGCGCACCGATCAACGGGCTGCCAGACAATTTCGGAGACTTTGCAAATACAAAGATCTTCGGGCTCACGGTTCCGGTTGTCCTGATGCTCGTCGCGATCCTCTTTTTCGCCTTCTTGATGAAACGTACAAGCTATGGGATGCGCGTTTATGCAATCGGCGGAAACCGTCTTGCTGCAGAAATCGCCGGTGTGCGCTCGCGGCTTGTGCTCTTCAGCGTCTACGCGATCAGTGGCTTACTCGCGGGCATCTCCGGACTCATGCTCTCCTCACGGGTCATCACGGGGGCGCCCAACCTTGGCCAAGGCTACGAGCTCGACGCCATAGCGGCGGTCGTCATCGGTGGCGCGAGCCTCATGGGCGGACGAGGCACCATCTGGGGCACAGCAATCGGACTCCTCCTCATCCAGACGCTCAACAATGGCCTCGACATCCTGCTCGTGCCCTCCTACTGGCAGAACGTGATCAAAGGATTCATCATCGTCGCCGCAGTGGGCGTCGATGTTTGGGCCAGCAAACGCCAGCGATAACGCTTCACTTTTCGAATTCACTACAACACAGGAAGAAATAAATGACACACGCAACCTCAATGAAGAAGCTGCTCGTCGGTGTGAGCCTCACCGCAGCAACAGTACTTGCCCTCACCGGCTGTGGAGCAGGCGACCCCAACGCTTCCAACGCCGACACCATTACCGTCGGAGTCACTGTGTACGACATGTCGTCGTTCATCACACAGGGCAAGGAAGGCATGGAGGCCTACGCTGCGGCGAACGACATCGAACTCCAATGGACTTCAGCTGGTGGCGACGTCTCGACGCAGGCCAACCAAATGGATCAGTTCGTCAACTCAGGCGTGGATGCTATTATCATCGTCCCCGTTCAGGCTGATTCGCTCCAGCCCCAGGTTGCCGCAGCAAAGGCCGCAGATATTCCGGTCATCGCAGTCAACACTGCGCTCAGCGGTGCCGAAGTCACTGCAAGCGTTCAGCCAGACGATTTCGCGGCTGGCGCTCAAGAGGCTACCCAAATGATGGAGGCGCTCGGTGGTACAGGCAAGGTAGTTGTGCTTGAAGGGCCGCTTGGTAGCTCGCCGCAGATTAACCGTGGCGCAGGAATCGATAGCGTGCTCGCGGAGAATGCCGACGTAGAGGTCTTGGCGCAAGAAACCGCGAACTGGAGTCGTGACGAGGCAGTGAACCAAATGAGCAACTGGATCACCGCTTTTGGTGACAACATCGGCGGTGTCATTTCGCAGAACGACGATATGGCACTCGGTGCGATCCAGGCACTGCGTGAGGCCGGTATCACGGGCGTCCCAGTCGTGGGAATCGACGGAATCGAAGATGGCCTCAAGGCAGTTGAAGATGGCGACATGATTGGAACCTCGCTGCAGCACGGCACGGTAGAACTTGCCACCGGACTTGCTGTTGCCGCGAAGATGGTGCGTGGCGAAGACGTAGACGCGAACCCGGTTTACACGATGCCCCCCGTCACCCAGGACAATGTTGCCGATGCTCTGAAGAACGTTGTCACCGAACGTGCCGCGTTCCTCAAGCGCCTCCCCGAGCTTGTCGACGCTAACCTTCTCGCCGGCGATATCGCCAACGAGAACTAAGAACCGCCATCATTTCTCTGCTGTGGGGCGCGCCTCGCGGGCCCCACAGCGCTCTGACCAAGAAACCTCGGTGACATGACGATCATCTTCAATAACCCGGCAGACTTTGCCGAGGAGCAGTTCGAAGGCTTCCTCGATCTCAACTCTGATCGTCTTAGCGGCGTAGCCGGAGGAGCCGTGGCCCATCGGGGCGAGCGAGCTCAAGTCGCAGTTGTAATCGGCGGAGGATCTGGCCACTACCCAGCATTTTGTGGACTTGTCGGCCCGGGCTTTGCCGCCGGTGCCGTCGTCGGCAACATCTTCACCTCCCCCTCAGCCGCGCAGGTGTATTCAGTCGCGAAAGCTTCCGAGCAAGGCGAAGGCGTCATCCTCAGCTTTGGCAACTACGCCGGCGATGTCATGAACTTTCAGATAGCGGCAGACCGCCTCAATCGTGAAGGAATCCCCACTCGAATTGTTCTCGTCACAGACGACGTTGCATCCGCGAACGAGCAACAGCAGCGCAGGGGGATTGCCGGTGACTTTGTCGTATTCAAGGCACTCGGTGCCGCTGCCGCTGCCGGACTTCCCCTAGATGAGGTTGAACGAATCGGCAACGCTGCCAACGCCGCCACGCGCACACTAGGAGTCGCCTTCTCCGGCTGCACGATGCCCGGCGCAACTGGGCCACTATTCCAAGTACCCGAAGGTCACATGGGGGTTGGCCTCGGCATCCACGGGGAGCCCGGTATTCGTGACGTACCGCTCAGTACAGCTGATGATCTCGCGGCCATCCTCGTGGACGACTTGCTCGTTCATGCGCCAACGGGCGAGCGGAAACGTGTCGGCGTTGTCGTCAATGGGCTCGGCACCACCAAGTACGAGGAACTATTTCTCTTGTGGCGGTCAATCGCGCCGCGACTTCGCGACCGCGGATTTGAAATCGTTGACCCTGAGGTAGGTGAGCTAGTCACAAGCCTCGACATGGGTGGATGTTCATTGACCCTCGTGTGGTTAGACGATGAGCTCGAGCGTATGTGGACCGCGGACGCTTACACGCCCGGTTACCGCAAACAGTCAGGCCCACTGGTTGGGCTTACCGCGGCCAATACGGGATCGGCGTCTGAAGCGACAGATGTTCCGCCGAACCGCAGTGCCGCTGGCGCCGCTCTTGCGCCAGCAATTCTCGACGGCTTGCGAACGCTTTCGGCGGTCATGGAAGAGCACGAAGATGAGCTTGGACGTATTGACGCGATTGCTGGCGACGGAGACCACGGTCGCGGGATGGTGCGCGGGGCAAGCGCCGCGCTAGCCGCCGCAGAGTCGACGGCGGCTAAGGGCGCCGGTCCAGGATGGATACTCGGGCGCGCCGGGCGCGCATGGGCGGCAGCCGCGGGTGGCACATCCGGTGTGCTCTGGGGTGCTGGCCTTGAGGCGGCAGGGGCATCACTGGACGACTCCGCTTCCACATACTCCGCCGAAGATGCCGTGGTTGCATCCTCGGCTTTCACCTCAGCTATTACTGATCTGGGCCGTGCGACGTTGGGGGATAAGACTCTTGTTGACGCGCTTCTCCCCTTCGTTGACGCCCTTGAACTGAAAGTTCGCAACGGAGACTCACTGGTCGAAGCTTGGAGCGCTGCCGCTGAGGCGGCAACGACTGCTGCAGAAGCCACTGCTTCCCTCAGTCCGCGGCTTGGTCGTGCGAGACCTCTCGCCGAGCGCAGCATTGGAAGTCCAGACGCTGGCGCAACCTCTCTTGCCCTCATAGTTACAGCACTCGCAGTAGTGCAGAAAGGACGCGATTCATGAACAAGACACCGTTGCGCATCGTCGTCGGAAGCGACGACGCTGGTTTCGATTACAAAGAGATCCTCACGCGCGACCTAGAGTCAAGCGATCTCGTGATGTCCGTCGTTGACGTCGGGGTTGATTCAGTCGGTCACCGGGAATACCCGCATATCGCGGTTGAAGCAGCTCGGCTTGTGGCCTCAGGTGCGGCAGACCGCGCGCTCCTTGTGTGCGGCACAGGTTTGGGGGTCGCGATCTCGGCCAACAAGGTCGTAGGGATCCGGGCCGTGACCGCCCACGATTCTTACTCGGTGGAGAGATCAGTGCTGAGTAATGACGCCCAGGTGCTGTGCTTCGGCCAGCGCGTCGTAGGGATCGAGCTCGCACGCCGCCTGGCTAAAGAGTGGTTGACCTACCGGTTCGACCTGACGAGCGCGTCCGCGCTGAAGGTCGACCTAATTGAGGAGTACGAAAAATGAGCGTCTCAGAGCAAGACTTCACCGGCCAGGTCGTGGTGGTCACTGGTGCCGCCAGCGGCATCGGCTACACAGTGGCACATCACTTCGCCGTGCGCGGTGCGAGCGTCGTTGGCGTGGATTTGGGCGAGCGAGTCATAGAGCTGTCGACTCAGCTACCCGGCGGCCCGCATCACGGAATCGTACGGAATCTTGTCGACCCTGAAGCCGCCGCCGAGGTAATGGCGGAAGTTGTACGCGTCATCGGGGTGCCCACCATCCTCATCAATTCTGCCGGTGTCGCGCTGCTTGATCCGGCATTAGAGATGCCTTCGTCACGTTGGCAGGCGACGCTCGACGTCAACCTCAGTGCGTCGTTCTACATGGCGCAGGCAGCCGGACGTCTCATGGTTGATGCGGGTTATGGCCGCATCGTGAACCTAGCGTCACAAGCCGCCATCGTTGGCCTTGACCAGCATGCGGCGTACGCCGCGAGTAAGGCAGGACTACTTGGCCTCTCTCGCGTGCTGTCGCTGGAATGGGCGCCAAGCGGAGTGACCGTCAACTCGATCTCGCCGACAGTTGTTGAAACACCGTTGGGAAAGGCGGCGTGGGCTGGTGAGAAAGGCGAAGCTGCCAAGCGTGCGATCCCGGTGGGCCGTTTTGCTCAGCCAGAGGAAATTGCCTCTCTAATCGCTTTCGTAGCGAGCCCAGGGGCAGCCATGATTACGGGCGAAAACATCGTAATTGACGGAGGGTATACCTCGGTTTAGCGCCGGTTTAGCGCCGGTTTAGCGCCGGTTTAGCGCCGGTTTAGCGCCGGTCTAAGCGGCGGAAAAGCGGAAAGTGTCGCCGAACATTTTGGCGGCTGCCTCCGTCGGTTATGGCTCCGGCCATCGCCGCCGAGGCAGCCGCCACACTCGCGCCGAGCGCGAATTTTCACGCCTGCCGTAACCATGCAATCCACGAAAAGTACGTGGTCCCCTCGGTCTCTCCTGGGTGTGCTCGTCTGCGTTCTTCGTCCAAGAGTCGCCGACTGGCAGCAGAGAAGACTAGGATCCGGATCTCGCTGGAGCATGCAGACCGGTGAACTGTGTTGCCGGCGGATCGACATCATCCCGGTCAGTCATCAGCAGCGGGGAGGGCTGTGTCGCGATCGAGGCGGATGCGAACTGCGACCCCGGCGGAGAGAATCACGACCGCACCGCCGATGA
>Ga0314774_1001854_pt1 | contig 12739 bp, 9 predicted proteins | sample MetaGCBIA2018_FD_204515 | JGI IMG/M metagenome (GOLD analysis project Ga0314774, IMG submission 204515) | Cryopeg brine microbial communities from Beaufort Sea near Barrow, Alaska, United States - CBIA 2018 | ecosystem: Environmental > Aquatic > Marine > Coastal | place: USA: Alaska | collected... | reverse complement strand
GTGATCGTCGCCGGGATGCTCGCCATGGGCGCGGTCGCGTTGTCGGCCGCCTGGCTCAGCGGCGGCGACCCGACTGTGCAACAGCTCATCCTGGTGGCCTGCCTGGCCGTTGTCCCCAACCTGCTGGTCGGGGTGTTCCGCGGGGTGGCATCCGCCACTCAGAGCTGGCGGCTCGTTGCCCTCGAACGCATCGTCACCTCGTCGCTGCGGCTCATCGTGCTGGTTCCGTTCTGGATCACGGGCACGCTGACACCACTCGTGGCGACGATCGCGGTGGCGGCCATGCCGGTGACCGGGCTGTTCGTCTACATCGGGCGCATGCGCACCCTCGACCCGCGCGCCTTCGACGTGCCGGCGGAGGCTCGCACGGCCGGCCTGCTCAGCTACGGTCTGCGCATCTGGGTCGGCTCGCTCTCGGGAATTCTGCTCTCCCGGCTCGATCAGGTACTTCTGACGCCGTTCGCCGGCACCTATCAACTGGGGCTCTACGTGGTCGCCGTGAGCGTGAGCGAGCTTCCGCTGATCATCAACCAGGCGGTTCGTGACGTGACGTTCGTGACGGATGCCGCCGACTCGGTCGATGCGAGGCTCGCGTCGTCGGCGCGCATTTCCACGCTGCTCAGCGGTCTCGCGGGCTTGTTCCTGGGCATCAGCATGCTGTGGTGGCTGCCGTTTCTGTTCGGCGAAGATTTTCGGCCGGCGCTCCCGGTGGCCGCCGTGCTGCTCACCGCTGTCGTGCTCGGCACGCCCGGATCGATCGGCGGTTCCGGCCTGAGCGCGCGTGGACGCCCGGGGCTGCGCAGCATGTCGTTGCTGGTGGCCTGCCTCGTGAACATTGGGATGCTGATCGTGCTGGCTCCTCCGCTCGGCGCGATGGGGGCCGCTCTGGCCACCCTGGCCGGCAACCTCATCTCCAGCAATCTGAACCTGCTGTTCTTGTATCGCAAGTTCGGTATCAACCCGCTGGCGTTCTACGGTGTGCGACGCACCGACCTGGTGACCCTGCGCGAGTACGCGAAGCGGCTCCCTCGGCGGCGCCGGCCCTAGGTTGTGCTGGGTGCGATCGTCGCGGGTGCGGCTGCGGGTACCGGCCGGTACGCGAGGCCGTCACACAGCCCGCGGGCTGCCGCGACGAGCGGGTGCAACGACCCGAGAAGCTGGCGACGCCCCCCGCGGGAGATGACTTCCCAGGCTGCCGGCAGACTGCGCCGACGCCACCGCCGACGGTCGGCGGCGTCGAGGTTGCGCGTGGCGTACACCAGCCGGTTGCGCACGTTGTAGTAGTAGTAGGAGTTGGACTTGGCCTGGCCGGCGCTGCGCTGGCCGGCGCCCTGGGTGCCGCCCTGCGCGTGGGTCGCCTGCGCGGTGGCGCAGACCGTGACGGCTCCCCCGATCTGCAGCACCCGATGCGAGAGTTCAACGTCTTCCCAGTACAGAAAATAGTCGTCGCTGAACCCGCCGACCCGGCGCCAGAGTTCGTCGCTGATCAGCAGGCAGGCACCGCTCAGCCACGGCGTGACCCGTTTGCCCACGAAGTCCGCGCGCCGGCGGGTCGCACGCACGCGGCCGTCGTCGAGGTAGAGATCGCTGCCGTCGAACCACACCGTACCGTCGGGCCGCAGTATGCGGGGCGAGACCAGGGTGAGCGGATGCGCCGCGACCACCTCAAGCAGCCGGGCCACCTGGTCGGCGGGGATGCCGGCATCCGGATTCAACAGGAGAAAATGCGTGCGGCCTAGTTGCTGCGCCCGTGCAACACCGAGGTTCACGCCGCCACCGAAACCGAGATTGGTCGGCGACAGCACCAGCTGCCACTGCTCCCGTTCGGCGAGCGCCGCCACCCGGATCTGCTCGGCTACGTCGGTGAAGTTGTCAACGACAACCACCTGCAGACCCGGTGCCGATCGGGACAACGGTTGCAGGTTCGTCTCGAGCAGCGCTGACGACCCGAAGTTCACCACCACCACGGCGAGGGAAGCGAAGGTCGTGTCGGTCATGCGGTCAGTATTGCAGATCCGCTCGGGTTGCCTGACGAATTCTCAGCGCCGTAGCTGTGCCTAGCCGGCGAAACGGTCGGTCGCCTCGATGATGGCGTCGAGAATACCCGGCTGGTCGAAGGCATGCCCGGCGTCGGGAATCATATGGAACTCGGCTTCCGGCCAGTTCTTGTGCAACTCCCACGCGGTGAAGGCCGGGGTGCACATGTCGTAGCGGCCCTGCACGATGACCCCGGGGATCTCGGCCAGACGGGTTGCGTTGTCGATGAGCTGGTTCGGGGTGAACCAGCCCCGGTTGGCGAAGAAGTGGTTCTCAATGCGGGCGAACGCCACGGCAAAAGCCGGGTCGGAGAAGTGCGCGATCTTGTCGGGCTCCTGCAACAGGGTGATCGTCGAGGATTCCCAGGTGGCCCAGGCCACGCCGGCGCGTTCGCGCACGTACTGGTCGGGGTCGTGCAGCAGCCGGCCGTAGGCCTCGATCAGGTGACCGCGCTCATTCTCGGGAACAGGGGCGAGGAACGATTCCCACAGGTCGGGGTAGATCGCCGCGGCGCCGCCCTCGTAGAACCAGTCGAGTTCGATCGGACGCAGGGTGAAGATGCCGCGAACGACCAATTCGGTGACCTTGTCGGGGTGCGTCTGGGCGTAGGCGAGCGCGAGGGTGCTGCCCCACGATCCGCCGCAGACGAGCCAGCGGTCGATGCCGAGGTGCTCGCGCAGTTTTTCCAGGTCGGCCACGAGAGTCCAGGTGGTGTTGACCGCGAGGTCGATGTCGGGCTCGCTCGCGTGCGGTGTGCTGAGGCCGCAGCCGCGCTGGTCGAACAGGATGATGCGGTATTTGGCCGGGTCGAACACTCGACGCTGGTCAGGCCCGGACGCGCCGCCCGGGCCGCCGTGCAGATACACCGCGGGCTTGCCGTCGGGGTTGCCCGAGGCCTCCCAGTAGATGGTCTGGTTGTCGCCGACATCGAGCATGCCGGTCTCATACGGTTCGAGCTCGGGATAGAAAGTGCGCATGCCTCAAGCCTATGCCCGACTGATTGCTCAACCCGGGTCAGCGGCCGACCAGCCCCTGCTCGTAAGCCAGAATGACGGCCTGCACCCGGTCGCGCAGGCCCAGCTTGTGCAGGATGCGGCCGACGTGGGTCTTCACGGTCGATTCCGAGAGAAAGAACCGCTCGGCCAATTCAGGGTTGGAGAGTCCCTCGGCGATCGCCAGAAAGACCTCGGCCTCCCGCTCGGTGAGAGCGGCGATGGCTGCATCGGTGCTCTCGTCGTGGATGTCAGCCTGCGGAAGCCGGGTGCCGAAGAGGTCAAGCAGGCGCCGGGTCACCCGCGGTGAAACGGATGCCTCCCCCGAGACCACCGTGCGAATGGCGGCGATAAGCTCGCTCGGTTCGGCGCTTTTCAGCAGAAAACCGCTCGCCCCCGCACGCAGACCGCCGAAGGCGTACTCGTCGAGGTCGAAGGTGGTGAGGATGATGATGCGGGTGTCCGGCTGGGCCGCCATGATCTGTCGGGTGGCCTCGATACCGTCGATCCCCGGCATGCGCACGTCCATCAGAATCACCTGCGGGCGCACAGTCGCGGCGAGCGCGATCGCCTGGGCGCCGTCGACGGCTTCGGCGACGACGCTGAAGTCGTCTTCGGCTTCGATCACCATACGAAAACCCACCCGCAGCAGAGTCTGGTCGTCAACGAGCAGGATGCGGATCGGATCGGGCAACGCCGAATCCGATGCCGGCTGGGGGATCATTTTGGAACCTGTCATTGCTCGTCCTCGGCAGTTGGTTGTCTCGCTTCAATCTCGAAGGACATCGAGGCGTGCACGCGCCATCCGTCGTGGACCCCGGCTCCGGCTTCAAAGGTGCCGCCGTAGATGGCCACTCGTTCCTGCATGCCGATCAAGCCGCGGCCGAACGCGCGGGTGCTCGGAGTGGAACGCGCGCGACCATTGTCACGGACCGTGACCTCAATGCTTCCGGGCGCCGAGTTCAGCCGCACCACGACGCGGGTGGGCGTATCGGCGTAGCGCAGCACGTTGGTGAGCGACTCCTGCACCAGCCGAAAGATCGTCAGCTGCACGCTCGCGTTTTCTGGTTCGCGTCCGCTGCGCTCCAGAACGACGGGAAGACCGGTCGACCGAAAGGATTCGACGAGGTCGGCGAGCTGGTCGATGCCCGGTTGCGGGGCCCGCGGCGCCGGCTCGGCGCCGACGTCGAGCACCCCGAGCAGCCGCCGCATCTCGGTCATCGATCGGCGTCCGGTGACAGCGACGTCGAGCATGGCCGCACGGGATCGTTCCACGTCTTTCGGGGCGATGGCATGGGCGCCGTCGGCGAGCGCCACCATAACGGACAGGCTGTGCGCGACCACGTCGTGCATCTCGCTCGCGATGCGGGACCGCTCAGAGATGCGCGAGAGCTGCGCCTGCTGGTCTCGTTCGCGGGCCAGTTGCGCGGCGAGGTCAAGCAGCGACGCCACATAGCGCTTGCTGTTTCCCATGTTCACGCCGACCAGGGTGGCGGCGAGCAACATGATGGCCACCTGGATGGCCACCGGAATCCAGGACACCTGGACCGGATTGTCGGTCACCCATGCGGCGAGGCCGGACAGGAGAACGGATGCGCCAAAACCGATCCAGGCGCTGCGCACATCGGAGTACACCGCGACCGCATAGAGCGCGAGAAGCTGTGCGATCAGGTGCACCTCGCCGTAGTCGGCGAAGCTGAGCAGGCCGATCCAGGTCAGGGCGAGAACGAGGCGCGGCATCCGTCGGCGAAAGAACAGAGCTGCGGCCAGCAGCAGCAGAATACCGGCGTTGAGCAGAACCTCGCGGAGCGGTGCCGGCTCGGAGTCCAGCAGGTTGAAGACGAGGGTGAGCGTCATCGGCACGACATAGATCGACGCGATGAGGGCATCGGCCAGGTGCGGATGCCTGGTCCAGAACCGCCGCACGATTCCGGGCGGGGTGGGCAGACGCAGATCTCCCCCCGGCGCGACGCGCACGGGGGGAGAAATGTTGGTGCTCATTATTCGATGGTACGGGTCAGGCGTCGCGGCGTTTGAGCAGCAGCGCGGCCGTTCCGAGGCTCACGGCCACCCAAGCCAGGACGACCAGGAACGCCTGCCACGATTCCATCGTGGTCGGGGCGACCATCTGCGAGCCGGCAGAGGTGAACAAGAACGGCACGATGTCGGCCACCCAGTCGACGAGGAAGGAGAACAGTCCCACGACCGTCGGCAAGAGCAGGATGATTCCCAGAGCTGAGGCGATGCCGCCGGCGCTGCTGCGCACGATCGTGCCGATACCGATGGCGAACACCGCGATGAGCGCGAGGAACAATGCGTTGCCGAGCAACGGCAGCAGCACAGCGCTGTCAAACAGGTTCGCGGTGATGTCCTTGGCTCCCAGGATGGGGAGGGCCACGAGATAGGACCCGACCACACTGACCAGGCCCACCAGGAAGGTGAAGCCAAACAGCACGGTGACCTTGGCCCAGAGTGCGGGCAGGCGGTTCGGCACAGCGGTGAGGGTCGATTTGATCATGCCGCTGGAATATTCACCGCTGATCGAGAGCACGCCGAGGACGGCGACGATCAGCTGGCCGAGGCTCAGGCCGGCAGTGGAAACGAGCACGACCATCTCGGTGTTGTCGAATCCGATGGCGCTGCGGCCGGCCATCGCAAATGACATCAACACGGCGATGCCGACCGCGGCAACGACGACGAGGGAGAAGCTCCAATAGGTGGAGCGCAGGCTCCACAGCTTGATCGATTCGGACTTGAGCAGGCCGAGGAAGCTGAGGCCGGAACCGGTCGGCACGAACGATGCGCGAGCTGAGGACGGCTGGGTTGACTGGGTTACGGTGCTCATCGGGCGACCTCCGCTTCGGCGTGGGTATCCCCGGTGCGATATTCCACTTCGTTTTGGGTCAGTTTCATGTAGGCGTCCTCGAGGGAAGCGCTCATCGCTGACAGCTCGTGCAGGGAAATCTGGGCTGCCGCTGCACGGTCGCCGATCTCGTTCACCGTGAGGCCACTGATTTCGAGCACGTCTTGCTCGACGTTGGTGATGGTCACATCCGCTCCCGCCAACAGGGCGGCGAGGGCCGCGGTGTGCGGGGTGCGCACCCGGACGGAGTCCTGGGCGGCCGACTTGATGATGTCGGCGACCGAGGCGTCCGCGATGACCCGGCCGCGACCGAGCACGATGAGGTGGTCGGCGGTGAGGGCCATCTCACTCATGAGGTGTGAGGACAGCAGCACGGTGCGGCCTTCGGAAGCGAGCTGTTTGGTGAGCTTGCGCACCCACTGCACGCCCTCCGGGTCGAGGCCGTTGACCGGCTCGTCGAGGATGAGCGTCGCCGGGTCGCCGAGCAGCGCGGCGGCGATGCCGAGGCGCTGGCCCATGCCGAGCGAGAATCCGCCGACGCGTTTGCGGGCGACGGACTCGAGGCCGGTGAGGTTGATGACCTCGTGTACCCGGCTGGTGGGGATGTTGTGGGTTGCGGCCATGGCGCGCAGGTGGTTGTAGGCGCTGCGCCCGGTGTGTACGGCCTTGGCGTCGAGGAGCACGCCGACCTCACGCAGGGGGGCCTTGTGCTCGTGGTACGGCTTGCCGTTGACGATGACCGAGCCGAGGCTGGGTCGGTCGAGTCCGACGATCATGCGCATCGTGGTGGACTTGCCGGCGCCGTTCGGCCCGAGAAACCCGGTGACCTTGCCGGGCTGCACCGTGAAGTCGACCGCGTCGACCGCGGTTTTGCTTCCGTAGTGCTTGGTCAGGGACTGTGCCTGGATCAAAAGTGCCTCATTCCGTTTGTGGTTGAGGCTTCGTCTCTGGCCTGAAGCCCCCCACAACAAACGGTACGGTTTTTCGGCAGGTGCGCGCGTCAACCGGGGGGATGGTTGTGCGCGACCGGAGTCGTACCGGAGTACGACACCGGCGCGGCTATTTCTTGACGGGCTTTTCGGGGGCGGGGGCGGTTCCGGAAGCACGCTGGGCCGCGTAGTATTCGCGGGCTTCGGTTTGGCGCTCGCTTTCGACACCGCTGGCGATCGTGGCCCGCAGGTGATCCTGCGAGTAGCCGAAAGCATCGACGAGATCGAGGGCGTGCGGGCGGATACGCGCAATCAGCCGATCAATGTAGGCCGTGACGGCCTGGGCGCGCTGGGCGGAGAGCCGCCCGTGAATGAGATACCAGGCGAGGTTCTTCTCTACGAGGCCGAGTCCGAACAGGTCGCGCAGCCAGGTGAGCACCTGCTTGGTGCCGTCATCCGTCGTGGCATCCAGCGCCCGGGTGAACGACTCCCACTGCAGCAGTTCGCCGTGGGCGCGGGCCGCTTCGATGAGCTCGTTCTGGTGGGCGTTGAAGAGGTCGGCAGCCTGCTTCTTGGGCAGTTTGGTGGCGCCGCGCAGCTTTCCGGCGACCTCGCCGATCATGCTCTCGACCCGATCGGTGAGCAGCTCGCGCTGCACGTCGGCGTCACGCAGGGCGCCGACGGAGCGGGCGGTGGACCCGCGGTCGGCGACCGCCTGGCCGAGGGTGCGCAGGCCGGTGCCGTGGTAGGCGCGACCGGCGGCGTGCTGCACGACGTAGCGGGCGAGAGCGCCGGCATCCGCTTTGGCGAATTTGCGGCTGTAGTCGGTGAGCAGCCGCTTGGCGACAAGCTGCAGCAGTACGTTGTTGTCACCCTCGAAGGTCGCGAACACGTCGAGGTCGGCGCGCAGGCCGACGAGGCGGTTCTCAGCCAGGAAGCCGGCGCCGCCGCAGGCCTCGCGGGCCTCCTGCAGGGTGTCGAGCGCGTGCCAGGTCGAGAGCGGCTTGAGCGCGGCGGCGAGGGTTTCGAGGTCTTGCCGGTCATCGTCGGTGTCGGCCTTGCCACTGAACACGTCGTCGAACTTCACCAAAAATTCGTCGTGCGCGAAGGTCTGCGCGTAGGTCGTGGCGAGGCGCGGAAACAGGCGGCGCTGGTGCCGCTGGTAGTCGAGGATGACCTCTTCGTCGGTGTCACTGCCGGCGTTGAACTGGCGGCGTTGGCTGCCGTAGGTGATGGCGATGGTCAAGGCGAGAGCGGATGCCGCGGTGGCGGCGCCGTCGAGCGACACGCGCCCCTGCACGAGCGTGCCGAGCATGGTGAAGAAGCGGCGCCCCGGGCTCGAAATCGGGCTGGAGTAGGTGCCGTCTTCGGCGACGTCACCGTAGCGGTTGAGGAGGTTTTCGCGCGGGATGCGCACCCCGTCGAAGTGCAGCCGCCCGTTGTCGATGCCGTTGAGGCCGCCCTTGAGTCCGTCGTCTTCGCCGCCGACGCCGGGCAGAAAGTCGCCGTTCTCATCGCGAATGGGCAGGTAGAAGGCGTGCACGCCGTGGTTGACGCCCTGGGTGATGAGCTGGGCGAATAGCACGGCGGCGATGCCGTCCTTGGCGGCGTTTCCGAGGTAGTCCTTCCAGGCGGCGCGGAACGGGGTGTTGATGACGAACTCGCCCGTTTCGCTGTCGAAGGTCGCGGTCGTGCCGATGCTTGCGACGTCAGAGCCGTGCCCGATCTCGGTCATGGCGAACGCTCCGGGAACGCTCAGGTCCATGATTCCGGGCAGGTACTTGTCGTGGTGAATCTTCGTGCCGAGGTGCAGCACGGCGGCACCGAACAACCCCCATTGCACGCCGCCCTTGATCTGCAGGCTCGGGTCGGCGATGACGAGTTCTTCGAATCCGGCGATGTTTCCGCCGTGGTCGTCCTGCCCGCCGAGGTGCTTCGGGAAGGCTCGCAGCACGTGGCCGTTGGCCGCGAGCACCTTGAGCTGCTCCAGCACCCGCAGGCGATGGTCCGCCATGGACAACCCCTCGATGCGCTGCATGTCCGGGCGCGCGGTGACTTCACGGGCAGCGAGGCGCACATCCGCCCAGGTGCCGAGCAGCTGAATCCCGAGTGCCTCCACGTTGACGGTGGGGGCTGCCGGATCGCCGATGGAGATGGGGCCGGTATCGACGTCGAGGTCGGGGTCGATCGTCGTCGATCGGGTGCTGGAGCGCTGGGCCGTGTCAACCATGCTTGGTCCTAACTGTTCGCGCGAAAGTGGTGATCGCAACGTTAGGACTGGGCGGCACGGTCGCGAAATGCTCGGTGCCCGGACGACAACGGCGGAGGCCGTCCGCGGCATCCGCCTTGTAGGTTAGCTACAACCTGGACGCGCGGAGACCTGCGCTCCCCCACAAACGCCGGGGCCTGTCACGGTCACGCGTCACGGTCAGGCATCACGGTCACGCGTCACGGTCAGGCGGAGGCTGCGACGACCTCGAGCAGGGCTTCTCCGTAGGCCTCGAGTTTCTTGGCGCCGATGCCGGTGATGCCGTCGAGCGCGGCGAGGGTTGTGGGGCCGGCAGCCGCGACGGCGATCAGGGTCGCGTCGCCGAAGACGATGTAGGCGGGCACGCCCTGCTCCTTCGACTCCGCCGAACGCCACACCCGCAGTGCTTCGAACAGGGCCTCCTGACCGGTACTGAGGTCGGCGGCGGCGACTTTGGCCGCGCTGGGCCGGCGGGTGGCGCTGGAGCGCGCGGGGCGGTCGGGTTCACGACGCAATTGCACGTCGCGCCGGCCGCCGAGAACCTCGGCGGCGGCATCCGTGGGCACGAGGGTGCCGTATTCGCCGGAGGTGGCGAGCAGGCCCTGGGCCAGCATCTGACGCACGACGCCGCGCCAGGCCTGGTCGCTGAGGTCGGCGCCGAGCCCCCAGGTACTCAGGGCCGTGTGCCCGTACTGGGTGGCGCGGGGGGTTTCTTTGCCGCGGAGAATGTCGATGAGGTGGCCGGCGCCGAATTTTTGGTTGCGTTCGCGGTGCAGGCGCACGATGGTGGAGAGCAGTTTCTGGGCGGGGATGGTGCCATCCCAGGCTTCGGGCGGTTCGAGGCAGGTGTCGCAGTTGCCGCAGGGCTCGCTGGCCTGGCCGAAGTAGCGCAGCAGGTTGACCCGGCGGCAGTGCACCGTTTCGCATAGGGCGAGCATGGCGTCGAGGTGGGCGGAGAGCTTGCGCCGGTGACCGAGGTCGCCGGGCGACTCGTCGATCATGCGGCGCTGCTGCACCACGTCTTGCAGACCGTAGGCGAGCCAGGCGGTGGCCGGGGCGCCGTCGCGGCCGGCACGTCCGGTCTCCTGGTAGTAGCCCTCGACCGATTTGGGCAGGTCGATATGCGCGACGAAGCGCACGTCGGGCTTGTCGATGCCCATGCCGAACGCGATTGTGGCGACGATGACGACGCCGTCCTCGCGCAGAAACCGGGATTGGGTGCGGGCGCGCAGGCCCGCGTCGAGCCCGGCGTGGTACGGGAGCGCGTTCACCCCGTTCGCGCGCAGAAACTCGGCGGTCTGGTCGACGGTTTTGCGGCTGAGCCCGTAGACGATCCCGGCGTCGCCGGGATGCTCGGTTTTCAGGAACGTCAACAGCTGCTTGCGCACCTCGGACTTGCCGACGATGCGGTACTGGATGTTGGGTCGGTCGAAGCTCGCCACGAAGTGCTTGGCGTCGCCCATTTGCAGGCGCGTCGTGATCTCCTGGTGCGTGGCATCCGTCGCGGTGGCGGTGAGGGCGATCCGCGGCACGTCGGGCCAGCGGTCGGCGAGTTCGCCCAGCGCGAGGTAGTCCGGCCGAAAATCGTGACCCCACTGCGACACGCAGTGGGCTTCGTCGATGGCGAACAGGGCAATGGTTCCGCGGCCGAGCAGCCGCTTCGTGGCTTCGTTGGAGAGCCGCTCGGGGGCGACGTAGAGCAGGTCCAGGTCGCCGTTCAGGTAGTCGCGTTCCACCTGGCTGCGGGTCTGGGAGTCCTGGCTGGAGTTGAGGAATTCAGCACGCACGCCGACTGCGGTGAGGGCGTCAACCTGGTCTTGCATCAGGGCGATGAGCGGGGAGACGACGATGCCGGTGCCGGCACGCACGAGCGCGGGAATTTGGTAGCAGAGGCTCTTGCCGCCGCCGGTGGGCATGAGCACGACGGCATCCTTGCCGTCGACGACCTGGTCGATGATCTCTGCCTGGTCGCCGCGGAACGTGTCGTAGCCGAACACCGTGTGCAGGGCTTCTGCCGCGGTGGCGAATTTGCGGGTTGCGGCGCGGATCGGCGGGGCAGCGGGGGCGGTTGCGGGGGCGGCGGTCCGAGCCGACGTCGATGCCGCGCCCGAGTGGGCCTGCTGCCGTGCATCGAAGTGTCGGTCAGCCTCCGGTGGCGGGGCGTCGAAATCGTCGGGGGCGTCGAAATCGCTCGGAGCGTCGAAATCGGTGGGCGGTTCAGAGTCACTCGGTGGTTCGACGACGTCAGGGTTTCCGGGCAGCTCAGCGTTCCAACTCACCTGCACAACTTTACCCGGGCCCGCTGACCCGTTCCTGCGCCGCGTTGATCCGCGGACGATTCAGGCTCGGGGCTTGCGGCGCACGATGACGAGGGTCGCTCCCACCGCGAGCAGCGCGGCGCCGAGGGTCCCCCCGATCCAGGCGATGGTCGAGAGGGCACTGTCGGAGGCCGCGGTATCGGTCGTGGCGGCATCCACGGACGGGTCCGAAGGCGTCGCGGAATCATCCGCTTCGGTTCCACAGGTCGGAGCCGTGGCCGCACCGTCAGCCACGACCTGATCGGCGTCTGGCTGCCAATCAAAGGTGAACTGGTCGGAGATCGAGTGCCCGTCGGTGGAGACCGTCTGCCAGATCACCGTGTACTCGCCGGCCGCGCCGAGCTGCGCCGACGTCTCCACCGTGGCACCGGAGACGATGGCGCACCCATCGCCGTAGAACAGCGGTGCGTCGGCCGGCCCGGTGACGAGCATCGCGCTCCCCGAACCGGTTCCGCCCAGGTCGAGCAGCAGATCGTTGGTGGTGACCGAGAACACGCCCGGTTGCTCGGTCACGACCGCGCCGGCCGTCGGCGAGGAACCGATGATGTAGTTGTGAGCGGAGGCCGGTGTCGCGCTCCAGCTCACGGCCGCGGCAACGACGACGACCGCGAACAGGCTTCGAGTCGTGCCGCGAACCGTCGGTCGCCGCCCCCGCGACAAAGTCCCGGTGCGGGGCGTCGTGTTGCCGCGCATGCGACTAGACCGACTGCTTGCGGCGGGCGCTGACGGCCAGCGCAATGCCGACGGCACCGACAACGAGTCCGCCCGCTCCGAGCGCCCGAGCCAGCACGTCATCGGACGCAGCCACGGTCGTGGTCATAGCCGCTGCCTCGTCATGCGTGGCGTCAGTGTCGACCGCACTGTCAGCATGACCGTGCTCGTCTCCGGTTGCGGCGGTCACGGTGATCGCCGGCGCGGGGTGTGCCGACTCGCCCTCGCCCTCGCCCGTGGCTTCGTTCCAGTTGGTTTCGCCGACCTCGCAGGTTTGCAGCACCGGGAATTCGAGGGTCTCACCCTCGGCATCGGCGGGAATCTGCAGGCTTAGCGCGAAGGTCGTGCGCAGGCCGTCGGGAAAGGGGGTGTCGGCGGTGTACAGCACGGCGCCGGTGCGGGTCGTGATGGTGTGGCCCTCACCGTCGTCAATTGGCGTGGCGAGGTCGACCAGCGTCTCGGATGCTGCCCAGCCGGCGTTCACGGTGGGGGTGACGCTCGCGATGCTGTCGGGAAGGCCGATGCTGACCATCGTCGTCGACGACGCGTCGCAACCGTGCGGAAGTGCAAAGGTCAGTACCGTGTAGGCCCCGGCGGCGGTCGTGGGCGCATCGACGTCGATGTGGGCGCTCGCGGCGAGC
>Ga0314774_1001853_pt1 | contig 12741 bp, 20 predicted proteins | sample MetaGCBIA2018_FD_204515 | JGI IMG/M metagenome (GOLD analysis project Ga0314774, IMG submission 204515) | Cryopeg brine microbial communities from Beaufort Sea near Barrow, Alaska, United States - CBIA 2018 | ecosystem: Environmental > Aquatic > Marine > Coastal | place: USA: Alaska | collected... | reverse complement strand
CAATATGGAAGCCTGGAGCATCGATAGCAGCTTCCAGCGCCAAGGCTTCAGACCGGGTTTTTGAGGCACGTAGGCCCGAGTGTTGTCGAATTTCATCGGAATGAAGAGGTGCGGCGATGATCGCCCACGTGTCACCAACCCGCTCACTGGTCGAATAAGAGGTCCCATCGGGAAAAATTAATGATTTTAGAAAGGTCATTCGCTGGTCCCCCAAGACCTGAGTGGAAGACTCCACCTAGTAACAACGTCCAGACAGCCTGTCGACTGTTGGTATTGCCACAACAATAGCGCTAGGTGCGCACTTCGATTTCCATATGACTTTTGGAAGCGCGGCTTTGGTCATTGCCGAAGTGACGAAACAAGTTCCAAGTGGCTGACTGAACCGTACCTGATTTCTCGTAGCTTTCTTTTTTGGTGGAAAGACTCGGATATGCCCAAGGAATACCCGGTCGAGAACGGTCCGGCGTAAGTCGAAACGAGTCAACGCAACACTGGCGGCGTTGAAGAACCCTAGGGAGTCTGCCGCTTCAGTGCTCTGGGTAGGCGGTTGTTGACCTCAGTCATTGTCTTACGGATTCCGGTGGCGAGATCGGCGCTCTTGGGTAGGTTTGGCGAAGCAAACCGTCAGTCTCTTCCGATTCTGTTGATACGCGTCCCCTTGCAACTCTTCCTGGTGTTGAACGGGATCGTCTTCTCGAGAGCAAAGATAGTGCAGGAGTGCGTGATTAGCCGATCGATTAAAAACCACCCCCCGGTCCATGGGGCGCCAAGGATGCCTCGTTCGCGAAAGGTTCTATTGGCTGTTGGAGCCAGGATTGCGGATCATTCAGAGAGCCAGACCCCGCACAACCAAGTTTTCCATCGCCTGATCTTGCGCGACGAATATACCAGCGATGTTCTCGGCTAAATTGTTTTGTTGACCTTTGGTGAGCGTTTCCCAGTGCGGCCGTTGACCGCCAGTAGCGGCCGCTTGCTGATCAGCCAGACACCGAGCCGTCTCGTCCACAAGGTTCACACGAAACACGGGCCAGATATCGCGCCAGTTCGATTCACTCATACTTTCCTCTTCTTCAATTTCCTGCACTTTTCAAGTAATTCCCGCGGACGCGCGTCAACTTCAAGCGCCTAGCGCTCACCGCAGTTCTGACTCTTCGGTTATCTGAACAGGCCACATGCACCGTCTCCGTTATGTTGAAAGCCACCGGTCAATTTGTAGTCATGGGGCGCAATAAACCGTGGACGTTTTGCCAGCGAAGCCCCAGAACATTATCGGCGAGATCATGCCAAGGCCGAGAGCTCGCGCAGACCGAGCGAGTCCGTCGCGAGCCACGATTGAACCCGCTGGGCACACCTAACGGAAGGGGCGCGGCGAGACCTGTCTCGTTCGTCGCTATTGAACTGGCGTGCCATTGCGGAGCAAGAACTCGATCTCCAGTGATTTCGGGTCGAGGATGGCTTGGCTGACTCTGTCATTTCCATTCATGTCAAGGACGACTGAACGCACGCGCAGAGGCGTTGGCGTTGGGAACTCCTCGATCTGGTCTCTGTGCAAGTGGTAGTGACCACCGAAGGTGATTTGGGGCCGAGTCTGAACAACTGCTCGGCGGAACATCTCGTTGCTTTGCCGCGCGTATTCCATGATTTCCGGGGGCACTCGCGGGTCAGGATCTCGAACGTACAGGATTGGCGATTCGTGGCCGATCAGAACATCGACGGGCTGCGTGCCGAGTGCGGTGAGGTCATCTTCGCTGATTTGCTCGGTCGGCCACCAGTCCACATTTTCTCTTCGGAGGTCGCGGTCTGTGCTGTTCGCGCCGCCGAGCGCGGCAAGAACGTGTCTCTTCCCTACTTGAGTTCGAAATCCGCGAGGCAAGTGAGCGACATTCCAGCTCACCCATCGGTAGCCCTTCTCGTCTATCGGATAGCCAAAGATCCGAGGGTGGTAGTCGTGGTTGCCATCGACGAAATAAAGTGTTTGACCGTTCCGCGTGAGGGCCCGCGACAAGTCTCGCAGAGACACTTGCCAATTCTCGCCGGGCCAAATTACTCCGAAGTCTCCAAGCTGAATCACGGTTCTGATTCCACGATCTGCAAAAATTCGCAAGACCTGCAGCGCGTGTATCAAATCACCATGGATGTCGCCCATGACTCCGATGCGGTCAGCGTCCTCAAGCGATACACGATCCTCAAGGCCGGTAGGTGAGGATGATGAAGAGAGGTTTTTCGGGAAAGGCATGGGGTGGAACCCGCCCGGAGGCACCTCCAGGGTGAAACCTCTTTTGCTCATGATGCCGAGTTCATACGTTGGGGGTGTCCATTCGAATTAACGCTTGAAGACAAGCTCCAAGATCTAGCTGCTATTTGGTTCGTTGAGATGCTCCATGAGTTGCCCGAACGGAACATCAATTGCCTGCGCAATTGCGAACCAAGTCGCAAGGGTGCCAATACGGTTGCCTACTTCAAGGTTGATGACCCCCGTACGGCTGAGCCCTGAACGTTCAGCAAGCGCTTCATAGGTGAGTCCTAGTTCTGCCCGCCGTCTTCCAAGAGCATTCCGCAGAGCATCGAAATTGGGCTCAAATTCCGCCTTTACATAACGTTTCGGCGCGGGCGGGAGGGTTTGCTTGGGGATTGACACTACTCAATTGGAGAGTCAACAAGTGTTAACCACAGTACACAACTGTTGACTATCGTGGAAATTTCAGTCCGGTCATGTCTGATTGCTGCCTGTCCGCTCGACTCCCTTGGCTGCCCTCATCTACTGCCCCTGGCACTCGAATCGTGAGGAAGTGCCTGTTCAGGCAATGACCCATTTCTTGAGCACCGACAGCCGCTGAAGTCCCACATGCCCCACGCTGAGCCATCGAGAGGTTCCAAGGGCTCGGGGCCAAATCGCCCATATCGTCGCGAGAACGGGAACCAATATCTTTATCGACCACGGCCTGGGCACTGTCATCGGGCCCAAGTCCCTTGGCACATCCATTGACTGGAGGTGGTTGAATATTGGCTTCCGTGAGCACCGCTTGTGCTGTGCCTGAGCACCAGGGCACGGTAACGCGATTGGTGCGACTGAGCACCAGGGCCGGCGTGGTTCAGCACCACCTCAATCGGCAATCCGCAGTCACATCTGGATTGAGAAGCGCCGCGACAGCTGGCAGGAGCGGGCCTCACCTGAACGCGCGGCGGTCTGCAGGAGTGTTAGCTTCCGGACGTTGGCTGAAGGACCGCCTCTCGGCCCATGAAGCTGCGGTCCTGCGATTGATGCGTCGGCCGAAACCCGATTCCTCACCGGGCGCTATGATTCATGCCGCAGCCCCACAGCGTAGTCATCGTGATCCCGAATTTGCCCGACAGGTCGCGACGGGTGTCGGCGGGAGGTGCCATGCTGGCCATGGTGGCGGGATACCGCTCCGAATGCCGAGGAGGGCACATGACCAGAGAGACCACAAACCCGACTGACGAATCCGAAACCGACGAACTCACCCAGTGGGACCCAGCGACTGACGCGGACGGGTACACCTGGGACGACATTCGCCCTAAAGACTGGTACCTCGGCACGGTGCTCGACTTCGCGCACGGATTCAACGATGAGACTTCGGGCGGCATCGTAGGATTGACCGTGACGAGCAACGGGGCGTTGGTATCCGGCCTCGCGATCAGCCGTGCCGAGTGGATTACCGTGATGGTCGAGCTGTACAAGCAGGCTGGCGCGAGCGAAACGGCTGGTTACGTCAAGAAACTGTTCACACAAGCACATGATGAAGTGCTGGACCGGGCGAAGGCGCGCGACGAAGCTGATCTGCCTTCGCACGCTCGCGGATTCCTTCATATGAAGGACGTTCGTATCGGTGTTGGCAACGTGACCACGCAGGTGGAGCAGTGGCGTGGGTCGCTCGCAGATATCACGGGTTGGTCTCTCGGGTCGTGGAATCCCAAGCAAAACGAAGACGGCGACGAGTAGCGCGCCTCGGATGGAGCGGACTGGGGGGTCGGTATGATGAGCCCTATAGGTCTATTCCGCAGTAGTCCGCCCCCGGCAAGCGAACGCCGCATGCGCGTGGCGCTCCTGAACGCCGAGGCGGACACACAGCGCGAAGTAGCTGCAGAGCGAGCACGGTCCGTCCAGACCAAGTCGTCGTTCCTCGTGGTCATTGCGGGTCTTCTCGCCGGCGCGTCATTTGATGCTCCGCTGGGCTCGGACTCCTGGTGGCTCGCCGCCGTGCCTCTGGCGTTGGCCCTCGCAACGGTGGTCACGGCAGTTGTGGCCCTATGGCCTGCGCCGGCGGGTGCGATTAATCCAGCGGCCATCCGTTCGATGTGGATCGACAACACCCAAGGCTCGTATGAGTTGGAGATTTACCTGCTCAAGGTCAAGACTGTTGCCTACACAGAGACGCAGGACCGCACTGACAGGCGGGTAACGGCCCTCAAGATCGGCTTCGTTCTTCTATCAGCCGCCCTCGCTGCCGCGCTGGTGGTGTACATCATCCAGCGCCTGAACTAGGGAGTTACCGATGGCTAAGCAAAACGAACCGGACGGCGACCCCGACGTCGGCGATGGAATCAAGCGTCTGACGGAAGCACCGGGGCCGAAGCGGGAACCGCACGCGAACCCTGATATTCGAGACGGGCTTCGCTCACTTAGCGGTTCGGGCGGTCAACAGGATAGGTGAATTTCGCTGGCAGTTCTTGCTCGTGCGGCGTGCGGCGTGCGGGGTTTGCCCACCGGACAGTGGGAGCCCCGGCGCTACGTTCGAGCACGATACCGGGGGTCATTCACGGAATAACCAGGGTGAGCCAAATACACGTATCGGCGCGTGCAAAGTACGGAACGTGGGTCGACGAAACGGCTCAGTTGCTCACAACTCCGCCCAATAGGTGGGTAGCTGTTGGCTCGGTGGGCCAGCGGTGCTTAACCATTCCAGTCGTAGTGATCTCTGGCCCGATCGGTGGTGCTGAACCGTACGACCAGGTGGTGCTCGGAGCGTCAAATACTCAGTGGTCGCAGATCGCGCGTGGCGTGACTAACCAGTCCAGCCAAGTAGGTAGATAAAGTACGAAGCGACGAGAGCGCCAGCGATGCTCCCGACCCAAATCCCCAATGGACGAAAATGATGCAAAAATCTCGGGTGTTCTAAACGCACTACTCGTGGCCCGTCCGCACTCCGAAGCGCAGATTTCGCGGCGACTTCAGCTACGGAAATAAGGTTGTCGAGAATGGAGGCGTCGTCCGCGCTTATCTCGATCTTGGATCCCCCGTCGGCAGCGGAAACGAGCATAGTCAAGGTCTCGAACAGCGCGACATCGATGCTGAAAGCCGCTGTGCGCCAGACGGGCGACGTCAGGCCAAGCGCAAACGCGGCCGGATCCTCGTACTCTCGGGAGATGTCGGAGGAGATCACGCCGTGGAATGTAGTACGAAACGGCAGAGCATAAGGACTCCGCGATTTCAAAACGCTCTCGTCCGACCTGTCTGCGAACATTCCTTCAGTGAATTCACCGGCTTGCACGGAGCTCTGCGACAGGAAGGACCGGAGGAGAACATCGATTGCTTGTGCGGGCAATCGTCGACTGGGAAAGGTCAGCTCTCGAGTGGACACCCCGTTAGCGTAGCGGTATTCCCACCCATCGCCCTCGAAGGCGCCACTCGCCTCTTTGAGGACTTATCTGGTGCAACCGCCATCACGATATAACGACTGTCAGAAGGGAACATTGGACTCCGCACAACCAAGCCGCATCGAACAGATACGGGGGAGACCGCTGAACCTGTAGACGGAAGTCGACTCGGTCCGAGACACGCGCAGCTGACGCTGGCGGCCATAAGCCGACGACGCGGCTTGGGGCCGGCTACAAGCAATTGGCTGCACGCCATGCCCAACCTTCGCGTTACGATTTCATTGCACTCGGACGTCCGTCTATCCCTCCATGCGTCCGAGTGAATCGCTGAATGAGGGTCATCTGATGCCAGAAGAACGGAGCCAACATGAAGCACCCGTACCGCACCGCACGTCAACAGCATCTGGGTGATTTCCTCGATGACCTACAGGCCGCCGGCTTGATCGCCTGGGTTTGGAGTTACAGCGGCTCCAGTGCGGAGTACACGATTACTGAGTCTGGCAAGGAGCCGCGGCTTTATGGAACGCGAGATGCCGAGCAACTGGCAAGTCGTTACGCTGCGACGACGCGGAGGATCTGGTTGCCAGTGCCTAACCCGGGCGGACAAGCGCAGTTGATCGAGACTCTTGAATTGACCGCCGCTAGGCAACGGGATCATGCGGACGCCACTGAAAGCAACAGTTAGTTCGACTCCAAGTCGAGCTCAGGAGCCGCAATCAGTCGCTCCCACCGTTTTGGATTGACCCGTGCTGCTGATCCCTGGCGCTGCCTTCGGTCCATTCCGGCCACAGCTGCTCCGACAACAGGAGTCGCTCCGTGGATTACCGAGCGCTCGTTTGCGGAGAGTTCAAACGGGGTGCCGATGAACGCTCGCGCTTCCGCATCTATCAGTTCCGGCTACAGAGTCTCGGCCGCGACGCGGAAGCGGCCGGTGAAATCGGGGATGCTGGATTTCTCCAAGTCGAAGCAACGCTCAAAGCGGGGAAACCACACCACACAGTGGGACGTAACCTTATGAACAGCCTGGTTTCGGCCTCGCGATGGTGAGCACCGCTGGCTACCGCTCGCCCTCGAACGGGTCAATGACCGAGCGCACGCCGTGCTCCGCGCACACGAACGCGACCCCGATGCCGTCGTCCGCCTCGAAGGGCCCCGGCTGGCCGTTAACGGCGCACTGAAGGCAGGTGCGGTGCTGCTCGTTCCCGAGCGTCGCTCCTGGGTCGCTGCTCATGTCAGGTAGACCTTTGGGCCGAGCATCGGAAGCGGATTGCCCGGCGGACTCGGATGCCGTGGGTTGCCGGGCTTGGTGAGGCTGTCGAACGTGAACACGCGGACTCTGAGCCGCCCGAGCAGAGTAAGGACGTCCAGCCTTGCGCGACGAAGCGTCGGATGCGGCGCGTTCCCCCAGCCGCCCAGCACCTCGGTCGCCCCGTGCTTTGCGAGTACGCGCTCAATCGCGGCACAGTTTTCCGCAGACAGACCAGCGTCGAAGTCCGTTAGATCGCTCGGCTTAGGCGATCGCTCTGGATAGAGGTTCAGCATCACCCACCCTGCATAACGGTGATGCTGGCTCGCCTCTATGAGCCTCCTTACGGTCTTGTCCGCCTCCCTCCTTCTCGCGTGGGAAGGATTCATGCAGATCGCGATAAGCGGGGGGCTAGCGGTCGATGAGCCTGCCGTTCGGCCGAGGGCGAATCGGAAGTCATTCTCCTCGGGCACAGGATCCCAGAAGTCGGGCTCGTGCCCGGTCGGGTACGCGATCACGATGGGACCTCCTCATTCTTCGCAGCCTGTCGCCTTGGAGCCTTGCGTTAGTGCGTGTGCCGGCTCCAGGAGAGACCGCAAACTATGCATGTAATTTGCGCCTGAAACTTGAAGTCGACCTGCGAGTCCACTTGGTTTGTACCGTAAAGGTGAACGGGCGCAGCGGAGTGCGCGCGAGACGAAGTCCTCCACGCCTCCTCGAGGGCACCCGGGGCGTCCGAGACCGCATGTTTCAAAACCTCGGCGAGTGTGGCGTACTGAGTTTCGGAGAGGTTGACAACCATCGCAAAAGCAGTTTCCTGTCCCTCAATTGACGAAGCCGGGCCGGGCCAATAGTGCAGACGCCACGCAAGCCCGCAGGTAATGCATGCTGTGGTGTCTCTGAGCTCATTCCTCGAGGCGATGCCCCAAGCGGAGAACTCATGTTCTCGGGCGTCGTAGTTTGCAACATTTATCTTGCTCCACACTTCCGAGAGTGCGGAATCGTCTCGATTGCGGCGCCACATGTCAAACAGTGCCGTGTACTGTTCCTTCGTGTAACGGAGGACCAACGTTCGCCCCGGCGTCTGGCCCTGAAACTTCAAAGTCTGGCGCTGGCTTCGGTTGAAAAACATGTTGGCTCCAACTGTTTGACTCGCTGCCTTCGGTGGACGTAACCAAACATATATGGCACCAGGGCGTGATCTGTCGCTTGGAAGCCGACCCTGCGACTCTAACCAAGAAGCTCAGGTTGCGCCACGGTTCCAAGCCGGCCGAGCTGGATTGGCACCTGGGACGCGCAGGAGAACTCGCAGCCATCCTTCGAGCTGCGTCCGTAGATCACCTCACCGTGGACAACTCAGCGGGGTCGCCCATCGCCAACAACGACCCCAGCGAATACGACTGGCGCGAAATGGTAAACCACCTCGCCGACGGCGTCGCTGGAGTCGCCGGCACCGTTGCCGTCGCCGGCACGATCGCCCTCCTGATCTGTGGCGAGGTCGTCCCCATCGCGGGCCCGCTATCCTGGGGGCCTCAGCAGTCGCGGTCGCCACCGGCGACCAGACCAGCTCCTGCCTCGCCGGCCACTCCGCCTGCCCCGAAGCCCTCGTCAGTGCCGCCATCGTCGTCGGCGCTGGCAAATTCGGGATGGGCGGGGCAGCCGAAGGCTTGGCTGCTCGCGCCACTTCCATTCACAGTGTCCTGAAACCGTTCGCCCAGAACATGAGGACCACGGCCGTACTCAGTACGAAAGAGGTTGTCAACGTGTTGGCTGGAGGCGGTCGCGACTTGAGCGGAGCTCAGGAGCACCGGCTGGAGTAGATGACATCGTCGCTAGAGCCAACGGCCCTTTCCGTTTTGATGTGGCTGCGTCACAGTGGCGGAGTGAACGGAGTGTCTCATGAGACACCGACTTGCAATATAAGCGGCGGCACATCCCCGGTTTCGTCGCGGACCAGACTGCGGAGGCGGAGCATGAATCGGTTCATGGCATTCTCTTTTCTCGTGAGCGTGGACGGTGCAGAGGTAGTGCAGCGGTGCTGTGGAACGTCAGAACCCGGATTGCAGCACGACCAGCCCGGGAAAGATGGCGAAAAGTATGGTCATCGGCAGAATTAAAAAAACCAGTGGCACGAGCATCGCGACTTCCTTCTTGCCGGCCATCTCGAGCAGTGTGCGTTTGGTCTGATCACGGGAATCCTGTGCTTGCGCCCGCAGCACCTCGGCCAGCGGCGACCCCCGATCCAGCGCACCGGTGACCTGGTCGACAAAGCGGGTCACCTCCGGCAGCTGGATGCTGTGCGACAGCGACAGCAACGCCGTCGCGATCGGAACCCCGGAATGCACGTCGGCGACCGCCCCGGCGAATTCTCGAGACAACTCCCCCGAACTCGTGCGCGACACCCGCCGAATCGAGTCCAGGATGCCTTCACCAGCCGAAAGAGACAGGGTGAGGAACTCGAGAATGGTCGGCAGCTCGCTGCGCATGCGTGCCAATCGGGCGGTGGCTGCCCGTTGCAGCAGCCAGTCCCGCAGCAGAGCGCCACCAACCGCGGCCACAACCGGTACCACGAGGCGGGCGGGCACGGGAAGTTCGGGGAGAGCCACGACCGTCATCACCGTTCCTGCCGCGAAGGCCAGCAGCGCCCAGACGAGTTGCACGGAACGAAACTCCTCAACGGTTTTCGTCGATCCCGACTGGCGCAAACGCCGCGCAATGGTGTCGCTGCCGCCGAGAAGGCTCGACATCGCCCGGGTCAGTGCTCCGAAGACGGGCGCGAATAGGCTGCCCAGCAGCGGAACCGGGTTCACCGTTTGTCGGGCCACGATGCGGCGTGCTTCCGGTGAAATATCGAGAATGTACGGCACGACCCGGTCGATCAGGCGCGGGCGGGTCAGGCGAGGGGTCAAACTCACGAGAGACCACAGCCCCACGCCGAGGCCGGTTCCGCACAATACGGCCCAGCCGAGCGCGGCGCTCATCGGCCGCACTGCTTCCGGGCGTTCGCCCACAGACCGACGTTCACGAGAACCATCGGCGTTCCTCCGGCAGCCGACCGAGGGCGATCATCAGGCGATACGCAATGATCGACAGGGCAAGGCCGCTCGCGATCACGACGATTCCGCCCGGTGAGTTGTAGGCGATGGCGGCTTCCGGGCGGGAGGCGAGCAGAATCAGGATGATCCACGGTGCTGCAACTCCCAGCCGGGCCGCATTCACCACCCACGACTGGCGGGCTTCCACTTCGAGCCGCACCGCGGCATCCTGTCGAAGCCAGGCGGCGAGGCTGCGCAGCACAATGGTGAGATCACTGCCCCCCACCTCCCGCGCCATGCGCAGGGTTTCCAGAATGCGATCGGCCACCGGGTCGGCGAGGGATCGTTTGAGCTCGTCGACGCTGTAGCTGAAATTGCCGGTGGCCCGGTATTCACGCTCGAATTGCGCGAACGCGGTGCGGGTTGCGACCGGACCTGCCTGCGCGAGGCTGCTCACACTGTCGGGCAGCGCCAGCCCGGAGCGCAACGCCGACACGAGATGGTCCACGACGTCGGGCCAGACCGTGCGATTGGCCCGGCGCCGCGCCGCGGCCCTCCATGACACGATCAGCCACGGCAGCAGCAGCCCGCCCAGTCCTGCGACGGCGCTGAGCGCCTGTACTGCGAAAATTCCGTGCATGAGCGCAGCGGATGCGACGCCCACGATCGCCGACACCGCCAGAAATGCCGGCACGGGTACAGACTGCAAGCCGCCCTGAACCAGGCGCACGCGCATCCGCTCTCCCGTCCCGGCCCGTTTGGCGGCGGATCCGGCCGGCCACAGGAACGGCGCCAGGAGCAGCACGAGCCCGCTTCCCAGCACGCACCCCAGCACGAGAATCATGCGGCCCCCTGCCGCAACACCTGCGCCGGGTCGATTCCGGCGGCACGGAATTTGGCGAGCTTGGTGGGATGCGATCCGGTGGGTTCGAGGTGTCCGTGCGGGGAGAGAAACAGAGGGCTCGCCTCGATCGTCGCCCCGGCCAGCTGGCCGCTCGGCGCGATGATCTCGGTGACCCGGCGGCGGCCGTGTCGATCAATCTCGCAGTGCACGACGATATCGATGCAGCCGGCCACGGTCGGCAGCACGAACGACGAGTCGATGTTGCGCCCGGCCAACAAGGGCAGGGTCGACAGTTTCGCGAGCGCATCCCGGGCGCTGTTGGCGTGAATCGAGCACATACCGGGCAGCCCGCTGTTCAGGGCGATCAGCAGATCGAGGCTTTCCGCCTCTCGCACCTCGCCGACGACGAGCCGGTCGGGCCGCATGCGCAGCGACTCCTTGATCAGCCGGCGCAGGGTGATCTCGCCGGTTCCCTCCAGACTCGGTTGCCGGCATTGCATCGCGACGACATCGCGTGCCGACAGATCGAGTTCGAAGGTCTCCTCCACGGTGACGATTCGTTCGCCCGGCCGAGTCGACGACAGCAACGCGTTCAGCATCGTCGTTTTGCCGGTCTGGGTGGCACCGGACACCAGTATGTTCTGCCCGCCGAGTACACACAGCCGCAGAAAATCGGCCGACTGCTGGGTGAGCGCGCCGAGCCCGACAAGCTGGTTGAGATCGCGGATACGCCGGGTGAACTTGCGAATATTCACAGCCCAGTGCTTGCGCGTGATGTCCGGAATCACCACGTGCAGCCGGGAGCCATCGGGCAAGGAGGCATCAACGAATGGTGAGGACAGGTCCACCCGCCGACCGGAGGCCTGCAGCATCCGTTCGACGAGGTCGCGCACATCCTGTTCGGCCAGCAGCAACGTCGTCAGTTCGGGTACCCCGTCGCGCGCCACGAACACCCGGGCGGGACCGTTGATCCAGATCTCCTCAATTTCCGGGTCGTCCAGAAAAGGCTGGAGCACGCCGAACCCGGTGAGGGCGGCCACGACCTCCCGGGCGGCCTGATACTCGTCGGCGATCATCGGCGCCCGCCCGCCGAGCGCCCGCTCACTGTAGCGACGCAGCTCGTCGCGCACGTACTGCTCCACCAGGGCGTTATCGGCGGCCAGATCAACGCCTTCGCGCCGCACCCGCAGTCGAACCTGCTCTGTGATGATACGAACGGCTTCGGTCATGCCGGAATGATGCCCTCATTTTTCATTCTTCGTGCAAGTTCTCCACAGGGCTTGTTTTTTTGTGTCACAACGAACAAAAATGGTCGCAACGGATGCCCGAGCATCCGTTGCGACCATTGACCGTGACAGTGTGGCCGAGCCGGCGTTAGCGTGCCGACCAACCGCCGTCCATCGTGTAGCTCGATCCGGTGACCATCGCAGCGTCATCGGAGGCGAGCCAGGCCACGAGCGAGCCGACCTCAGCCGGTTCCACCAACCGTTTGATCGCGCTCTCGGTGAGCATGATCTGGCTCAGCACCTCCGACTCGCCGATGCCGTGCACAAGCGCCTGGTCGGTGATCTGCTTCTCGACCAGGGGTGTGCGCACATAGCCGGGGGCGACACAGTTGCTCGTGACCCCGTGCTCGCCCCCTTCGAGGGCGGTGACCTTGGACAGGCCTTCGAGACCGTGCTTGGCCGATACATAGGCACTTTTGAACGGCGAGGCACGGATACCGTGCACCGACGACACGTTGATGATCCGACCGAAACCGGCCGCATACATCTGCGGCAGCACGGCCCGAATCAGCAGGAACGGCGCCTCCAGCATGAGCGTGAGAATGTTGCGAAAATCGGCCGGCTGGAAGTCCTGGATCGGGTTGATGCGCTGAATTCCGGCGTTATTGACCAGAATGTCGACGCCATTCAGGGCGGTTTTCAGCGCATCGTCGGTGAGGGCGTCGGTCTCCATCAGGTTGACGGTCCAGATCGACCCGCCGACCTCCTCGGCCA
>Ga0314774_1001850_pt1 | contig 12764 bp, 10 predicted proteins | sample MetaGCBIA2018_FD_204515 | JGI IMG/M metagenome (GOLD analysis project Ga0314774, IMG submission 204515) | Cryopeg brine microbial communities from Beaufort Sea near Barrow, Alaska, United States - CBIA 2018 | ecosystem: Environmental > Aquatic > Marine > Coastal | place: USA: Alaska | collected... | reverse complement strand
TAGTAAGTAAATTCAATCCTAACACGTCATAATTTAACCCTTTCTTTGATCTTCTAGAAACAAAGAAATCATCACTTATAATGCCACTTAACGATTAACAATATATATTTGTTAATAGTTTACATAGAATCAAAGTGGCGTCAACAGAGACTAACATATATTGCACACTTTTACAACGTATATAAATGTTTATTGCTAACAGATCAAAACAAAGTAATCAATTCTCTTTGATTTATTTGTTTTCAACATTCTATTTGTCGGGAAGAATGTTTCATTAACTATAACTTCATAGTTATAGCTACTTGGTACATTTCTGCGTTCTGTCATTAGAGTTCAATCGTACTTCCTTCTAAAACCTTTGAATCCCTTGCATAAGAATTACTAGCCACAGATAACATCATTGTAATACATAAAACTAAATTCATTATCTTATTACGTTAAGATTTCAGCTTACATAGGGGTTTTGCTAATGATAATTGCAAACGCTATAGCCGTAGTATTCTACATAGTTATATTAATAAACATGTAATACACAAGTAGAAAAATCCTACAGAATCGTTTATTTCAGATTAGGAAGGATTACTTTTGTGAAATCCACTCAATTTTGCATAAAGGTCTTCCATAATAAATCTTGCATCTATGTTTTCGTAAACACGTATTTTTCGACTATGATCATGATGAACATACTTCATGTCACTATCAATGGTAGGAGCTGATTTATTCGACCATTTTCCACAATCCTCATACATAATGAGACCGATTGCAGGTGAATCACCTAATATACGATACTCCGTTGGCCTTTTTATGGTAGCATTGTTGAATTCAACAACACTATCAACTAGATATTCACCAATGGCGCCGTTAGGCTTTACTCTTTCATTCAGTTCAGAAAAACTCACAGGCATCATACGGTAAACATTCCTTGGAACTTGCCATAATTCGACCTCGGATTTAAAAACGACATTGGCCGCATTTACATCATTTTTAAGATTATATTCCCAACCGCCGTCAGGCCAATCACGGCCACCAATCCAAATCACTTTTATATCTTTTTCTTGAATTTCAGGAGCTAGAAGCAACGCGCTTGCCATATCTGTTAACGGTCCCAAGAAAGCGATATATAATGGGCGCTCATCTGCTTTTAATGCTTCTTCAATAATGAGTCTTGCCCCATCTGATTCTATTGCTTCTAGTTCAGAAGTCAACGCTTTGGGTGCACCTTTTTCAACTCTTATACCACTCTTTATATCCATTAATCCTAAAATCTTCATAATCTCATCGTAACTGTCAATCATGGATTGATCTGACTTCTCATCACCAAAATGAGCTGCGATTAAACCTCTAATATCAAAGGATTCTGTTAATAATGTCTGTACAATGGCATATTGATCATCCACTTCATTCTTTGCATCTGTGTTAATAATGACGCGCATTTTCTTCTCTTTGGGTATGTTAAATATGTTCATTTTTCGTGCCTCCTTAATTGGTTTAGCCTATTCTTGTTACTCTAATGGCCATGTTTGGCCTTCCGGGAAGTTCAACATAAGGTCTATTTCCACTCATATGACTGTAGCGATCTTTTTCTGTGATTTCAAAGACACCTTCAACAGGAGAAATCGTCATATTCCACGTATCAATTACATCGACTTTAAACTGTGAACCTACTTCTATTTCACTTTTAATCATAAATGCCGGTAATTCAAACTTCCACTGTGTAGGTGTCTCTTCTCCAAAATAGAAAAGGTAATATTTACCGCTGCACCCGGCACCGTTTAAAATCCACCACTTATCGATGGGATTAAGGCCGTTTAAATCGCTGGTTTCAATGATATCTTTGAGGAAAGCTATTCTTGCAGGACTTTCACCTTTTAGAACACCACCTTTTGCCCACCAAATAATATCGTAAGGGTGCAATAATATAAGATCCACCTCGATGTCCATGACCCTAATAACCCTTTAAATTTCTAAAGAGCCAGTGCCGGTTTAGCCATCTTATCGCAGCTAAAACGAGAACTACCAATAAATCATTGCTTTTCAGTATTCAGATAAGCTATACTTAGCAAGATGAGTTTATTATTGCTAAACAAAACAATATCACTCATCATAGGAGATGCTTATATGATAAACGAAACAGTTAATTTCACTCTTCAAGATTTCAGAATCAAAACGAGATCAATTGCAAATTATACCATGAGTACCCACCACTTCCATGATGTTTATGAAATTTATTTCTTAAATGACGGAACTAGAAATTATTTTATTAATGATACAACGCATATCGTATGTGCAGGTAATCTTGTCCTCATTAAACCTTATGATCTCCATAAAACTATTGATACAGGTGTTAGTCATTCAAGGGTCTTAATCAATTTTAATCAAGATTTTCTACCTTTTAAAGATATTAAAGCTATTCTAGATATATGTTTTTCAACTTCTAGTGTAATGACTCTCGATTTTGCTATGCAAAACCATATAGAAGAAATGATTAAACTTATGGTTATTGAAGCCAATACAGAGAATCTATACGTACAGACTAAACTTCAATCTCAATTGATTAATTTACTCATAGATATAACAGGTTATATGAAACTAAACAATAAAGCAGATGCAAAAATCGCACCTGCTAATCAAAAAATTTATGAAATCATACAATATCTAAAAACTAACTATAGCAAGAATTTAACGTTAAATGAACTTTCTAAAGAATTTTTCATCAGCCAATATTATATGGCCAGAGTTTTCAAAAAAACAACTGGCTTCACTATTTTCGAATATATCCACAGCCTAAGAATAATCGAAGCACAGCATCTCCTTAAGGAAACCTCCCTAAAAATAATCGATGTTGCACAAGCAGTGGGGTTTCACAACATTTCCAATTTTGGAAAAGTTTTTAAATCCTTAACTACCATCTCACCATCGAATTATCGTAAAATGCACAAATAGTTAAACTCTATATGAATTATTCCATATAAGTTTTTAACTTCAGGTAAGTCGCTTGCAACATTTGTTTAGAAACATCTTCTGCTATAACATCAACTTTGCTTGAACTCTTCTTGACTAACTCTAATAAAAGTTCTACATTCAGCCTACCTGCTCCAAGTGGTACAATGACTTTCTTGGTATCGACAAAATCGAAATCCTTAACATGAACAACCCAAATTTGTTCTTCCATAAGTTCAAACATTTCTTTCATAAGTTGGTCTTGCTCTTTATAATTATCCCAAGTCATAAGATTACTAATATCAAAGATAACCTTTAATCGTTCGTTATGAATTTCTTGAATAAGGCGAAACATTCTTGAAGGAGTATGGATGACATGATGTGAAACTGCCTCAACTGCTAAATAAGTGTCTTCTGACTCAACTAGTGGCAACACTTTAAGAAGAGCATCTTTAAATCGTTCAAATGCTAATTCACTAGGATTGTCATTATGCACACTATAATCATCATTTAATGACCCGGTCTCGGTACCAACCATTCTGGCACCCATTGACTTGGCGATTTTTATATGTCCTTTCAAAACCTCTATATTTTCATCTCTGATACTATCATCAAGACCTGCATAATTTAGATATGCTCCAAGAACAGACACTTCTAATCCAGCGTCGTGTAGGCACTTTGCTATATCATCTGCATTTTTTTCTGATAAAAAATTCTTCAAATCATCAACCTCAGGTAGTGACTTTTTGAGAGCTAATTGCATTGTCAGGTAGCCATCTGCTTTTATCTTTGCCGCTAGTCCACTCATGCTAGCTTTACCATAATCATGCGCTCTACATCCTATTAGTCCATACATATGTTTAACTCCCTCTCAATTTCTGTATAACAGAGTAAAAACGGAGCAACGCCCTTAGCTTCATTCTTAACTACTGGTTCAGATAAATAATAGGCAACACTACCATCACGATAATCCTTACCCCCAAGTCCCGCAACAAGGCAAATCCCACCTAAACTTAATATGCCGTTCTCATCTTCTAGATATTGGTTACAGATATCCCAAAAGGCTTTATGTCCATTTTCCTTATATCTTTCAGGTAAAACTTCAAGACGAACTCCTTTTAAAATCGCATAAGCAATAATGGCACTAGCACTTGTTTCAAGATAATTACCATCAACTTCTGGTTTATCAAGCACTTGATACCACATTCCGGTTTCACTTTGCACTTGAATCAATGCATCAATAGCGCTCCTAAACATTTCCATCAAATATCGGTATTCATAGAACATCTGATCATCCATAACTTCAATGACATCGATGATTGACATCACAAACCATCCCATAGCTCTTCCCCAAAAGTTCTTGGACAAGCCTGTCTTTGGATCACACCAATACATTGATTTTGAAGTATCATAACCATGATAATAGAGGCCGGTTTTATCGTCTTTCATATATTTTTCCACCGATAAAAATTGATTAAATATATCTTTATAATTTGTTAGATTATTAAACTTAGTCTCATAAGCCATATAAAAGGGCTGTGCCATATATAGACCATCAAGCCAAACCTGGTTTTCATATATTTTTTTGTGCCAAAAATTCCCTTCTTCCGTACGTGGGTGGGTTTCTAACTGCTTATAAATAGTACTGATCGCTTTTAAATACTTTTCTTTCCCTGTTAATGCATGTAGGTCAAAAAGAACCTTACCTTCATTAATATTATCAATATTATATTCTTCAGCATCAAAGGTCTTAATCGTACCATCTTCCAAAATGTAATAGTCAATAAACTCATCTGCAAACTTAAGATAATCCTTGTTCTTTGTAATATAATACATCTCTATTACAGCTTTTATCATACATCCATCAATATAATTCCATTTATTCTGAGCTCCGCTAAGGATCTTTTCCATATTCCAAGCTGGTGTTTCTGGCGTCGAATCAACGATTAGCTGATCTAAATAACGTCCTATTTTTACTATGGTTTCTTTTTGCATCGTCATTAATACCTCCATTTATTTAAATCATAACATTAAATTTAACTGTGGTTTTACTTTTCTGAAATTTCATTTACATTGGATATAATAAGTTTGTCACCCTCATATCCTTCTATAACTACATTCTCTAAACATAACTTGTTAATATAATCTGCAACTATGCCTTGCTTGCTGACAGGTTCAATAAAACTCATCATTGCAGGATGGCCTATACTTACGTTTTGCTTAAATCGAATATGAATATCTTTCATTTCTATCTCTTGTATTAGTTGTTCAGGCAATCCACGAAAATAAGCAGCTGCCCACTCACATCCATCACAGTCAATTTGATTAAACTTGAACCTTCCAAGATAAGGCGTGTATTCATCAACCGGCAAACTTTCTTTAGACCATACATATTCGCTCTTACCATCAGGATCACAGAAGTAGAACATATTAATAACAAAAGGAGTTAATACTTCACTCATTTTAATATGCTCAAACTCAATATTGTCAATAACGCCATCCGCCCCTCTTCCACGACGAGTCTTGATTCGCAATCCCCGATCAGTTTGTTCAAAAACACACCGACTCACCTTAATATCTCTGGCACCGCCTGACATTTCCGATCCGATAACCACTGCTCCATGGCCATGTCTCATTCTGCAGTTTCGAATGTCCATTCTTTCCGAAGGTCTTTTTAACCGTTTCCCCATATATAACTTACCAGATTTAATGGCTATACAGTCATCACCAACCGAAAAATCAACACCGATTATGTTGACATCACTACATGATTCAGGATCTAAACCATCCGTATTTGGTGAATCTTTATGATTTTTAATCTTTAAATCAATAAAATTAAGATGAGTCGATAAATATGGATGTATGGTCCATGAAGGTGAATTTCTGACTGTGACCCCTTGAAGAAGAATATTGTTGCACCCATTCAAGAAAATAGTTCGCGGACGCCAAATATCTCGTTTTTGTTTAGGATTAATCCACCAATCACTCTTGGCTGCGTTACCATCGATTATACCTTTTCCAATAATAGAAACATTTTCAACATGTATACCTGTAATCAAACTTGCATGGGAATTTAACGGATTCCCCTCCCATGTGCCTAGATAGTATTCGTCTTTCTCATCTGTAGTTACTGTATATCCTGGCAGAACCGGATAATACTCTTTATCAATATGGCCTAAAAGGGTTGCACCTTCTTCAAGTTCAAGCGTCATATTACTTTTCAGAAAAAGTGGTGTACAGTAATACGTTCCTCTGGGAATATACACCGTTCCATTCATCGGACATGAAAGTATGGCTGCTTGAATTGCTAAAGAGTCCACTGACCTACCATCGCCTTTGGCTCCGAATTTCTTGACATTTAATCGAACATATTCCTTCTTAGTGCGAATCACTGATGAGAATCTGTTCCCAGATTCTTTAGACAGTACTTCAATTGTGTATTCTACATCAGGTTCTAATCCAAAAAAACTGACAACGTTTTTCAATCCATTTTTAATAACCAAGCTATCATTCACTAAGATATCATAAGCTTCACCTGTATAATATGCATCTATATTCATAAGTTCAATCGTTAAACTTCTTGAAGTTAACGCAATTTCACTAAATTCCATCTTTTTTCCTACTTTCTTACATTATAATGTTCTGGTGCTAACATTTCCATATGCCATGGATACAAAAAATCAATTTTCTTCCGTTCCATGCGAATAACAATAAACGGGCTTTTGTCTTTAGAAGTATTTAATTCTTCTATTATGCCATTTTCATTGCTACAACCATACTCGCTAAATCTTGCTGTTGTTTCATTTTCTTCTTTCCCCCAATTGTCAAAATGCTTATGGTGAAAACTTTCATCGTAGTTACAGCCAATAAACATCGCTTGTCCATATGGTCTCCACGGCCTCCCTAGAAAAATGGTACCTGCATCAATACCTTCTTCACCAGTAAACTTACAATCTACGAACACATAACCATAGGCCTCTCCTTGCCAAGTTGATGGCGCTGTTACATATCCGTTAATATCAGAGTTTCGATTTCTAGCAACGAGGTGGCAATGGTTAAAAAGGGCAATTGCCGAACCAAAAACGAAATCGACATCTCCAATAATCATACAATCCTCATAATACTGTTTGCATTGTTTGTATTCTCTTTGATATGTAGGACCAACAAAAGATCCCGGAATCATTGGTTTTGGAGGAAGTGGTCCTGTAAAAAGAGTATCTTGACAACCAATAAAATCACAGTTTTTAAACTGTAAACGGTCCCCTTCTGCATAAACAGCAATTGCTTGTCCAACTTCTCTTCCATCCCCTGAAGTGTTTTCAATCGTAATATTCTGCACAACAACATCCTCCGCTAAAACTAGAAAAGTATACGTTCTGAATGTACCGAACTTGTTCCCATCTTCATGATTTTTAAGTGCATAATCACCGTAAGATACTATACAACTTTCTTTCGACTCACCAATAAGCGTTAAATTTGATGTTGTAATTCGAACTTTTTCTTCATAACATCCATTTTGAATTCGAATAACGTCACCGGGTTTTGAATGATCAACAGCGGATTGTACTGAATAATGAATGAATTTGCTTGTTTCAAAATTCATACCTGAAATCTTATCATGTAATACTTTATGGATCATATCGTTTCACCTTAATCTGATTTTTGTATAGTTTAGATTTATTATAATCGATTCGACACAACAATATCTATTCATATATTGCCTAAACTTAATATATCTAATCAAATGTTGCTTAAAATGCTCAAATAGCAGCAATATAGATGTAAGTACTTACATCCATATTGCTGCTTAACAATGCAATTAATACCACAAATATACAGTATTACATCAATATATTATAACAATTTTTTCTTTCTTGTAAATAACATGTCAATAGCTTATAATTAAGCAGACAAATTCATGTAAGCATTTACATTTATTATCTGATTACATATGGTGATAAGACGTAATATTCATCTTATAACAGAAAACTTTAATGGAGAGTGTACATACCATGAATATCTATGATGTTTCAAAAAAAGCTGGCGTTTCCATTGCCACTGTATCAAGAGTTATCAATAACAATACAAATGTCAGAAAACTCACCAGAGAAAAAGTTCTAAAGGTCATCGAAGAATCAGGATATACTCCAAATACCTTCGCTAGCGGTCTTGGACACAATTCTATGAATACTATTGGTATTATGTGCGCCGATTCCTCTGACCCCTTTATGGCCAAAGCAATCTATCATTTAGAACAAGGGTTAAGAGAAAACCACTATGATGTACTATTATGCTGTACAGGTCATGTTAATTCCGACAAGAAAAAGTACCTCGATTTGTTATTATCCAAAAGAATGAATGCCATCATACTCGTTGGCTCCAATTTTGTTGAAATTGAAAATGATAAAAATGATTATATAAAAGCAGCTGCAATAAAAGTGCCTATCATGATCTTAAATGGTACAATCAACGGAAGTAATATATATTCAACACTTTGTGATGATTACAACGCTGTTTTCGATACTACTACCGCCCTACTAAATGAAGGATGCAAAGATATCCATTATTTACACAATTCATTATCTTATAGTGGAAACAGAAAAATCTCAGGTTTTTTGGCTGCATTGCATGAGCTGATACCTAATGACAAAAAGAGGCAGGAACGTGTTCATTTCATCAACGGCAACATTGTCGAAACAAGAGAATATCTTCATTCTCTGCAACGGAACAAGGTTCAACTTGATGCTGTTATCACCTCTGATGATGAACTGGCAATTGGCGTATTAAAGTACGCAAAAGACTTAAGCATACAAGTCCCTAGTCAACTTTCAGTAATTGGCTACAACAATTCATTAATATCAACTTGTTGCGAGCCTGAATTAACTTCTATCGATAATAAACTAGAAACTTTATGTACTTGTTGCATATCATCACTAATGGGGATATTCAACAACCAACCGGTACCAATAGAAACAGTTTATCCTGCTGAAATTATTAAGCGTAGCACAACTAAGTTTTAAAGACATTCATTTATTGGAGGCATTGCTATGAGCACTAAAAACGCTAAATATGTTAGACGACTAATAATTTCTTACAGCATATTGCTATTTGTTATTCTTATTATGGGTGTCTATTTATATAACATCAGTATAGATAATGTAAGTGATGAAATTCGAAATCAGAATAAATTCATCTTAGAAAAAACCATAAATGATATGGATACATCTTTCAAAACGATGGATGTATTGTCTAGTCAAATAGTTGCAAACTCAAACATCACAAAACTTGCAAATAAAAAAGATAATAGCGAGAATAGCTTTTATTTATTAGCTTATCATGCTTTAGAGGAACTTTCTGTTTATGTTTTTACAGAGTCGATTCTACCCATTAAGGATTATTATATATATTTAGAGCAATCTGATTATATTATATCTTTAAGTCAATTTACCAGTACTGACCTTTACTATAAAGGCATTCGAAATTATTATAGCAACAAGTATGAAGACTGGCTTAATATGCTTAACGATAATTCTTTATATCGACAATTCATTTCTATTGATCCTTTTAAGACTTATTCTGACTCAACTTATTTGTATATGCTTCCTTTGACCGAATATTCTCTCAAAAAAGTACCCGCTGTCATATGCTTTGATATTGATTACGAGAGTCTAGAAGGCATTTTCAGTGAATCGAATTTTTATGAAACAGGTTATCTTTATGTGACCGATAAGAATGACAATCCCGTATTTACAATAAAGGGTGACAAAGCTAAAGACATTGAATCTGAACTCTTAACAACATTAAGCTATAATAAAGGTTTTTCTAAATATAACACTGCCACTGGTGCTATGTTTGTAACAAACTCATCATCCAAATTTAATCAATGGAACTATTACCTTGTTCAGCCTGACGACGTGTCTCTTTATTCCTTAAAACATTATCGCAATATTTTTATTGCTATTATTGTTTTTGCTTTATTTATTGAGGTTATTATGATTTTCTTCCTATCTAAAACAAATATAAAGAAAATTACCCAATTAGGAAACGAATTAGTTGATACACAAAGCAGACAAAAAACACTTCAAAAACTGGTTGAAGTTCAAAAACCAATTATTATGAATACTTATTTATCAAGAATTATAAAAGGTGGTATATCGAACGAAAAAGAACTTGAATATGCTAGGCAATACCTTAATATAACAACTTCAGACTCCAAGTTTTCAGTTCTTTTTATGGTTGCGTATGTGGGCCAATACGAACTGTATGTTAATAATTCTGCTGTAATTGGACCCGATCGACAGAACTACAAAGATATCATTCATAACGCTATTAGCAAAATTTTTGCTGAACCTGCTGGTATTATTTGCAGTAATGAGAAAGAATTCTCAATATTACTCTCTAGCCCAAAGGATGAGTCATCCTTTGACTCCACCTCTAAAGCAAGAGATTCCTTCAGCGCGTTACATGACTATTTATTAGCTAATCATTCTATTTGGACTTATGCAGGCCTTGGAGATTGGCATACTGGTCTGATGATTACATGGAAATCTTTTCAACAAGCATCTCAATCCATTAGTTATGTGACAAAGAGAAATACATTCTGCAGTAATTCCTCCATCGAGAAAGAAAACACGGGATTCTATTACCCGATTGAGTTAACAAGCCAGTTAACTAATTTTATAACCGCTGGAAATGAAAGCCAAGTCCTCGAGATATTCGAAATCATACGTCACGAGAATATGGAAGAACGATCATTGCCAATTAATATGATGATATATCTACTCTCAGATATACGCAACACACTTCACAAAATCCGATTCACTATCAAAAACACTGAAGAATCAGCTCAAAGTCTAAAAACGATTGATACACTTTTTGATCAACATATGTCGCTTAAGTTATTTGAAGACTTGGCTATCAGTCTATGTAAACTTTTTGATAACAAGTCTTGCACCAACAAAGTCATATCAACCATAAGAACTTATATTGACGATAATTATCAGGATCCTTCTGTCTGTTTAAGTAAGATTTCTGATGAGTTTTCTATTTCAGAAAGTTATTTTTCTTATCTCTTTAAAGAAGAAATAGGAGAGAATTTTTCTGGTTATGTGGAGCGCAAACGTATGAAACATGCGATGGAGCTTATTACTAATTCTGAAATAAATGTATGTAATATTTTCAAGGAAGTTGGATACAATAATTCCCATACCTTCCGACGTGTTTTTAAGAAGAATTATGGAATATCACCCAAAGATGCAAGGAGTCAATTGAAAAACGAACAGTAAACACACGACTGTTTAGACCTTAATATAAAGGAGAACTCGGATGTCAACATTAGCTTTTTCAACCCCTGAAGATATGGGTATACCTTCTGAAAAAGTATATAACTTTATTAAGAAACTAGAGACTTATAATATACCAATGCATAGCATACTCATTTCAAGACATGGTAAATTGATTACCGAATCCTATTATGCGCCCTATGAAGCTGCTACTTTACACCGGATGTTCTCAGTGAGTAAAAGCATCACATCAATTGCTATCGGTCAATTGATATCATTGGGGAAATTGTCATTAACCGACAAAATCATTCGGTTTTTTCCTGATATGTTGCCGATGGATGTACATCCATTCATTGCTAAAATGACCATTCAAGACATGTTGACAATGCAAACTTGTCATTCATCCACTACATACAAGAGTAATCCTGATTCAGATTGGGTTAAAAGTTTTTTCACCACAAAGCCGACACATCCTAGCGGTACCTCTTTTAATTATGATACTTCTTCTAGTCATACCTTATGTGCACTTGTTGAAAAATTGACGTCCATGCCACTTCTTGATTTCTTAAGAACTTCATTTCTGAATCAAATTGACTTTAGTCAAAATTCTTATATCATTAAAGATCCTTTTGGCATTTCAATGGGTGGTTCCGGGTTAATGGCTACACCAATGGACTTGATGAAATTCGGATCTATTCTTTTAAGTAAGGGTGTGTTTGAAAATCAGCAATTAATCTCAATCGACTATATTAACGATGCTACAGCATATCATTCTGACACCCTGATAAACGGTCCAACGCTTGAAGAACGTCAAGGTTATGGATACCAGTTTTGGTTAATACAAAACAAGGGATTTGCTTGTTATGGCATGGGAGGTCAGCTTGTTATTTGTCTACCTGAACAAGATCTTATTGTAGTTACAACAGGTGATACACAAGGAATCCAAGGTGGCAATCAACTAATTTACAATAGTTTATATGATGAATTGTTGCCATATCTTTCAGATAAGCCGCTACTCGTAAATGACATTGATCGTCTGAAGCTTAACGCTTTTATAAGCAACTTAGCTATCCTGCCCCTTAAAGGCAATATTTATTCACCCATAATTCCAATAATTAACCATCAACAATATCGATTAGACATAAATCCATCAGGTTTTACATCTCTATCTCTCGAATTCCAAGAATCATTAAACATCGGAATATTAACCTTGACCAAAGATGGTAATCCTTATGTCCTTTCTTTTGGTTTAGGTCACATGATTACAGGTAACTTCCCGATATATAATCAAAAATGTACCACCTCATGTGTTTGGCTCAAACCCGACACCTTGTATATTAAATCTCATCTTATTGATGAATGTATAGGTTCGATTCACTTCTATCTGACCTTCAACGAAACAACGCTTTCCCTCTATATGAAAAAAATCGAAGAGACATATTTCAATGAATTTACAGGTTACATAAATGGTGAATATAATACATAATACAAAAAAGACAAGCCAATCGCTTGTCTTTTTTTGTATTATGTAACTCTTTCATT
>Ga0314774_1001849_pt1 | contig 12766 bp, 13 predicted proteins | sample MetaGCBIA2018_FD_204515 | JGI IMG/M metagenome (GOLD analysis project Ga0314774, IMG submission 204515) | Cryopeg brine microbial communities from Beaufort Sea near Barrow, Alaska, United States - CBIA 2018 | ecosystem: Environmental > Aquatic > Marine > Coastal | place: USA: Alaska | collected... | reverse complement strand
ATATTAAGAACACCGAGATAAACGAAGATATAGCACCTTATTTACCCAGTATTGAAGATGTCTTGAAGGATTTTTCTAAGGAAGAGCTCATTCAAAAGGTATTTTCAGTTGAATTTACAAGGTTTTATAATTACTACAAAAACGCAAATAATTTAAATTCCAAAGTATCCAATACCCGTGACGAAAGTTATACAGGTGGTGGAGATAGCACGCGTTATTTCATAAACGTAGGATCAAAAGACGATTTTGACTGGATGACCCTTAAGGATTTCCTAAAGGCTACCATGGATCTTGGAAGAGACGACGTTTCAAGAGTTGATGTGAAAGAGAGCTTTTCTTTTTTCAATACAGATTCCTCATTAAGCGAGAAAGTAATTTCGACTTTTCAGGATTTCCAACATAAGGGAAGACGTATTAGTGTAGAAATTTCTCAGGATAGTGGCGGAGGTGGACGTTCTTCTGGTCGTAAACGTGGTGATCGCGGAGATTTCAAATCTAAAGGAGCACACAGATCTTCAGAATCCAGTGGACGCAGAAGATCATCTGGAGCTAGTGAAGGAGGCGAGAGCAAAACTTCAGGTAAAGGAGGAAGCAGGAAGAAGAATATAGAAAGCTCTGTGAACAGAAGAAAATTAAGACGTTCATAAAAAAATAAGGCAAGGGAATTAGTTTGGTACAATATTTCCTATACTAATTCCCAATTGCATACAACTTTATGAAATTACTTATATCCCTTACATTTTTATTATTCATTGGTTTTAACGGATTTTCCCAGGATCAAGACATCGTAACCGGAAAGGTTTTAAACGCCTCCAACGATCTCCCTTTGGAAAGAGTTAACATAGTGAATTTAAACCAGGTTAAAGGTACAACTACCAACGATTCAGGTGATTTTGAAATAGTTGCTACTGTTAATGATACCTTGTATTTTTCCTATTTGGGTTTTAGAACAATCCAGGTAAGAGTTACAAACGACTGGTTGAAATATGGAGTTGTGAAAGTGAAAATGACCGAACTCGGAATCGCTTTGGAAGAAGTCCTGATAAAACCAATTCAATTGACGGGGTATCTGGAAATCGACGCCAAAAACATTCCTATCTATGAAAATTACCGATATAGCATTTCCGGTCTAAATTCCGCCTATGAAGGAGGGGATTATTCTCCCAATGCTACTGCGAAAGTGCTTGGAGCTATGTTTAATCCAGCAGATGCGCTCTATAATATCTTTGGAAATAACCCAAAGCAAATGCGAAAGCTTCGCAAAATGAAGGATGATGATGAGATCAGGAATTTACTGTTAACAAAATTTGACCGGCAAACATTAGCTGCTGTGCTTCAAATGAACCAGGTTGATATAGATGAAATACTTGCCAGATGCAATTATTCTAAAGATTTTATACGCAGTGCCAACGATCTTCAAATTCTGGATGCAATAAATGGTTGTTACGAGGAATATAAAGTGCTTAAAAGAGATTAAGTTAATTATAATACTTCCTATTCTTTTCTTGTAATTAAGGCAGCTGTAATTGATTGTCAATACAGCGTATTTAAAGTAAACGAATCAGATCATATTACCTCAGACCAAAAGAACATAACAAATGTTATAAAGCCTTAACCTCTTTGAATATTTTCTTAGCCTCCAATATAGTTTTCAATTTTTTTAAGCCCAATTCCAAATCTTTGCCATAAGCTTTATCAACAGGGTGGATAAGCGCAAGTACAGAAAAAGGAAAGGCCAGGTATCCTTTTACTCCCCAAACCATTTTGGTTTTGTTGTCATCAATTTCCTTTAAACCTTTATATTCCAACAAAATTATTCTAAAGGGTTTTACTACTGAAAATTTTGTTTCAATAATTTTCCCCTGCTGTATTTTTGTGATATTTTGAGTGCCTTCATAAAATTTTTTATGTCCTTTCCAGTATAAAAAGGAACCTAATTTTCCATCCTCTCCTTTAAATTTTAAAACACCATCATAATCATCAGCAAACCAGGGCATCCATAAATGTTCTTTTTTTAATCGCCTCACTATATTAAACACTTCTTCCTTTGGGCAATTTAAAACCACGGTCCTACTTATATCAAATTCCTTTTTAGCGGCGGCATGCAAAAATGCTATAAATGTAATTATGCCGATGATGATATAAAAAATTAATGTCATAGAAACCTATTTTGCTATTAGACTATAAAATTACCTCTTATCCTGAAACTTTTTGACTAGTTGATCAAAATTTTTGAAACTTTTACTCAACCATTCAAATTTAATTGCATTGTGTTCATTCTCTGTTAGTTCCCAGTTTAAATTGCTACTTCTTAATTTCTGGGTAACATCCTGAAGAATAATTGCCGCTGAAACTGAAATATTCAGGCTTTCGGTAAATCCTGCCATCGGGATTTTTATAAACTCATCGGCCTGATCAATTATTTCTTCTGAAAGTCCGTTTGTTTCAGTTCCAAAGAAAATTGCGGAGGGTTTTGAAATATCGAAATCTGCCAACATCCCGGCATCATAGTGTGGTGATGAAGCCACAATTTGATAACCTTTCTCCCGCAAATTTTGAATGCATTCTTCACTGCTATGATACCTGTTGAGAGTGACCCACTTTTGAGCTCCCATTGCAATTTCACGGTCAATCTTTTTTAGGTTCCTCTCCTCGATTACATGGATGTTTTGAATTCCAAAAACATCACAACTCCTCATAACAGCACTAGTGTTGTGCAACTGATAAACATCTTCGGTTACCACCGTAAAATGATTGGTCCTTTTCCGGACCACCTTATCAAACAAAGCTTTTCTCGCAGGAGTAAGTAAATCCTCTAAAAATGCAATCAATTCAGGGTCGGTCATCTAATCGGTTATTTAAAATATTGAGATTTAAACTTTTAAAAAATATAAAGCCAGTCATTAAAAAAGGCTGTCCAAATATTACAATTTGGACAGCCTGATATTTAACTAAAAACACCTATTTATTTTTCAAACGTTTTTAAAGTTTTAATTATGATCTGGACACAATCCATTAGCTCTTCCTCGTTCATCACCAAAGGTGGCGCAAAACGTATGATATTACCATGAGTAGGTTTGGCGAGCAACCCGTTTTCTTTTAAGGCCATACAAATATCCCAGGCAGTTGTACTTTCCTCAGGTTCATTGATCACTATTGCGTTAAGCAGTCCTCTGCCCCTAACCAATTTTACGATCCCACTTATTTCTATGTACTTGTTTAATTCGTCCCTGAATAATTTTCCCAGTTTTCTTGCATTCTGGGCAAGTTTTTCATCTTTCACTACCTCTAAAGATGCAAAAGCAACGGCTGCCGCAACAGGATTACCACCATAAGTGGATCCGTGTTGACCTGGTTTTATAACATTCATAATTTCATCGTCAGCCAAAACTGCAGAGACAGGATAATTTCCCCCAGAAAGGGCTTTTCCTAAAATCAAAAGATCAGGTCTCGCATAGGTTTCCTGGCGTTCACAGTGACCTTCACAAGTACAGTTACCACAAACAGCAAGCAAAGCACCTGTTCTGGCAATTCCGGTTTGAATTTCATCTGCAATAAAAAGCACATTATGCTCCTTGCACAAAGCTCTTACCTTTCTCATATAATCATCTGCAGGAGTATAAACACCTGCTTCCCCCTGAATAGGTTCTACAAGAAATCCTGCTACATTTTTATTATCCTTAAGGGCATTTTCCAATGCTTCAATATCATCATAAGGAATTTTTATAAACCCAGGAGTGTAAGGTCCATAGTTTTTGCGGGCATTTTCATCATTGGAAAAAGAAATTAAAGTGGTAGTCCTTCCGTGGAAATTGTTTTCACAAACTATAATCTGTGCTTCACGCTCATCAACTCCTTTCTTCTCATAAGCCCATTTTCGGGTAATTTTAATTGCAGTTTCTACTGCTTCTGCCCCGGTATTCATAGGCAGTAATTTGTCGTATTTAAAATACTCAGTTGCATATTTTTCAAAAGGTCCCAATACATCGTTGTAAAAAGCCCTGGAAGTAAGTGCAAGAGTAGAAGCCTGATCTGTCATTGCCTTTACTATCTTTGGATGGCAATGTCCCTGGTTCACTGCAGAATAAGCAGATAGAAAGTCGTAATATTTTTTGTCGTCCACATCCCAAACATGTACTCCTTCTCCCCTTTTCAATACTACTGGTAATGGGTGATAATTATGGGCTCCATGTTTTTCTTCCAATTTAATTGCCTGATCCGGAGTTGTAATTTCTTCTAATTTCATTTCAAATATTTTAATAATTATATATTACAATTCCTTCTTCGATGTTTCTAAAATATTGGTTGAGCAGAAGGAGAGAAATCATCCGAATGCAACAGGCGCAAATTACTGAATTTATCTGAAATTTATAATACAGGCCATCCTAAATCTTTACAATTATGCTATTTTTGTACCATGAGAAAAAAGAAAGAAAATTTGATTTTTGAGCAGTTGGAGATTTTGGGAGCTGGAGCAAAAGGAAAAAGTATCGCCAAGGCACCAAATGGCAAAGTGATCTTTATTGGCAATGCCGTTCCCGGTGATATAGCCGATATTCAAACTAACAAGATGAGAAAATCATTTTATGAAGGTACCGCTGTTAAATTCCACGAATATTCCAATAAACGGGTAGAACCGGTTTGTGAACATTTTGGAACCTGTGGCGGATGCAAATGGCAATTCATGGGATATGAACACCAGCTTTTTTACAAGCAAGATGAAGTTGAGAATAATTTAAAGAGAATAGGTAAAATTGAACTTCCTGCTATAACCCCTATTTTGGGCAGTGCGGATATTTATTTTTACAGAAATAAAATGGAATTTTCTTTTAGTGACAGAAGATGGCTCACATTAGATGAAATTAAGAGCAACCTGGAAATTGAAGATAAAAATGCCCTTGGCTTTCATATTCCGGGAATGTGGGATAAGATTCTGGATGTTAAAAAATGCCATCTTCAGGCAGATCCCAGCAATGCTATTAGGAATCACGTAAAACATGTTGCTACCGCGAATGATATTTCATTCTTTAACACCCGGGAACAAAGCGGATTGTTGCGAACCCTAATGATACGCACTTCTTCTAACGGGGAACTCATGGTTTTAATCCAGTTTTATGCTGAAGATATTGAAAAACGGACACTTTTGCTCGATAGTGTAGCCGAAGCATTTCCGGAGATCACCTCCTTACAATATGTGATCAATGGCAAGGGGAATGATACTATATATGACCAGGAAGTAATTTGTTATAAAGGCAGGGATCACATTTTTGAAGAAATGGAAGGCCTGAAATTTAAAATAAATGCAAAATCCTTCTATCAGACCAATTCAAAACAGGCCTACGAATTGTATAAAATCACCCGGGATTTCGCCGATTTGACCGGAAATGAACTCGTGTACGATTTATATACCGGAACAGGTACTATTGCCCAATTTGTTGCTTCTAAAGCAAAAAAAGTAATAGGGATCGAAGCAGTTCCCGTCGCGATTGAAGATGCCAAGGAAAATGCAGAACGGAACAATATTGAAAACACCGAATTTTATGCGGGTGATATGAAAAAAGTGTTTTCAAAAGAATTTATCCGTCAACATGGACATCCGGATGTGATCATTACCGATCCCCCAAGGGATGGAATGCATAAAGACGTAATTGAGCAAATTATTGGTATCTTGCCCCAACGAATCGTCTATGTAAGCTGTAATTCGGCAACACAGGCAAGGGATTTAGAATTGATGGATAAACATTACAAAGTCACAAAGGTTCAGCCTGTAGATATGTTTCCGCAAACTTTTCACGTAGAAAATGTAGTATGCTTAGAAAGAAGATAAAAGAATTTGATCTAAAAATCCTGGGAATTGGTTTAATGTTCCTTGCCCTTATAAATTTTAGTTGCCAACGGGACGATATCTGTCCGGATTCTACCCCTATCACCCCTTTGTTGCGAATTTCATTTTTCGATATTGAAAATACTGAAGTCCCAAAACCGCCAACTAATCTTAGGGTGAAAGCAGCCGATATGGACTCTATATTTTTAAACAGGGTGAATCTAAGTGAAATAAGTATTCCTTTAAAAACTGATGTTGATTTTACCGAGTACGAGTTTATTTTAAATGCTCAGGTAACTACTGAAGAAGATTCTGTGAGCACTTCAAATACAGACAAAATCCGGTTTACATATGCCCGCAATGAAATTTATATCAACAGGGCCTGTAGTTACAAAGTGAATTATGTAAATTTAAAAGTATCTCCCCAAACACTTGCAGAAGATACGGACAGATGGATTAAAAATATTGTTATTGAAGAAGAAAACATCGAAAATGAAACAAACACTCATATCACTATTTACCATTAGCATATTTTTCCTTTTCAACTTTTGGTCGGCAAATTCACAAACAAAACTTGACACAATTCCGTTTAAGGAAAAATACGGATTAAGACTTGGAATAGATTTGAGTAAGCCACTTAAAACCTTGCTTGAGGACGATTACCGCGGACTGGAAATTATAGGTGATTACCGCATTTATAAAAATTATTATTTGGCCGCCGAGGTTGGGAATGAAGAAATTGCAATTACCGAGCAAAACATTAGTGCTACCGCAAAAGGCAGCTACATAAAATTGGGAGCAGAATACAATGCCTATAACAACTGGGCGGGAATGGAAAATATAATATTCCTGGGAATGAGATATGCGTTTTCCACATTTTCTCAAACCCTGGAAGAATATACTATTTCCGGCAGTTCTCAATACTTTCCTCCAAATATCACTGAAGGCCCTTTTGAAACCAAAGGGCTAACCGCCAGTTGGGTAGAACTGGTTGCAGGTATAAAGGTTGAAATTCTTAACAATGTATACTTAGGTGCCAATGTGCAGTTAAAAAGGCGCATTACCCAAACTACGCCTTCCAATTTTGACAATCTTGCAATTCCCGGGTTCAACCGTACTTATGATGATAGTTTATTTGGGGTAGGATACAGTTACACTATTTCCTATTTGATCCCACTCTATAAAAAAGCTAAAAATTAATCTTGCAGATCTTTTATTTTGTGCAACTTCTTGGTGCCCTCGTAAATATCATATTTTAAAAATTTAGCTTCCAAAGACCCATTAAAGATCTTTATTTTTCTTGATGGACGAAGTCCCACATGTTTTATCGCCTCCAAATTTGACGTGATAAACCACGCCTCGGTCCCGGGATAATTTTGTTTTAAGGTATCCCCTATTTTCTTGTAAAACACGGGCATATCTATATCAAGGCGTTCCCCGTATGGAGGATTAAATACCATATGCAAATGTCTCTCCTTTTCTTTTTCGCTGTCGAAAAAATCCTGTTGCTTAACTTTAATGAATTCTGAAAGATTGGCATTCTCAACATTGTCTATCGCTTTATTTACCGCTGAAGGAGCAGTATCATAACCCGAAATTGTAAAATGGAATTCCCGTACTCTTTTCAAAACTGATTCTTCCACTTTTTCAAACAGGTCCACATCCCAGTCCTTCCATTTTTCAAAGGCAAATTCCTTGCGGTTTAAATTTGGGGGAATATTGCAGGCTATCATCGCTGCTTCAATTAAAATGGTTCCACTTCCGCACATAGGATCCATAAAATCACACTGCCCGTCCCAACCCGAAAGCAATAGCAATCCGGCTGCCAAAACCTCGTTTATTGGTGCAATATTAGTGGCAGTTTTATATCCTCTTTTATGCAAAGATTGCCCCGAACTGTCGAGGGAAATATTGCAAGTTTCCTTTTCTATATGCACATTTACCCTTAAAGTTGGAAAATCCAGATCTACATCTGGCCTTTGTCCAAATTTTTCCCGAAATCTGTCTACAATGGCATCTTTGGTTTTTTGAGCTATATATTTGCTATGGGTGAATTTTTCAGAATGAATAGTCGCATCAATGGCCAGAGTATCATTATACTCCATAAAATCTTCCCAGGCAATATCTTTGACCTCCCTGTATAGATCATCTTCAGAAGTAACCTTGAAGGTTTTAAAAGGCTTTAATATTTTGATGGCTGTGCGCAAACATAAATTCGCCTTGTACATAAAACCTATGTCGCCGGAAAACCGAACGTTCCGGATACCTTCTTTTATATCCATTGCACCCAGAGCACGCAATTCCTTTGCTAAAATAGGCTCAAAACCAAAAAGGGTTTTTGCCACCATTTCAAAATTATTATCCATTCCCATTATTTCTTTAACCGCAAAAATACGTTATTTTTGTTCCATATTATAATTCCAAGCCTTGCAGAATGTAATGTTTGAAGCTTGCTGCTTGATATTTTTTCAAACTAATTTTTATATTGAGCATTCTTAAAATTTACCGAAATTTATAAAATGATTTATATACTACCCCTGCTTTCCGTATTATTAGGTTACTTCGTCGCATTGTTCATAAAAACATCCACCTCTATCGCCTTTAAGCTCTTGCTTTCCTTTAGTGGTGCATATCTTTTATCGGTTACTGTCTTTAATTTGCTGCCAGAGGTGTATCAATCCGGTGACAACAATATTGGTGTTTTTATAATGTTGGGGTTATTAGTGCAAATTTTGTTAGAATTCCTGTCCAAAGGTGTGGAACATGGCCATTTTCATTTTGATCCTATTACCTCTCAATTCCCTTTGGTTTTACTTATTAGTTTATGTATCCATTCATTTTTGGAAGGTTTCCCATTAAATAGTTCCAACCACCTTTTGCATGGCGTTGTAATTCATAAAATTCCGGTAGCTGCTATTTTATCGGCATTTTTGATACATTCCCGGATCAGTCGGACAAAAATATATATGTTCTTAATTATTTTTGCCCTTATGACTCCATTGGGTAGCTATACTCAGTCCCATTTTGAGCCACTTGCCAAGTATAGTTTGTACATAAACGCAATGGTAATTGGGATTTTCCTACATGTTTCCACTACCATTTTATTTGAATCCTCAAAAAATCACAAGTTCAACGCTTCCAAATTGGGGGTCATTGTCTTTGCGATTTTATTGGCTTATTTTTTATAAGTATGTTCAGTAAAGAAGAATCAAAAAAACTAATTCAGGAATTCTGGACCAGCTTTGGAAGGGAATATCCCCATAAATGGATTTTATACAACACCAAAATTAAGGAAATACAGCTAAAATTCACCTTCACACCAAAATTCGCTCAGGTTTCACTGGATGTTATTTCTCAGGATGATATCATTCGCTCTTATTATTTTGAAAAATTAATCGCGCTTAAAACCATTCTTAAAACTGATTACTGTCCGGATGCTGAATTTAGTGAAAACTATGAATTGCCCGAAGGAAAAATTATTTCAAGAATCTACCTTCAACTTGACGAGGTAAGTATACATAATAAAAAAGACTGGCCCCGGGTTTTCCAGTTTCTTCATGCTAAGATGTTATTATTGGAAGGTTTTTTCATAGAGCATAACGGTTATCTGGAAGCTTAATTGGATAAATCCTTCCTTCTGCCTTTTTTTCTTATCTCTTTTTTCTATTCTCTTTTTCTTATCTCTTTTTTCTCTTTTAGAATGGCGTGCCCTTCGGGCCGGGCTATCCGCGCTACATGGTAGCTTGCTACTATCCCTCACGCGGATTCGTCTTTTTAGGATACTTACAATTAAAATTTCAGGTTTATAAATCCTGTAAAACAAAAAACCTCTTAACCAAAGGGATGATCAAGAGGTTTAAATATTTAAAAAAAAATGTCTAGCGATTTTTAATCAGCCGATTTTAAGCCCAAATAATCCAGTATTTTTTTTTAAAATCTCTTATTTAATTCAACAATTCGGTATTACTGAGGATCAATTCTATTTTTTTTATAATTACAGTAACCTGATTCATTTGTGTTTCTATATTTCTAAAATAGATGCTAATATCCCTGTTAACCCAACTTTCGGAAATAACCCTTGCACCCAAACTAATTCTTAAAACAGCACTTTGAAAATCATTACCATATTTTACATTAACGGCTTGTCCTATATGACATTTTTGGGCAGCAAGCCTAATAATTTCTAAAGGAGAATCTTCAAATTGATCGGATATATCAGAATTTAACAATACATAGAGCTTTTTAACATGATCAATAGATAATACTTCATTGTTTTTAAGGATAAAGAAAGGAAAAATTGTACGGATATTTCTTATCCCGAATTCTTTACTGTTATAAGTGTTAGTTTTTGTTTCATCACCATAAAGTGGTTCTAAAAAAGTGGCATCTTTAATAGAATCTTCAACAAAATTACAAAACATCTCAATTCCCATATTTCTATATAGAATAGGTGTTTTATAGTACCTATCCATTTCAACTATGGCTGCGTTCCAACGCATATAGGAACCATAATTATACCCATCGGATAAATCATTTGAACAGAACCACGATTTTGGCCAATCGGAATGATTGTAATATTTGGCCAAACCCTGGGGCAAAGTGTTTTTTACAGAATCAATTAATTTACTAACACTTTTAGGAACAATTAATGCACCTGAATAGGGAGGGCCAGTAAAGTATTTACTTCCGGTTATGGTAACAATATATCCTTTTTTTAAATAATTTTGTATGTCTTTTGGATCTAACCTAAGTTGTGAAGCATCTACAATAATTTGTATTGATAAATTGTCAAGTGTTTTCAAATTTTGCATCATTTCTTCACCAGGTGATTGATAGCCTAATTTTGATTGATCCATTACATGTAATACAATATGTTTTCCTAATTTATTGGTTTTTGAAATGGTAGCAAAAACTTCTGTATCTATTTGAAATGGTGATTTTAATTCACCTTTTTCATCTCTTAAAGAAATTTTAATCAAATCAATATCTCTAAACCCTTCTATTTTTTCTCCCTTTTTAACCGGATAATTGAGAGCTGTTGTATTTTCAAAATGGCATCCTTTTAATGCCGAAGGAACACCGCTTCCGGTTTCATCAGAAGCCACTAAAACATGCGTAATGTCCTTATCGGAAACAATTTGAGTAATGGCTGCAATTTGAAGCGAAGAGTCAGTACCCGATGAGGAAAAAATTATTTGACATTCATCATTTAATTTAAATATTTTTCTAAGGTTATTTTTTAGTAATTCAGAAAACTCGATGGTGGCATTTTTGAAACCATTTTTCAAGCTGTTTTTAATTAATATACTTCTCACTTTGTCTGTTTTATCAAAAGCAAAATTCGAAACGCTCGTTGCTGTCGATGAGGCAAAAGTAAATGCATCAGGTCTTGGAAATGGCCGGCAACCATATTTATTTAACAAATCAATTTCGTCAATGTTCAATCTAAGATCTCCGCCAGACATTAATAAATATTCAGTCGGTTTTGCCAGATTTTCAACAATAGGTTTCCAAGATTCTTTAAATACTTTATTGGCATTATTTAATCCATGAAAAGCCTGTAGTTCTTCATATTTTAATAAAGATTCAGTATTTAAATCTTCATCATTTTTAATCAAATCAATTAAAAAATAATTAAGGGATTTTAATTTTTCTTTATCATCTTCAGGTAATAACTTATAAAATATTCGAGTCACTTCAAGCGCCGCTATATCGCATAAAACAGTATCATTTTTTTCACTATCCAAAGCTTTATACCAAAGTTGCCATTCAATCCCATATCTTAAATAAACTAACGCTAAAACAGGTTTGTTTAAAAATAACGAACCAATTATAATCGATTTGTTTGGTACAATTTTAAATACATTAGGCTGACTAATAGACGTAATAATATTTATGTTGTTTATCTTCGGTACCGTATTAAATCTTTTTAAAACGCGAACCAGGTAATTCACATTTTCTTTCTCAAATAAACTTGTTCTTTTATATTGATCTTCAATAAGGATATTATTTGTCATAGGTGTTTTAATTAATACGTTCATCAGAACGAAGTTCTCTAATGTGAATATTTCCCTGGTCATTTAACCATCCAGATATAGTGTTTGTACTGTTGTCAAACTTTGAACAGAACAGCTTCATATCAATCAAGTGAGTTCTCTTCAATCTATCAACCATATCTATATGATAAAATTGTTTTAAATTCCTAAAAGTTTAACCTGAAAGCCCTATTGCATTCGGCCACCGCGGCGAGAGATTAATAGGTATGTCTTTAATATCATTAAATGCTGTGTGAATTATCCCAAAGGTATATATAGCTTTTTGTTTAGATTGCATTTTTAAAAATTTAAAATCATTCCTGTTTTTAATTGTTCTGTATTAAAATCTTCATGAAAAGCAGCAAGAGAAGGAAGTTCGGTACAATGCGATGGATAAATTTTCTTGATGCCATTTTTTTTCAGAAAATTTATAGTGTACTTGGCTTGCAGGTTGTTGTGCTTTAAATGAAAACCACCAATTACGGTTCTTACAAATTTGATGACTGTTACTTTACGGGCATACTCAATAATTTTACAAATACCAGAGTGGGAACCTCCGGAAATTACTATTAGCTCTTTATTCTTAATAACAACAACTGCCGAATCATCAATAACAAAATCGGGTTGATCTAATTCATCTGAAAAAGGTGTTGTTTTTGCCTCAAAATCAGTCAGTCTTGGTATTTGTCCCAGAAAAATCATTTTATCTGAAATATAATAAGGTTCATCTTTGAGATTCAATTTAAACTTTTGTTCAATGTCACTTTTGCTTAGTTTTAACGGATCAAGCCTAATTGTTGTGGAGGAATCCAATTAGTAGTTTGATCTTTGCAAAAAAATTACCTTGGAGAATACCTGGATTTAATAAAGCTTGTATTGCCACAGTTTCTTGTGGATCATTTTGATT
>Ga0314774_1001847_pt1 | contig 12776 bp, 13 predicted proteins | sample MetaGCBIA2018_FD_204515 | JGI IMG/M metagenome (GOLD analysis project Ga0314774, IMG submission 204515) | Cryopeg brine microbial communities from Beaufort Sea near Barrow, Alaska, United States - CBIA 2018 | ecosystem: Environmental > Aquatic > Marine > Coastal | place: USA: Alaska | collected... | reverse complement strand
AGGGATAATGTCCCGGAGTACCGGAGCAAGGGCCTCCCGTGGGTATCCTTTCATCAGGTGTCCTGGGACGTTGTGACCGATGGCCCGCTCGTCCTTGAATGACAAGCCCTCCTTCGCAGTGGTGACCACATTCACATACTGGCCGTTGTAGGTAAACGCCATGACACCAGTGAGGCCTGCTTTGGGGTTCGGAAGCCGGACGGTACCGGCGTCGTGCCACTTGTGGTCCCAGTAGACCTGTACGGTCAGGATCTTTTGTTCGCTCTGCATCGCTATGCCTAAATACCATTGTAGTGGACTTTAGCGTGGCCATTAACTGACTTAAATACCAGTATGGTGATATATAATGCCACAAAGCCGACGTCTAAAGTCTACCAGAATGGTATATAGATCCAAGTCTAAGACAGTTCGTGGAATAAACGTCGCGCGACAAAGACTGGCTCGCTGGCATAGACGCTGCTGCCACCCAGGAGCCCCAGTGTGCCGGCTCTTCGGTTAACGAATCGAAACGATTGAAAGGGACCAACGACCTCAACTTTGTCCGAATTCCGGACACTAATTACCTAACAGTTGCGAACCACTCTCCAAGGCGTAAAATCCTAACAACTAGCTCCGAGGACTACCATGGGCACCGATCAAATGTCCTGTTTTCGGACAATGAAACCCTATCACTCTTGTGCCCAAAATCGGTGCCAATCGGTCAAAATACTGATAAATAGGGATTTTTTATTGCACTGGGATTTGGAGTAAGTATTTGATTTTCCAGATTTAGGACGATTAAACCCTCTTACAAACGCACTGTAGCGGTGCTCTCCGAAGGCAGTGGTCACAGGTTCGAATCCTGTCTTCCTTAGTTGAGACCGCTAAAGCTAACAGTCTGGAGCCCTCGAAGTATATCCAGCATGTGCTGGATCGCATTGCCGAGGCAGATTCACTGGAAAAGCTAGAAGCGCTGCTGCCGTGGAACGTCGACCTGGAACGGGCTTCAAAAAAAGTGCCGCAGATCGGCTGAGGACAAGTGGGTCGATTTAACGGCGCTTACTAAGAAACTAGCAAACACCTGTCCTTTAGGACAGTAACAACCATATAAGCCCTTTGATAGTTTCTAGTTACTCCATAAGCTAGGTAGGGCGCATCGGCATGTTTATATCAGAAAATACAACGAAAGTAATATCGTATAGCGATATAAGCGAGCGTACCCTAAAAAAGCTTTGTCAAATGAGGCGCGATCAATTCATAGATAGGCTAAAGTGGAATATAGAAAGCTACAAAGGCGGGGATGTAGAGGCAGATCAGTTTGACGCTGCGGGAACTTACTACCTAATACTGGAATATGGAGATTGCTTAGTAGGAAGCGTAAGGCTGAGACCTTCATATATTCCGAATATGACTAATACTTATTTCGGTGAATTAACTGATGGCTGCAAGATAAACAGGTTTACTACTTGGGAAGCAAGTAGGTTTAACATCGAAATTGAAAGCGATAAGGAAAGTAACGTTAGTAACAGAGGAAGCTTTATAAGCGAAAGAACAGTTCTTCTGTTTCTAGCTATGATAGAATACGGGCTCGAAAATAGGATTGAAGGGTACGAGATAATAGTAGACCCGTTGATGAAAAGAATCCTTTCCTTAACTGGCTGGAAAGGGATGTACCTAGCATCAGGAAAAGGAAGCTTCAGCGAAGATATACACTACGGACTTCTACCTTGTTCGGTTAAAGTCCGCTCAGCAATAGCGGGGAAATACTATAGCTACAGGACTAAAGTGAGTTAGCTAGAAGCTGGAGGGTAGCAGGTTCAAGGAAATTGCTTTTGATATCAGATGCTTTGCATTCATAGTGTCCAGCTTGACCATCATGTTGTTTATGTGAAACTTGATCGTCCTTTCAGTGATACCCATAATCATTCCAGCCTCACTGTAGGTTTTTCCATGAGAAACCCAATATAAGCATTCTTTCTCCCTGGTGCTCAAGTAGAGTTTCTGTGACAGAGATGCGTGGCTAGAAAAGTGATCATGTGCAATGGCAGATAACAACCTTAACGCAGTGCTATTGCTAATGATCCTCTCCTCGAAACCCGAGTCATTCGAATCTGACGTAAAGTGAACTGAGCCAAAACCTGAGCCTGGATCATGAATAGGTATAGAAAATCCTTTTTCAATACCATAGTCATGAGCAAGTTCAAAAATTAACGAACTTCCTCTAGATTCAGTTGGTATTTGTTCCCAGAAAAAAGGAAGCGATGTATTAGAAGAGGTCAGCAGTACCGGATCTGATCTAAAGAATCTCTCGCTCTTGTATTTGTCGACCCAACCTTTGTCGTAGTTTCCAGAAATAAATACTTCTGTGACTCTACCTGGAAACAACGGAGTGTACACATATGAATAGCGATCAACACCGCAATGGAAAAGAACCTCTTCAAAACACTTCTCAAAGTCGTCAGAGGAGGCGAGCCCATTTATTTTATCCTCAATATAGCGCAACATAAAAGCTCCCTCTTACCTGAATCCGTGACTTTGCACGGCCTAAATACCTTTGAAAGCCTTTAGTAGCAAGGCTTTCAAAGGTATAATTGCACCTAAAATCTATTCACCCAGTCGGTGCATCGGCCCATGCCTACCTTCACTCTCCAACAATCCGAAACCGAAGTCTATACACCCCACGGCGGACTCGCTCTGGTGGGACATTGCCTTAACCAGCATACCTCGTTGACGAAAACGGCCCGTACGGTCGTCAAACGTCACGGCATCCCGAACATCGATCTCCTGCGGACTTATCTGGGGCTGATCTGCGTGGGCAAAAGCGACTTCGCGGCGGCTGAAACGGTGCGCCCGGATCCCTTCTTCAAGTCGGCCACGGGGATCAAGCAATCACCGTCCTCGGCCCGGTTGCGGCAACGTTTTGATGAAGATGCCGTGCAGCTGACGCCCCTGCTGAACGACGCCAGCGCTGAGTTTTTAGAAACCATCAAGGCCCCGGTTACCCCGCTGGCGATGGGGCATGTAGCGCTGGACATGGATGTGTTTCCCATGGACAACAGCCAGACCCACAAGGAGGGTGTCAGTTACACCTACAAAGGCTATGACGGCTATGCACCGATCGCGGCCTACCTGGGCCAGGAAGGCTGGTGCATGGGCTGCGAACTGCGCCCCGGCAGCCAACATGCCAACAAGGGCTTTGTGGACACCCTGAAGCGTATCCTGCCACGGGCCCGTGAACTGACGACCGCGCCCCTTCTTTTGCGTCTGGACAGCGCTCATGACGCCCGTGAGAACCGGAACTTTCTGCGTGGACAGGAACACGTCGATTTTCTGATCAAATGGAACCCCCGCAAACAGGATCCTTTGATGTGGGCGGACAAGGCCCAATCACAAAAAGCCTGGACGTTGGATCGTCACGGCAAGATGGAAGCCGTCCTGTCTGAGGAACTGCCGGACGAGCCTGGGGTTCGCCGAATCGTCAAGGTGATGGTCCGCACCAGTGACCCCCAGGGTCAACTGTATCTGGAGCCGGAAGTCAGCCTGGAAGGCTGGGTCACCTCCCTGCCTGCCAGCGTGGCAGAGGAGCAGCAGGCCATGGACCTGTACCGCGATCATGCCACCAGCGAACAATTCCACAGTGAGTTCAAGACCGATCTGGATCTGGAGCGTTTACCCTCGGGCAAGTTCGACACCAATAACCTGGTGATGGCTTTTGCAACACTGGGTTACAACCTGCTGCGCTGGATGGGACTGAGGCTCACCGGCCCGGAGGCTCCGATACGACACCCGGCCAAACGCCGCCGTCTGAGAACGGTCATGCAGGAGCTGATGTCTATGGCCTGCCGCCTGATCCACAGGGGCCGCCAGTGGTTGCTGCGTTTTGGTCGACACTGCCCGGGCTTTGGTGTTTGTCGGGACCTCTACCGAGACCTTACCGCGTCCGGATAGACCCATTGACCCACTCCGTTACCCGTTATCACCCCGCCATCTCGCGTGGGGCGGGCTGCTCTTGCCTGAATACCGGAACCTGATCGAAAATTAATCAATTCGTCGCCGTTATCAGCGGCAAGATCACGGATTTACCTCAAAGACGGCTCCTCTGGCACGAGTCGCTTCAAAAAACGGTTTGGTCTGGATAAATCAGGGCCCTGCCGGCTATATTGGGAACAAAGTCACTGATTCAAGTCTTAGATATTGTAGTTCAGTATAAAGGGTTCTTTATACTCGAACGGGTCGACGGTCGTTTAAATGTACCGCTGGTAGGCAGCACCTCAAACCACCATTTATGTGCACATACTTTTCTCCCAGGACGCTTCCTGGCCATAGCTTAAAAAGATACATACCCCGCGTTACGAACGCTACTGTGATTCAACATAAAAACCCCTTCAAAGAGACCCAGCAAATTTAGGTTCACAGTTTGGACCAAAATTCGAGTTCTTAACCACTATTCTGCCAGCAGGCCATCGCCTGGCAGGCGAAAATGCTTGTGGCAACTCAGTCGAGGAGCCTCAACATCCCAAGATCAAGCGCATAAAGTATGTGAGGGGCGTCACAGAACTCGACGACTATCAACCATTTTGCTAATTAGGATCAGGTTCCCCTTCCGAGGCAGAGATTCAAGCGGCCTGGTGCTGGCGGAGTTTATTCAGGACAAGATCGAGTCCCATGGAAGAGCAAACCTGGATACGAAATAAAACAGCGCTGCCTGTACCTAAGTACAGTTATTAAAACGAAGCCAGGTAGGTATAAGTCGTGGTGATACCTCTTGTCGTCAGCATCGCATTAATGGCAGGAAAAATATTGGGACCGAAAATAATTGCGCTAGAGGGTAAAACTATGAACGTAGCCGAGACTGATAATGTAGCTTCTAATCTTAATGATTTCTTTGAAGGACTTAGCACGCACCCAGTTTTCAATAACGACTATTTTCAGTACATAAAGGAAAACGAGTGGAACCCACAGACCTACGAGCTTTACCGAGCAAATTTCTTTTACCGTACTGAACTGACGGTTAAGGGGATTGCGCATGTCTGTGCTAGGTCTGCAGCAGTGAATGACATGGACACGCTAATCCTCTTCGCTTACATCCTCAGTGAGGAGACAGGGTTCGGGAATAAAGCCCACTGCCATGAGTTCTTTATGGAAAACGCACTCAATATTTACGGAGAGACTGAGTTTTCGCTCGCCCCAACCAAAGTTCAAGAAGCGAAATACAGCGAGTACATTATCCCCGAGACCGTTGCATACCGTGAACGTATCCAGGAGCTTATAAGCGACAGTTATCCTCGTATGCTGGGTGTGGCCATGGCATTGGAGACCCATGCTGATATCATGCTTACCAACTTTAGGGATGCATTCCGAAAGAACAGAAAAAAACTACCAGAGGACGTTTATCAAAACAAAGTAGAAGTTTACTTCAACAGCCATGTTGAAAGTGGCGTTGAGGAAAGGCATGCGGAAGACGCGCGTATGTGCGTAATAAACAACTGTAAGACACGTGAAGATTACAACGAAATAAAGCATGGAGCCTTGGGCGCAATCGAGGTTCAGCAAGAAATGTGGGATGCTATGTATCAGAAATGCTTGGTTCTTGCCTGAAATTAATCTTGAGCTTGATAAGGATAAAACATGAGCAACAATTCTGTTTCAGAAAGGGCGAAGTATCTCAGAGAATCGATAACACACGGTACAAAGGCCAAAATTGCTGAACTAAACAAGCAACCAGGTTTTAACAACGAAGTGATCGATCTTAGTATTGGTTCTCTGGATGAGAAGACTAGTAACAAGATAGATGAAGCTGTAATTGATTTTATCAAGAAAGAGCCAAGCACTATCCATGATTTTTGTCCAGTATCTGGCTTCCATTTTCTACGAAATGCTGTATCTGAGAGAGTTAAGAGATTAAGAGACGTTTATTACTCTCCAGACGATGAAATTATGATAACGCCAGGTGGAATCAAAGGCGCAATAAGCGTAGTTTTTCATACAGTCCTCAATCCTAATGACGAAGTAGTGGTACCCCTGCCTAATTGGCCTCACTATTTTGATATGGTTGAGCTTCACGGTGCGCGGGTGAGGGGCGTTTATACGGACCACTTTCGAGCCAAAGGAATCACCGCTGAAGATCTTGAAGACGCGATAACACCACGAACAAAGATAGTTATTCTGGGTGACTGCGTCAATCCCTCAGGTAAGATCTACTCAATCTCGGAACTGGAAAGCCTTGCAGAAGTAATAGCAAAACATAATGTAGAGAGAGAGAACAATGGTTCCTCTCCGATCCACGTCCTTTACGATTGTCCGTATGAATCCCATATTTTGTACCAAAGGCCCGCAACTATATCTTCAGTAGTGATTGACCTTAAGTGCGGCCGAAAGTACTCCATGCGCGATTGTACTTCGATTGTTACTGGGCCAGGCAAAACTTATGGTATGCACGGCGACCGAATTGGATACATATGCTCGGCTAAAAGTTTGATTAGACACATGGAAAAGGTCCAAGTTAACTTAAATTCCTTCGCTTCTACCTATGGCCAAATCGCTACTTATGCCGCCATGCAGCCCGATATGGACAAAGTTGCCTCTGAGCGCGCGAGGAGGGCTCGACGAAACCTGTCATTCTTTCTTGATAGACTAAACCAAATCCCTGGGCTAGTCGCGCCGGTACCTGAAGGCGGATATTTCGCGTTTCTCGATCTGACTTCGCTGAAAGAAGAGATTCAAGCTAAGGGTTACTCTCGCGCAGATGATTTCCTCCTGAACGAAGCCAGAGTAGCGACAATTAGCGGTGCACATTTTGCAGAAAACGTGCCAGACATGGACTATTACGTGAGAGTGAATTGCGGTCGTTCTCGAGGTGTACTAAAAGACGCGTCGTGCAGAATATTGAGGTCGGTTGATGATCTGTTAGCTTTAGCTGGTTAATTAGGTCGACATACACCGTGAAGATAATCTGGATGGAGAACCATGTCTCATGAACGCCAGCCTGGAAATAAACTTCGGTATTATCGGGACCGGTTTCTCTGGCACAGCAACCCTGGTTCATTTAGTCGATAACCTTATCGCCACACGTGCTGAGTTGACGGGAGTCATAATATTTACTGTAGAGCCAAGATCTGTGAACGGACCAGGGTTAGCCTATAGCATGAATGAAACCTTAGACAACCATCTTTGCAATAACCAAGCATGCAAAATGGCAGTCAAAGATAATGACTTTGTTAGTTGGCTTGCATCAAACAGAAAGCGAATTGTCGAAAAATATGGGAGTCTTATCAACGTGACTCATCCGCATACTGATCTAAGCCATTGGTGTCCTGACCCCGATGCTTTCTATCCTCGTCGGCTGTTTGGAATTTATTTAAATGAGAGGTTCCATGACGCTGTAAATCTTGCAGAACAGCACGGCATCAGGGTTTGCAGCTTCAACCATAGTTGCGCGATCGATGGGTATGAACAACGCAATAAGTTTACAATAATTCTTAAGAATCTTTGTACAGGCGAACTAACGAAGATAAGTAACCTCGATAAGGTATTATTATCAACAGGGCACTGGACGCCAAGCTCGCCGCAGGAAAGCGAGTCGCAGAAAGAAGACACGCTTAGCATCCCTCCTTATCCGGCCAGCGCTATTAATCGTAGGATCGAAGCTCTAACTAGCGTGAAAAGAGTAATTAACGTATACGTTAAAGGCATGGGGCCCAGTGCGATTGATTCTATCCTTACTGCAGCATCACAAGGCTACTTTACGTATTCTGAAGAAGGTCACGTTGTAGCATACATTTCTAAACCATCTGGTCCCCAAGTCAATATTACAGCCGTTAGTCGTTCAGGTTTTTTCCCGGCCGCTCGGGGGGGTGTAGTAGCTCATGACTTTCAGTATCTCATCACCGAAAGCTACGAAGAGCTGATGAGTAACAATCCTGATAATAAAGACCTTGCTTCTTTCCTGGACCAAATCGACCAAGAAATTAGGACAGCTTCTCAAGGGGGGGCTTCCCTCCGACACGTTGTAGATCCGCCGTTCCAGAGCGCCCGAGAAAAGCTTAACTACGATGCAGATCTGCCCATACTAAATGATGTAATACACTCGGTGATCCTTAAGGCTAGGCGTCTAAAATTTTATCGTCATCTTAATTCGAAGGATAAACGTATATATGACCAAAGATTTGACTCTCACTTTATTCGAACAGCTGTGCCTATACCGCAGCTAAACGCAGAAAAGCTTCTTGCTCTCTTTAATGCTGGTGTTTTAAAAACTAGTGCTTTGGGGACGCATGGCTCGAGCAATAGTGACCTAAGCGAACTCGGTAGCCCTATTACGACGTCTGGAGGCGGTTGTTCTGATTCTGAATACGATTTAGTCATCAATGCTTTCGGTCAGGATTTCATTCTTAGCAGACACCCTTCAACTTTTATAAAAGCGCTTCTAAAAAGGGGAGAAATCCTCCCACATCTTGAAGTTGGATATGAGCCAGGAGGTATTGCTCTAGATGGTTTTGACACATATCGGGCGTTGAGTTGCTCCCAACAAAATTCTGGTCTGTCAGATACTGATGGTAAATATGTGTCTCAGCACATTTATTCTTTAGGCGTAATAACACGTTTCTGGCAGAACGAGAGAAACTTCGCCGACGCGATCATCGAAGCCTCGTCGTGGATATCAAAAGAGTGGGCCCAGTATCTCTCTGATAGATTGCAGACTAGCTCTCCGCGTTTAATTAGCGCAAAGACAGTGAGGACAGCATCATGGAAATGAAAGAGTTTTACTACCAAAAAGGTATTCGCGTTAGTGTTTTTAACCTGGATCATAAGTCCGTTCCTTTTCACAAACATGACAGAGTCTCTGACATCATGTATTGCTCAAAAGGTAGCATTGTTATTGAGCTCCCCGACCTCCAACGAAGAGTGAAGGTACAGCGGGGCGGGATCTTTCAGATTCCAATCGGGACGCTCCATAGGTTTAGCAATGGCGAAAGTGCCGGTAAGGAAAGTCGCTACGCGCTTATGCAGCTTGGCGATTTCAATATTCAGTTTAAGAGGAACCATGCCGAGCTTCAGTCAGAGTTAAACCAATTTCCGATTGATACCTCCTCCTGTTCTGTAGTGTTTATCGAAAACAGAAAGCCTGACATCGTCCGACTGGCCGATGAGTTTGAGGAAAATAAACCTGAAATGCTCTCAGATGAGGAGACTAGGGATGTTGTTATGGCACTCAGGTCTTTTGCGATGAATGGCAAAGAAACTCCTTATCCTCTTGTTGACGCTCTGGTCTAGCATATGGATCTTAACGTTGATGTCCTCTTCATCATATTGACTGCCTTTTTTGTTGCAGGTTTTACAAAGGGCGTGGTCGGTCTTGGTCTGCCTCCTCTTGTACTCGGGATCGTTACGGCTTCTATTGGCATCAATTCGGCTATGGCCGTCGTGGCCTTGCCGGCGTTGGTCACGAACTTGGTTCAAGCTGTGTATGGCGCTCAGCTAAAGCCTATTCTGAAGACCCATTCAATTTTTTTTTTGCGGCAACCGCGAGCGTTTTTTTGGGGAGTTGGATGTCGACATTTGTGGACAGCGAGGTTCCTTCACTAATTCTCGCTACTGTACTTTTGTTTTACTCATTCCTCGGTCTGATGAGAGTTCCTATCACCATCAGTAAAGATCATGGTCGAGTAGTGAGCATTGGCATGGGCATCTGCAACGGTATTCTCACAGGGGTTACTGGATCTTCCGCTGTCCCAGGAGTTTTTTATCTTCAGTCAATTTTTCAGAGCAGGGATATGCTCATACAGGCTATGGGGATATTATTCTCGCTCTCGTCGATTGCGTTAGCGGCCACTCTTTACTGGCGAGGTTTTCTGACATTGGAGATTGGCTTGTTGTCGGTTTTATCTCTTTTTCCTGCCTTTGTTGGAATGGCTTTGGGTTCTGCTGTTCGTAAAAAGATACCTTCTTCAGTCTTTCTGCATCTTTTTTATTTCGCACTTTTTTCTCTTGGCAGCTACATATTATATTCTAACCTGAACGTTATTATTCGAAAGGTCATTTAATATGTCGAAGGTTCGAATTGCTTTACTAGATGAGATCGCGCGTCGTGGCGTTGATAATGACTATTCAGCCGTTCACCGTGCCGATAAGTATCTTAATATTACGCGCGATACGGGCGAGTTTCTTTTTTTGTTCGTTCAGGCTACAGGAGCTTTAAGAGTCTTGGAGTTTGGCACCTCAAACGGGTTTTCAACAAGCTGGCTCGCTTTGGCTTTACCCGATGATGGCAGGATTGTCACTGTCGACAACAGGCTTGTTAGGCATGACGAAGCTAAGGAGAATTTCTGCTCTTTAGGGATCTCTGACAAGATTGATATGGTCCACCAGGACTTTGCTGATTACCTTAAATGCTCTGAGGACTACTTTGATCTGATTTTCCTAGATGGTGATCGTAGCCTTTATCTTTCCGTTGTTGATGATCTCCTTCGGCGCCTTCCTCCTGGTGGAGTCATCATTTGTGACAACGCAGTCTCTCATGAAGCATGAGCTTAGGAGCTTTATGCACTATTTTGATAATTTGGAGGGCTTTTCGACGGTTCTACTTCCTCTGGGAAAAGGAGAGTATGTCGTACATAGATCGGCTTAGCCTTTCGTGTTGCTACTAACCTGCCAATCAGTTTGTACCGATACTGATCCTAACCTGGAAGTTATCGTTCTGCCGGTTCCTTCTGTTTCTCCTTCTGTCGTACCAAGCAAAAAGGTTCGGGATCGTCAGCCATCACTCATACTGCGAGATGATAAATTCTCTGAGTTTACTGCGCGCGTTCGATGCGTGGTGTGCAGATCAGGGGCTCTCGCAGCGTGCGGGAGAGATAAGGGTCGCACTAGCCAGGCACTTTAATGCCTATCGAACACCAGAAGCGCTTGTGCTGGAACCGCTTTTCAAGACGGTGCCGGATGAATTTAATGTTCGTGGTCGATGGGTAACCCCACTGGTGATTGAGCAGAAGTCAGCAGAGGGCATAGTAGCCGAATGCCCATCGTAATGGGTGGGACATGGTGAAGGCCTGAACTCGAAAATCAATGAGGAGCCTGTGCAGCTCAATGATTCCATATCCGACCGGACCTAGGAACATTGGCGCAAAATCAGAAGCCATCATTGGGGCAAGCAGGAGGTAATTGGCCGACTTGCTCTAAACGTTTTCGAGAAACGCCCTGTGCGGTCCCGCATGCAGGGTGTTGTGGGGGCTGGGGGTTAGATACCCCTGGCTACCCGATTATGCATGACGACAGATTGAAAACAGGTAAGCAATTCCATCTTCAACCCTATTTTTTATCGATAGCAACTTTGTGATGCCGAATTTCCCGGATGACCCATGAGTGCCATCATTGAAAACACGAAAGAGGCTGAGCACATTTTTGACATCCTCATCCACAAAATTGACAGCTTCCTCTGTGAGTATTCCGGAACGCCCCAGCAAATACTTAATTTTCTCTTTGCGCGTTGGTTGACCTTGAGGAGTCTTATCGCAATCCGGTGCTTTTTCCATCACTTTTTCATCTGGAGCGTTGATGTCTAAAATTTGGACAAAAACTTCTCGGGCACTTGTGCAGAAATGTCGAGCCGCATCCGGGTTTTCTGGATTCAAAGAGAATAAGGCTCCCTTCCAGCGATTGCTCAACTCGGGCGACAACTCTTGCAGCATGTCGTCGATCTCAGTGCGAAGGAGATCGGATTGCTGCCCTTCGCTATCCTCAACGTCAGATTCAAGTGTGTTTGAAAGAGCTAAGCTATTCGCATTTTCTTGCTCTGATCTGTCTAAGAAGTCATAGCCAAAGTTGGAATGTTCAAAATCATTCTCTCTAGCATCTAAACGCTCATAATAAGTATTGAGCGTCATGGCGGAAGTTCTAACTATCTGGTATTGAGACGAGTTAGACGACCTCATTTTTCGGAGTTCGGAATCGATCTTTAGTCGATTGGCCCTGACCCTCGCATTGTGTTTTCTTACTTCGCTATTGTATCTATTAACTGCCTGCTTAACTTTCTGATTATGCTGCCTGACCTCACGGTTATACTTGGCTATAGCCTGTTTCTGTTTATTCTGTGCCTGCCTGAGCTTGCTGCTCATTTGCGCGGAACTTATTCTTCTCGGCATGCAAGCCTCCTACTCATTTTCTGCATAACGCCGCCAGCATGCGCGGCTTTGTAGTGGGGGCGAAGCCGCAACGAAAAAGGCGTCGCCGTGCCTGGCCTTGTTATCACTGCGTCAGGCATTCTCGGCAAACTGAGGCAAACCATCCGTAATCTCGAACCACGGTGCCTTACTGCCCACGAATACATGGCGACTTGCGCGCACGCCTGGATCGTTGTCGAGGGTACCCAAAGGAAGCGCGTAGACCTCTGGCATTGCATTGAACTTCGTATGAATGCTCGACCCGCAGTTTGAACAAAAAACCTTGAACTCTCCTGGCGATGACTCGTAGTTCTTGAGCAGTTCTTGGCCTTGGATGGTCCGCCAGTCAATAGCTTGTACCTTTGCACATGTTCGGAACGCCGCCGCATGGAGCTTGCGGCACATAGAGCAATGGCAGTTATAGACATCGCTTAAACCGCCATTCACCTCGTATTTGACACCACCGCAGAGGCAGCTGCCTGATAGGATCATTGATTTACCTCCCTGTGTGATAACACCTAAGCATTTAATGGTCGTGCGCAGCATGACCTTTAAATGTCTGTTGGACTAAGCCGCCAACTCCGCAGCTATCGAACGATGCTTAAGGATAAAGTAATTTGGAGGCGAAGCCTGAACGGT
>Ga0314774_1001846_pt1 | contig 12783 bp, 9 predicted proteins | sample MetaGCBIA2018_FD_204515 | JGI IMG/M metagenome (GOLD analysis project Ga0314774, IMG submission 204515) | Cryopeg brine microbial communities from Beaufort Sea near Barrow, Alaska, United States - CBIA 2018 | ecosystem: Environmental > Aquatic > Marine > Coastal | place: USA: Alaska | collected... | reverse complement strand
CGAGGGCACTGAAAAACTATCTCTTTTGAGGTAATCTTATTAAAGCGATCAAGCAAAATGTATTTTTTGACTTGGTCGCTTTTTTATTTGTGATTTTTTTAGGTGTTGATATTTTGATCAGTCTATGTGTCAAAACGGTCCATATGACCCTTTTAACCTCCTTTTATGTAAACTTCTATAAAGATCTTGGACTTATTTAGACAATTTAAGAATTCTTTTGAGGTTTACGGTGAAAATTGCAAATGCCCCTTGCATCTGCATGTTATTGATCCCATAAGCTATAGCGCGATCATACCCATAAACGTTTTAAGTTCACTGTTTTTGGCCTCGATCTTATAACGGTGTTTAGTTTTTTCTTTATAATATTCAGTTTCCTGAAACACCATTTGTTCTTGGTGTAAACTTGATTTTATAGCTACCGAATAGCTTTTGGTCTTAGCTCCCGGCTTATAACAACCATCTCTTAAGGGACAGATATTGCATTTCTCTATGTCAAAATAATAAGCATATGCCTGATTCCTGCCACAGTTCTTTTTCCCATGTCATGCTTTTCGTATGGCCAGATGTCCTGCTGGGCACACGAACATGTTGGCATCTTTGTTGTAATCGAATCTATCCTACTACGGAGATGTATTTGTGTTTTTAAATAAACCTAGAACACACCTAAAACTGTAGCATTGGGATGGTGATGGATTCGTCATTTTATACAAATGATTGGAATTTGGAACCTCTGATTTTTTTGGCGAATGACGCTGTTAGCAGAGAACTCGAAAGAGCGGAATTAATACTCATTTTAGAAGATATTGTTTAGTGTCCACATATAGCTTATCCCATAATAAACACTATTAATCCCCTTGCCCCATGGGCGCCTAAAACCAGGGATTGTTCAATATCTGCCGTTTTTGAAGGTCCTGCAATAAAAGTCCCGAAGCCGTATTCCTGGTTTCCTATTCGTTCATAAGCCTGGTGCATTGTAGGAACAAGATCTTTTTTGTTCACTACAATTGCCAAATATTGAGCAATAAATACAGAGATTCGTTGGCCTAAAATATCATCGGTTACCCAAAGTGCGGCATTTTCTGCAACGCCAAAATGGGCTTTAACAATGGTTAATTCTACATTTTCCAGGCTGTGCGGATCGTCATTCGACCAATTGGTCTCGGCAATTTCTGCAAGTTCGGGAAGTGTGGTGATCTTGCGCTTTTCGGCATTATAATTATTTTTAATATAGCGAACTACTTCATCATAATTTTTCACTTCAACAAAATCCCCGCCTATACTCCTCAAAACAGTTTTGTATTTGTCCAGGTTTTCAGGAGTATCCAGTCCTAAAGCACTTAAATCCGGCAATTCACTTATGGATGAAGGTTGATTTTGTTTTATTTTTTCTAAAATATCGGCTTTACTGCTCATTGTTCTTTTCTTTTGATTCTCTTGAATTTTTCTTGTACCATTCCCTGAATGATTCTTCGGGAGGATCGGGCATTTCGCGTTGTTTGTACCACGGATTGAAACTGTTGTTCACCAATCCTGGTGCTTTTTGCATTATAAATCTCGCTGTTTTTCCGGCAAAATCAAAAATTACAGGATTCGCTAAAACAGAAGCCATTCCTTTCATTGCAATAGTTTTGGTCGTTGGAGTATAGCCTTCTTTCACCAATAATTGGCGCCATTTATAAAGTTGTTCGTGGATGTCAATTTTTACCGGACAAACGTTCGTGCAAGAACCGCAAAGCGTACTGGCAAAAGGCAGATCGGCATTTTTGCTCATATCCAGATTTGGCGCCAAAATGGAACCAATTGGCCCGGCCACCGCATTGTGATAACTGTGCCCTCCGCTTCTCCTGTAAACTGGACAGGTATTCATACAGGCGCCACAACGAATGCACTTTAAGGAATTCCTAAAATCTTCCCTGCCTAATTGGGTACTTCTCCCGTTATCCACAATGACAATATGAATTTCCTTGCCATCCGCGGGTTTTCTAAAATGACTGGAATAAGTTGTAATTGGTTGTCCGGTAGCACTTCTTGCCAATAATCGGAGAAAAACCCCAAGGTGTTTTCGCTGTGGGATGATTTTTTCAAAACCCATACAGGCTATATGTACATCGGCCAGATGAACGCCCATATCGGCATTTCCTTCGTTGGTGCAAACCACGAATTCCCCGGTTTCTGCAATCGCAAAATTCACTCCCGTAAGTGCGATTTTTCTGGTGAGAAAAGTATTTCTTAGATGAAGACGAGCCGCTTCGGTTAAATATTTTGGGTCTATATTTCCTTTTTCTGTACCAAGATGTTCATAAAAGGTTTCGCTAACATCTTCTTTTTTGAGGTGAATGGCGGGCAATACAATATGACTTGGAGTTTCATTTCTCAACTGGACTATGCGTTCTCCCAAATCGGAATCGATCACATCAATTCCTTTTTCGGTTAAATATTCATTCAAATGACATTCTTCGGTAAGCATGGATTTAGACTTCACGATTTTCTTAACCCCATGCTTTTCCATAATGGAATGGACTATTTTGTTGTGTTCAGCTCCATTTGCGGCCCAATGAACAATGACGCCATTTTTTTTGGCCTGTGCTTCAAAATCCTGCAAATACTGATGGATATAGGAAAGCACATTGTTTTTTATTTGGGAAGCCGTTTCCCTCAGCAATTCCCATTCCGGTATCTGGAAGGCAGCCTTGTCGCGATTTCCACGAACCATCCAAAGCGTTTCATCATGCCATTCCTCCCGTTTTACATCTTTGTTGAAAGTCTCTGCAGCTTTGCTGTGTTCAATAATTTTACCTGTCATTATGGAGCTTTTTTATTGGTTTTCCGATAGCTTCAGAATAAAACCTGTATAATTTTTAACTGGAGTTCACATCGAATTTATAGTTATGCCTATTTATATCGTGTTTAATATTTCTGCAATGTGTATAATTTTTACAGGGCTTTTTTGTCTTTTCAAAATGCCTTCCAGGTGCATTAAACAAGACATGTCCCCACCAGTTATATATTCAACATGCTGATTTTCATGGTCTTTTACCCGATCCTGGCCCATTTTTGCGGAAACGGCTTCTTCGGTTACACAAAAAGTTCCGCCAAAACCACAACATTCATCTTTCCTGGTGAGGGAAACCAGTTCCAATCCTTTTATTCCGCTCAATAATTGTCCGGGTTTGGAAAAATAAGGCTCGTTCAATTCGCTCATTTGCGACAGTTTTAACCCACGCTGTCCATGGCAACTTTCATGCATTCCTACACGGTGCGGAAAATTTCCCTGGATCTTTTCGATCTTTAAAATATCGGTTATAAACTCGGTCAATTCAAATACGCGGGTCCTGATCTGGGTCGCTAATTGTTCGTTTTTCTCGTCGTGTAGATGTTCCTTGACATGCAAGGTGCAACTCCCGGAAGGGCTCACGACATAATCATATTCGGCAAAATTGGCGATGAAATTGGCATCACAACCTTCGTTCAAATGTTCATAGCCACTGTTCGCCATAGGTTGCCCGCAACAGGTTTGCTTCATTGGGAAACTCACATCACAACCTAATTTTTGCAATAATTCATAAGTAGCGATCGCCACTTTAGGGTAGAACTGGTCAACATAACAGGGTACAAAAAGTCCAACTTTCATCTAAATGCATTTATAATTTTAAATCAATCTAATCTTTTTGTTAATTAGCAGGGTTTCTCTTTTTCTGAATATATTTACTGAACACGAGAAATAATATACCACATAATAGCCAAGACGGTAGTGTCAAAAAAGATAAAAACACATCATATTTTAATGATATAAAATAGAACGAACCAAAACTGATTGCCCATGCAAATAAAACTGCTTTATTGTATTTTATATTTGCCACTTCTGCATAATTTTTAATTATATCATATTTTTTATGAAAGAAATGTTCGAAAACTATGATTGCTCCAAAAGGTGCTAAAATAAAACCATATAGTGCCACGAACCCTAGTAATTTCATTGCGAATGCGGGAAAAATACCGGCTATTGTGGCAACAGATCCCGCAATAATTGTTACCCAGAAGGTCGAAACCTTAGGAATGATTGCCTGAAAGGCCAAACCGGCTCTGTAAATGGTTGGGTTGGCAGTTGTCCATCCAGCCAATACTACTGCAATAATCCCAAAAAATCCAATAGCATTATAGGCTAAAGGGCCTGGAGCAACTGGTGGCGCCTCACCATTGGATAAAAATGATAATGCTTCTGGAGATTTTAAATAAACTGCATATAATAAAGCTGCAGCAATCCAAGCCATATAATGGCCAACATACATTCCTGCTGCTGTTGCCCAACCAGAACTTGCTTTTTTTGCAAATCTAAAAACTGATAAATCAGACATCCCAATATGCATTGCTGCGTTGGCAAACCAAGACCAAATAACAACATGCCAAAAAGTATATTTAATTTGACCTGGAAAAGGAGCTGACCCTTCCCCCCAAATATCCCAAAATTCCGAAAAACTAGATACTCCCAATTGATTTAGTGCCACAACACCACAAGCCAAAAAAGCCAATACAATAATTGGAGACATCCAATTTGCAGCTTTTGAAACAGTATCGTAGCCTCTAGCAGCAATCAATGAAATTACTGCTCCAATTATAATTACGATAACAATCCATGTAATCCCATTAGGCATGGTGTCAGTTAATTTGGGCATTGGCATATCAAATGGTATACCAACAGCCGTGGCTGAAACGGTGATCATAGAACCCGCAAGGAAACAAAACAGAATTCCATTTGCCAAATTATAGCCTGTTACTAATTTCTTTCCGCAAATTTTCTCCAATTGGAAATAAAGCGTTAACCTATTTTTAACCGCTATTTCTGCCGTTAAATAACGCCAACTCAAGACTGCTAATAAATTTCCTATTAATAGGCCTATGATTAAATCAAAGGCGCTTACGCCTGCAGTTAAAAATAATGGGCCAATCATAAATTCTGTTCCTGCAGCATGTTCACCTGCATACATTCCCAAAAAACTTTTCCAGCCCTTTAAGTTTGATTTAGGTACAGGTACTCTTTCAAATTCACCACCTGCTATTTCTTCAATCTCTTCTTCTATATTGTATTGACTCATATTTTTTTAGATTAAAATGATGGAATTGCTTACTGCTCCTTGTGCTCCAATAAATAATAATTGTTCAATGTCTATGGTCTTTGAAGGGTCAGTTATAAAAACGCCCTAACCGGTTTTTGCTATTTTTAGCTTTTGATATGCCTCGTAAATTGTCGCAATCCTCACTTGCGGAAAAAACTGATCGATGTATAAAAAGCCTTACTTTAATATATTATAGTAATAATGGCATTAGTTTTTTCATCTGGTAATTTTCTTTTAAAAATTTCGGATTTACTTTTTTATTGGAAATAACCATCGCAGCCCCCAAAGCCGAACCTAATGGGGAATGAGAAGAAAGCACCTTAAATGATCTAAAATGACAGGACATTAGTTTCATGAACACATCATTATCCGTAAAACCACCATCAATAAAAATTGTCCTGATTTCAGAATTTCCTATCGCGTTACGAATGGTCTGTATCTGCAGTTCCATTAGTTCAATCATCAATTGGTGATAAGCTTCTTCAAAAGTTTTAAATGTCTGTAAATCGGTTTTATGCAAATGCTTTCGTTTGAGAGAAATCCCTTCAAATTTGAAATATATGGAAGGATTTTCAATCAGTTTCAAATACACCTCTTTATCAAACTTGATATTGCGATGGTAGCCATATTCCTTATTATAGTAAAATCCAAGTTTTTCAACTTGCAACCGATATTCATTTCCCATAAAAAAACGGGAAGCCTTTACACGTTTCCCATCCACCCTTAAATAATTTAGGCAATTATTCTGAATATCCTCTGGGGACAATTTTTCAGAATTAAATGGATTTAATGCAATACTCCAGGTTCCCGTAGAAAGCAATAAAAACGGTTTTTTCTTACTTAAAATATAAGGTAACAAAGCCGAGGAACTATCGTGAATTCCCACGCCTATTTTAATCTTTTTCCTATTATAGGAGGTGTTGATGCTTGCCGAGGTGGGAACAATTGGCGCCAGTATTTTATCAATCCCTTCTTTATAAACCCATTCGTGATAATCTTCAGCATCATAATCCCAAAGATTTGTATGGCAGCCGATGCTGGTATATTCACTCACAGGAATACCGGTGAATAAATAGGATAAATATTGAGGCAAATGAAGACTATACTTAATTTTACTAAATATTTCAGGTCGGGTTTTCTTAAGCCAATATAACTGCATTCCTGAATTCAACATACCCGATTGGGGAGAAGCGGTTTCTGTCGCCATAGTAAGTTCATCCCCATATTTTTGATAAAAATCATCTGTAACGGATTGCTCAATCGATTTCGTATAATTATATAATGGCGTCAACACATTTCCTTTAAAATCCAAATGAACCAAACTGGCACCATAGGAGGAAAAATTTACGGATTTTACCTCAAATTCTTCGTTAATCAGAATGTCATCAAAAGTAGATTTCATCCATTTTTGAAGTTCCACCAAATTTTCTGCTGGATAACCATCTTCATCCTTAGTTTCGGGCAAACGGGTATATTCACGGAAGACTTCCTTATAATTTTTATCGAAAAGGAAGAATTTTTTATTGGTTTTTCCTATATCAAAGACAGCTATAACTTTAATTTTTGTCATTCCTAAAAATTTTATAAGCCTGTAGCCATTGTTTTTGATCCTCGTTCTTCTATCAATGAATTTCTAACCCCGAAATCCCTGTAAGCCTGTAACGGATTTATAGCTCCACCCGACTTTTTACGAGCAGCCTTTAAAATAGGGCGAACATCAGTTCTGTAGGCGTCCTGCATAATTTCTTGGCATTTTACAACATCCTTTTCTTGTTGCGCTATTTTCAACGCCTTTTGATCTACTAAAAGTGCCTGTGAATACGCAATTAAGATAGCTTCTATTGACTGCATCAAATCTTCCAACGGATCCTTAATATTATGACTGGCATCAATCATCCAGGCTAAATCAGGATTTTGCGGATTGTTTTCCATTCCGTAAACCAGTTCATTAAAAATCAGGAATAACGCATAGGGTTTTATAGAACCAACTGTAATATCGTCATCCCCATATTTGCTGTCATTAAAGTGAAAACCTCCAAGTTTACCCTTCAGCATTAAAGTTGCCACAATTTGCTCAATATTGGTATTAGGTAAATGATGGCCCAAATCAACCAATGTATAAGCTCTTTCTCCACAGGAATTTGCTAGCATAAGGGAAGTTCCCCAATCCTGAATCACCGTACTATAGAAATTTGGTTCGAAAGGTTTATATTCAATAAATAATCTCCAGTTGTCTGGCAACTCATTATAAATAGTATTAAGACTATTTTCGGTATTCTTTAAAACCGATTGAAAATTATTCTGGCCTGGGAAATTTGCGCCATCAGCCAACCAAACAGTTAAGCTTTTGGATCCTAATTCCTTCCCAATCTTTATCACTTCCAGGTTATGCTGAATTGCATATTCCCGTGAAGCCTTATTTATACTACTTAAAGATCCAAATTTATAGGTTTCCTTCATATTTGGTTGATCCTGAAATGTATTCGAATTCATCGCATCAAAAGAAACTCCGTGACTTTTCGCCAATTCTTTTATGGCTTTTACATCTTTTGGTATATCCCATGGGATATGAAGAGAAACTGCTCCAGCCGATTTTGTGAGAATGTTTAAAACTCCAATATCGTTTAATTTTTGTTCTAAAGTTGCTGGCTCACCTCCGTAAGAAAATCTTCCAAAACGTGTTCCTCCTGCACCCAAAGCCCAACTTGGAATTGCAACCTGAAAATCGGCAACTTTATTGATAATATCGTCTACATCTAACCCCCTGTTGGTTAGGGTATTTGATAAAAAAGCAAGGTTTTCTATATGGCCTTTGCTATTCTTCTTATTATATTCTTCGATTCTATCTTTATCAATTTTCATGAAAAAAATTTGAGGTTAATTTTTAAGTAAGAAGGATTATCATACAAATAAATTAAGTGTGATAACCCCTTCTAAACTTGGCTAATTCAAACAACTACTACCTAACAAAAGCATTTGCCATTCCACCATCGACATTTAAAGTGTTTCCGGTACATTTATCTAAAATACCCACAAAAGCAAATACTCCGTTGGCGATATCTTCTGGGAAAATAATTTCTTGTAACAAATTGCGTTGGGCATAATGCTTAGGAAGATCCTCTACTTTTACATTATAAGCTTTGGCCCTTCCTTCAGCCCAATCACCTTCCCATATTTTACTTCCTACAATTACTGCATCAGGATTAACTGTATTTACACGTATTTTGGCTTCGCCTAATTCGGCTGCTAATAATCTTGTCATATGTTGTTGTGCGGCCTTTGCAGTTCCATACCCGACATTATTTGGGCCTGCCACTAAACCATTTTTGCTGGCAATATTTACGATATCACCTCCAAAACCTTGTTTTTTCATGACCATTACACCCTGTTGTGCCATTAAGAACTGTCCTTTTACTAACACATCTTGTAACAATGCCCATTCTTTCAAGGTTGTATCTTCTAAGGATTTAGAAATCGCCAATCCTGCGGAATGTACAACAATATCAACCCCACCAAAGGCAAGATTTGCCTTTTTAAATGCTCCGGCTACTGAATCATTATTGGTTACATCACAAATGAAACCGTCTACCTGGTCTCTTTTATAAGTTTTCACTGCTTCTTTTAGTGCATCTTCACTCAAATCAGTAAGTACTACATTGGCCCCTTCTGCTACAAGTTTATCGGCAATTGCTTTACCTATACCTCCTGCTGCACCTGTTATTATAGCTACTCTTCTTGAAAGTGGTTGCTCTGCAGGCATACGTTTTAATTTAGCTTCTTCCAGTAACCAGTATTCAATATCAAAAGCTTCCTGTCTTGGTAATGATGTATATTCTGTAATAGCTTCTGCACCCCGCATTACATTTATGGCGTTTACATAGAATTCACTGGCCACACGTGTTGTTTGCTTATTCTTTGCAAAACTGAACATGCCAACTCCGGGATAAATAATAATTACAGGGTTTGGATCCCGCATTGCCGGGCTGTTATCATGCTTGCAATTTTCGTAATATTCTTTGTATTCTTTACGATATTGTTCAAAAGCAGGTTCTAATTTTTTGAGTATTTCTTCAGTATTGGAAATATCTTCTGAAGTATCCAAATTCAAAATTAAAGGCTGAATTTTAGTCCTAAGGAAGTGATCGGGACACGAAGTCCCCATTGGCGCTAATTTTTTTAAATCGCTACTGTTGATGAATTCCAGAACGGTATCACTATCAGTAAAATGACCAATCATTCTATTTTCTGAAGAGGTCAACCCACGTAATAACGGTATTAATTCAGCAGCTTTTTCTATTCTTTCTTCCGGTGGAAGACTTTTAATTTTTTGTCCGCCAAAAACACTTCCTTTTTCCTTTGTTTTTTTGGCAATATATTCTGAAGCCTGTTCAATTACCTCAAGACTATTGATATAGCATTCGTAGGATGTATCTCCCCAAGTGAATAACCCATGACTTCCTAAAACAATTCCTTTGATCCCGGGATTTTCATTTAGGCATTTTTCAAGTTGAAGTCCTAAATCAAAACCAGGCCGTTGCCATGGTACCCATCCCATAGTATCTCCCCAAATTTCTTTAGTAACTTTTTCACTGTCTTTGGCGGCCGCAACCGCTATAAGGGCATCGGGATGTAAGTGATCTATATGTTTAAAAGGTAGCAATCCATGCAAAGGTGTATCAATAGAAGGTGCTTTACTTTTTAAGTCGTAAATACAATGATTAAAAAGTCCTACCATTCGATCTTCATCTTCAAGACCTTTATAAACATTTTTTAAATTTCTTAATCTTTCGGTATATAAACCAGCAATACCGTTTCTGTTCAAAGTGCCAATATCACCTCCGGAACCTTTCACCCACATAACCTCAACATCTTCGTTGGTAAGAGGATCTTTTTCTATAGTCTTACAACTTGTGTTCCCACCTCCGTAATTGGTGATTCTAAGGTCGGCACCTAAAATATTTGATCGGTATAGGAATAAGGCCACTTCATCTTCACCTAAAGAGGCTACTTTGTCTTCATCCCATAGATAGTCTACATATTGAAAAGTTTTTCCCATCTTTTTTTAAATTTTTAATTTTTAATTTAACCAAAAGTAATTTTTATAAACCACCCTTCTATCCTGTGGTGTACTGTTCTAAAAAAGAATCTTTTATTATGCTTACGAACTTGTAATAATTAGTTAATTTTACCGAAATGACTTAATTATTTTACAAATCCTTTTCAAACAATTTAATCATTTATGTCCCAATGTATACTAATAAATATTGACGAATCATCCCGGATACCGAAATATAAACAGATTGTAGATTCAATTATAAATGATATTTCAAAGGGTAAATTAAAAGTAGGACAAAAAATACCTTCTATTAATAAATTGAGTGAAACCTGCGACCTTTCAAGAGATACAGTCGAAAAAGCTTATAAACAACTAAAAGAACGTAAAGTAATTATTTCGGTAAAAGGCAAAGGCTTTTACACTGCAAAAACAGACTTGATTTCTAAGGTAAACGTATTCTTCCTGATAAATAAACTCAGTTCATACAAAATGATGGTTTATAATTCCTTTGTGAATTCTTTAGGGATTAATGGACATGTTAATTTATCAATTTACCATTGTGAAGAATCCCTTTTTGTTAGAGCTATTGAAAAAAATATTGGCGCGTATGATTACTATATAATCATGCCACATTTTAAAAATGAACAATTAAATCATCTTAGTTACACCAATAAAGTTCTTGAGGTTATTGAACGTATCCCAAAAGATAAGCTTATTATAATGGATAACAATATACCGGAGATAAAAGGAAATTTCGGTTTAATATATCAGGACTTTAAAAATGATATTTATCATGCGTTGATTGAAGGAATCGAAAAATTCAAAAAATACGATAAACTCATACTCGTTTATCCCACTAAATCCGTTTATCCTTTTCCTAAACGGATTTTAATTGGTTTCAGGCAGTTTTGTGTAGAATATAATTTAGATTTTGAAATTTTAGATGAAATTTATGAAGATATGGAACTACAAAGTAAAGATTTATACATTACCATTGAGGAAACAGATCTTGTAAACCTGGTACGACAAATTCGAATGAAAGGCTTGAAACTAGGAAAAGACGTTGGTATCATTTCTTACAATGATACACCTTTAAAAGACCTGCTGGGAATTACCGTAGTTAGTACCAATTTTAAGGCTATGGGCGAAACAGCAGCAGATTTTGTACTGAAAAATAAAAATAAAAAATTGAAGACCGTGTTTAGTTATATCGAAAGAAATTCGGTTTAAATCAGTTACTGTCTTTATTAATCTTCCTTAAAAACTTGATAAACATCACAGTAAAAATTTATCCAACCCACCAACCCCGTCTTTTATTAATTCCATAGAATTCTGAAATTTGTTTTTAAAATCAAAAATATGGATCAACAAGCACAAATGTAATCTCTTGTTTAAGAGTGGAAGGAATCTGGAATAGCTAAAGAAAAATTACAAGTCAGAAATCGGTAAGAATCCATTTAATTTTATAGACGGAATTCTATATAAACTATTACAGTATACAGCAGGATAGTTTTTTTTTAGAATGTATTTAAATTGAAAATTCATTAAATCCTGTTTCTATGAAAAAGCTTTCCCTTCTTTTTTTCCTTTCTGTTCATCTTCTGAATGCTCAACATTTCGATGTTCAACTCGATGTGAGTAGAACCAATAATCTTGATATATCTTCATCTGAAGCCCTATACGATATAGTGACGACTGGTAATAATCCTTATATATTTTCTCTTCCGGTTAAAAAAGAAATTAATCCAGAAAATAACCAGCTGGCTTTTGAATATTTCTGTCCTACGGGATTGGATTTTATTGAGGTCATGTTCTATTCACAGGAGGAATTAAAAGCTACCAAAATAATTCGCGATATTGGTTCTACAGAAGGTTGGGTAGAGTTTAAAATGGAGGTTTCAGAAGAGCTGAAGAATTGGGGCCAAAAAGGGGATATTCTTAGAATCGATTTTGGCGATGCTCCCAATCTTAAACTACAGGTTAAAAATATTAAATTTAGGTCGCTTACTACCCGGGAAAAAGAAATCCTTGCGCAAAAGGAGAAGAAAAATCAACAGGAGAAAATTCTTGAAAATAATCTTCGGAAATATTTAGATAAGGATTATGAAAATGCAATTACCAATGTTCTTGTAAAGAAAAATGAGGTAATCATAACTGTTGAAAAATCGGTAGATTCTGCATTATATCTTGCTGAAATTCCCGTTTATGAAAACGTGACAGAACTGGATACTTTTCAATTTCTGAAACCTTTAAGAGCTAAAGCTGAAAATTTTAAGATCAGTATAAATCGAAAAATTAAGCGAAACGGATTCATTGAAGACCGGGTACTATCAAAATGGGTGCTGGTAAGTAAAAATTTAGATAAATATTCATTGGTTTCTCATGCACGATATGCCGATTCTATCGTTCCGAAATATACTTATCCGTTTGTAAAACCATCCACCAAAAAAGGTTTGGGCGGTTATAGCGCTGATCGTGAAGCACCATCTTCAGATTTGAAGGATTTGGGGATTACCAGTGTGACGGTGAATATCTGGATCAACGGGGTTTTTCGTTCTGAAGCTTCCGAAGAAAATATGCCTTTTGAATATATGGGAAAAACCTATTATGTCA
>Ga0314774_1001845_pt1 | contig 12784 bp, 9 predicted proteins | sample MetaGCBIA2018_FD_204515 | JGI IMG/M metagenome (GOLD analysis project Ga0314774, IMG submission 204515) | Cryopeg brine microbial communities from Beaufort Sea near Barrow, Alaska, United States - CBIA 2018 | ecosystem: Environmental > Aquatic > Marine > Coastal | place: USA: Alaska | collected... | reverse complement strand
ACGTTTCAACGTTTTCTTAAACCAATCATTCAAGGGGATTTTCCTTATTGATATGATTGGAAGACCATCAAGGTCCTCTATGTAAGGTTTAGCCGGAATCACTTTATAATAATCAGGAATAATCCTTGTGTAAATACCTTGTTTCTCACAAATATTAACGATATCCTCCAAAAGAGCATATTCATTTAAAGAGATTGTGATGATTATTTCATCAATCTCATTGGCTTCAACAAAAGCTGCAATATCTTTGAAGCCACCTAATACCTTCACCGATTGCTTGTATAAACCAATATAGTCTCGCTTAAGATGATTGTCAAAGACTCCTTGGATTACATAACCCCAATGTTGATTCATTTGAAGTCGTTTGGAATATTCGACAGATAAATCACTATATCCTACTATAATTATCTTTTTCTGGTTACGAAGTTTATTGCTTTTTCTATAGATGATCCGACGAATAATGATACGTTCCATGAATGTTAGAGAAATGGATATCACATAAAAAATGATTAATACTATACGTGAATAATCAACAATTCTAAATATATATAAATAAGATAAAACAACAAGAACTCCGACTGAATTGGCTTTTATGATGTTTATAAGTTGATCAAACAAACTTTTTTCATGTAATGATGTATATAATCCAAAACTACTGTACAGTAATAGAAACAGAGGAATCAAGAAATATAAAGGTTTCATATACTCACTGTAAGCTAAATGATTCTCTGCCACAATCATGAGTCCACTTTGTATTCTGATAAACCAAGCCAAAAACAATGAAACGGCTACAAGTAGCGCATCAAAAATAAAGATGGTTCGATTAACGTATTTCATGTTCTGTCTAATCATAAGGCTCCCACTTTCTATCCATTTTATACTATACCAATAATGCTATCCATAGTAAAGGCTTTTGGGCATTTTTAATATTTGTAATCTTTCCACTTTTATTAACCCAAAAGAGTTGACGGCTAAAATCGATTACGTTATAATGAATCCAATACAACATTTCAAATTCATTGATTGAATATAGTAGATTAGATACTCCTGATACAGCGAGTTAGGGTCGGTGCAAGCCTAATATCAGCAGACTAATTGAATGGTCTCATGAGAAGATTAGGCGAAGAACAGTAGCTTAGTTCGTATTTCCTACGTTATAAGGATAGGGTATGTTAGTATCTGAAAAAGTATAGAAATTTAATTTCTTGAAATTGGGTGGCACCACGAAGCTTTCGTCCCTTTAGATGATAGGCTTTATTTTTTTACATGGAATTATGTAGAATCAACGGATATGGTCTCAAATACTTTTGTTTATTACCTTCTTAACACGTTGTATATCAAATTAACATAGGAGGAAAAAAATGAAACATGAATTTGGAAACTTTGGCGGGCAATATGTACCGGAACCAGTAGTTATCGCACTCAATGAGGTGGAAAAAGCCTTTAATGAAGCAATGAATGATCCATCATTCAAAGAAGAATATATCTATTATCTGAAAGAATATGTTGGTCGACCTAGTCCACTGTATTTAGCTAAAAATCTGACCAGGCGCTTGAATGGTGCTAAGATTTACCTGAAGCGCGAAGACTTAAATCACACGGGTGCCCACAAAATCAATAACACAATAGGACAAATATTATTAGCAAAACGAATGGGCAAGAAGAAGATCATCGCTGAAACAGGCGCAGGACAACACGGTGTTGCGACTGCAACTGCTGCTGCCATGTTTGATATGGAATGTGAAATTTTCATGGGTGAAGAAGATACCCGCAGGCAACGATTGAATGTATTCAGAATGGAACTGCTTGGAGCTAAGGTGACCCCTGTTACACAAGGCACTCGAACTCTCAGTGATGCCGTTGATTACGCCATCGGTCAATGGGTGGAAAGAATTGATGATACATACTATCTTCTTGGCTCAGTCGTCGGTCCTCACCCTTACCCGACAATGGTTCGAGATTTCCAGAAGATCATTGGCGAGGAAGCAATCGAGCAGATCAAGCTGAAAGAAGGTCGTACCCCTGATTACTGTATCGCTTGTGTTGGCGGCGGTAGCAATGCCATTGGACTATTCAATGAATTTATTCCCTTTAAAGAAGTTAAGTTAATCGGTGTTGAAGCAGCCGGCAAAGGGATTGATACCAAGGATCATGCTGCTACGATGACTCTTGGAAAGCCTGGCGTTCTTCATGGTATGAGCACTATCTTCATACAAGACGAGCAAGGCGATGTATCACCTGTCTACTCACTATCCGCCGGCTTAGATTACCCTGGAGTGGGTCCTGAGCATGCCTTTTTCAAAGAAAGCGGTCGCATTGATTATGTATCGGTTACGGATGACGAAGCTGTTGAAGCTTTCTTGTATATGTCTCAAACAGAAGGTATTATCCCTGCTATTGAAAGCGCCCACGCCATTGCTTATGCTATGAAGTTGGTGCCGACGCTTGATAAGGATAAGGTTGTTATTATTAATGTGTCCGGTCGTGGGGATAAGGATGTTGAATCTATTGAGAAGTTTTTGGAGACTTCATCCATCTCTTTGATGCAGAAGAAGTGATTTTGTTCGGCTTATGTCGCCATAAGGATAGATTCTCTGGTACTACAACGTAGGCCGCTCATCCCAGACCAATTTTCTAGTGAGCCACGAGGCGCAACAAGCGCACCTCCTCGTAAGAAAATTTGGCCAGTGATTCAAAGTCCTACGTGGCAGTACCAGAGAACTATCCGATATATTGCTATATGCCTCAGCTAAGGGATTAAAGGATCAAAGAGAACAAAGCAAAGGATAGAACGATGGCGACTTAAGCCGAACGTATTAACACCAATAAACCTACATAAATTAAAAGATATAATAGAGCAATTTTTAAAAATCGCTCTATTATATCCTTAACTTAGTTTTTCTCTTATCACAGCAAAAGAGTTACATCCCAGATAAACTATCACTCACTATCTAGGTCGCTTTATAAACTCTTACCTCTTTTTCTTCAACCAATTGTCCCAACAACGGAACAATAGAAGTGAAATGTTTGGAATTATTATGCGATGCAATTGCCTCTTCATTTTGCCATTTTTCAATGAATGTAAGTGTATTCGGTTCTTTCATGTCTTCATAAAGATCATAAAAAATACATCCTTCTTCGGCTAGGCTTTTTTGAATTAATTCTTGAGCTAAACGAATGAATTCTTCTTTTTTACCTTCTTTAACTTTATTAAGTGCAACAATGTCAATAATCATAGTGGACTCCTTCATATTTCATATATTAGTTATAATAGTTGCGTTAACGGTAGTTATAATATTAATTATCATATTACAACTGTTTGCTTACTTAACATTCTATCATAATCAACTATATTTGCAACATAGAACTCCTCAGATTGATGTAAATAATACATAAATGAAATGAGCTGATATTCCTGCAGCTAATCCACCCATAGTATGGCTAAAAAGTGCTGATGATATCAGTTTTCTATGATTAAGCGCATCCATCATAGCTATATGGGTTGACAAGTAACCGCTCCAACACATGCCCATAGCGGTAAAAACTGCGATATCATTCCCTTTGATAAGACCTAAATCCAGGAACTTAGGGACTAGACTCATCGCTGCTCCGACAGCTCCAAGTGAAGTAATCGGGAAAGCAATGGCTTCGGGACTGGTAAAGCCAAAAAGGGGTTGAATGATCGGTGTAAACAATGCTCCTATTCTCGGAAGCAAATCCACTCCTTCATACGCAAGACCTTGATAACCAAGGGCTGCATCAACCGGACCAAACGTTATAAGCATGATAATCGTACATACGAATATGAGGCCCGGAATAATTGCAATGCCCATTTCAACGCCTCGCTTACCACCCGTAAGCATCGATGTCATAAAACGAATGAAAAATGTATCGTCGTCGTCTTCATCCATATCATCATTCACAGATTGGGAATCCTTCATCACGACACTCATATCTACACTATTGATACCGCTTTTCATGAAATCGATTTCTGATGTATGATCAATCTTTGATTTAGAGAATCTCTTGCTCTCAAAATAACCTGATTTTTTGATTTTATAAGTCATGATTCTAACACTTACAACACTACCAATAATTGCACCAACATTACCCATCATCGCCTCTTTAAAAAAACCAAGTCCAATCATAAATGTTGTTAATATTAGACCCATGCCAAAGGCAGTGCCAAGATTACATAAAAGAGGTACTTGTTCCTTTTTAAAGAATTTAATATAGTGCTCATCACCCGCCAATGTTATGATAGCCGGATTATCCGAAAGATACGTAGTTGTAATTCCTAAAAATGCTGCTCCAGGTAAATTATACAAAGGTTTCATTAATGGAGCAAACACGAAGTTCAGAATTGAAACAACTCCAAATTCAGTCATAAGATTACCGAATGCACCCATAATGACAGCAATCGCCATAATATAGAGAGCTGTATCCATGAGCAAACTATATGCAGTTTTCATTACCGATTGGAAAAAAAACGTGACGCCCATAACATTTGTTAAATATCCGATGAATACAACCATCATTATGATAAATGACAACGTATATATCGTTTCTTTAATTTGTTTAGACCGTTTCTTAGTTAAGGAATGGGAAATATCCATGAGCCACCTCCAAGATTGAACTGTAGCTCAATTATAGTTCTTTCATTTCAATTAATCTATACATTTTAGCAGACTAAAATTAGCCTATATACAGATTATAAAGCTAGGTTTTTGATGAATGTTTATTACGGTATTCTTTAGGATTAAGCTCTTCATGTTGATTAAACACTCTATTAAAAGATGAGCTATGATTATAGCCGACTTGAGCTGCAATTTCAGTAATGCTATAACACGTTGTCACTAACAATTCTTTTGCTTTTTCGATTCTAAGTTTTTGAATGTAGAGAGTCGGTCCAACACCCATCTGTTTTTTGAACCACTCTCTGTAGTAGTTTTCATTATAATGCTCTATAGATGCTAATTCAGAAATATGAATATCATTCAAATAGTTTTTACTTATATAATCAATAGATTTATAAACTTTGCTTTCGACTAATTTATCATAAAGGAAGAAGAACAAGTATTCTAAAGATGGTGATTCCGGATTAGTTTCTAATTCATTCAGAATGAGTGAAACCAATAATACTAACTTATCATCACGAGCCACATAGTGGGTATTACTGAATTTAGCACTATCTTTCTTCTTGAGAAGATGAGTCGGAATATTCAACAACAATGTCTTTTTTCCATCCTTGGCATTGTACTTATGAGACATATTGGGTGGGATAAATCCAATCAACTTTTTATCAATAATAAAGTCCGCATCCTTAGTTTGAATAAAAACAGAAGAGTCTATAGGTATAACAAGCTGAGCATACTCATGATCATGCTCTTCTTGATGTTGTTGTATTTCATATAGTTTCATCTCTAGCTTATTCATTGCCACTATAAATCTCTCGGATCAACTCAACCAGATACTCAGGAAAATCTTCCGAATCGCTGACTATCTCATCCAGCCGATCAATCATCTTTTCTCCTAACGACTGGGCCGTATCTCTGTCACCATAATTGAATAATAAGGTTAAATCATCAATATTCTCATATAAGGCTGCACTGCAATTTGATTCGTTTTTATGACTTAAAAAGTCATTTTCCAAAAACCAACTTAGGGTTCTTTCAAAGCGGCTATATATCTTCTCAACGCTTATATCCACTGGCTTTAGCACCATATCTTTGGCAAGGACTTCATCACTGGCATCTCTAATCTGAAAATCAACACTATACCCTTCGTATTCATCGAATAATTGAGGAAATTCATCATATCCAACTTTCATGCCATCAATGACAAAACAATTTTCACCCTTTTCCAGATCATATTCAACTCTAAATGTGCCTCTATCTTTTAATCGATATCGATCGTCTCCCCGCTGTAATTCATATACTGAATCGTCATGCAGTTCGTTTTCCAAATCATCATTTAGCTCATTTTCTAAATCGTCACTCTCTTCCACTAACTCAAGCGTTTTGCAGCTGATTCCCTTTATAATCTTACTATGAAGATGTCGAACGCCGATCCCTTGATCTTCGTTATGATCTATCATGACTTCAAACCGATAGTCACCACCGACCTCTTCTGCCGCCCAAACGGATCCCATCGGATTCATTTCATTGATGATATTAAAGTGATGCATCTTACCATTAACATCAATAATGGATATATTCTTCGCATAGTTCTCATATAATTCAACATCTAACTGTTCAGCCATCATTTCATTGAAACAATCTAAACAAAATTCTCCGATTTCAGTAATATACACTTCAGCTTCATTTATTTGACATTTATCACACTTCATATTTACCTCCATATTTATATTACTTGACTTTGATTGAAATCATACAACTTCAGACACTTAAAAACACACAAACTCCTAAAAAACTTTGATGCAGACGCGATTTCTGCCGTCTTCTTTCGCTCTATACAGTTCTTTGTCCGCTTTCTCAACAATTTCCTTAATGTTAAACGTCTCAATAGCTCCAACTATACCGCCAATGCTAACCGTCACATGTTCAAATCCTTTAACTTTTGAATATTCAAGCTTCAGATCTTCAATCGATTTCCTTATATCTTCGCCGATGCTAACTGCATCGCTAGTCTCTCCGACTTTCATTGAACAAATGAATTCATCCCCACCAAATCTGCCTACAAAGTAGTCCATATAATCCATATTATCAAGGCTACTTGCAATCATTTTCAGGCATATATCACCTTGAATGTGTCCCTTTGTGTCATTGTATTTTTTGAAATGATCAATATCTATGATGAAGACACCTGTCTGATAACCACTTTTCTTAACTAGATTGCTCTCGAACATTTGATAAATGCCTCGACGATTATATGTTTGGGTCAGTTCATCAATAATATTCTCTTTGACCAAAAATGCATTTCTGCTCTTGATCTTTTCAAGTTCAGCATTTGTAATAATCACGTCTCTTTTTAACTTTTCACTTAGTCTTTTATTGCTTTCGTTCTCCGATTTTTCCTTGTTGAAATTAAGTTCTATAGAAAGAATTTTAAGTCTTATTGAAAGATTAGTTGCTTCTAATTCTTTTTCTTTAAGGTGATAGAATTTATAATATTCAAGCGCTTCCTTGTATTCATGAATACTCTCATGATACATTGCTAGCCGATTATAGGTCAAACTCACTTTGGATATAAGTTCCATTTCTGTTGCAATCTTCAACGCTTCATTCAATCTATCTAATGGGCATCTCCCTGTTGCTTCATCTAATGAGGCAAGATTCAAAATCAAATCAATCAGGTAGAATTTATTATGTACATTATTGAATTCATTCATTGCTGATAGATAATACTTATTTGCTGAATCGTAGTCTTTCATCGTATACATAGCTCTTCCGAGCTTAGTCTCAACTTCTCCTTGCAGAACAAGACTATTCTGATCAGAAGCAAGTTTATGTGCTTTTGTAATATTGACCAATGATTCCTGGTGCTTATGTTCTAAGAAAAGAATTTCCCCAATATTCAGATATATTGCCGATGCATTTAAATCCAAATCGGAATCAACAGCGATTGCTAAAGCCTTTTCATAAAATGAAATTGCCTTTTCACCTTCATTAGCCATTCTATAAACTTCACCTATATTGTTAAGAATAGATGACTCAAGATTAGGATCATCAATGCCCTTCAGCAGCTCAAGTGCCTCCATGAAATTCTCAAGAGCACTAGAATAATCACTAAAATAAAAATAGATAATTCCTATGATGTTTCTAGCCTTTAGCTGACCTGGCTTATTATCTCTTTCTTGAAAGATATTCAATGCACTCAACGCGTATTCAAGTCCATTTGAATACTCAGACATAACCCTGCAAGCATAAGCCAAATGAAAATAAGCAAAGCCTATCTCCGTTTCAAGTCTATTCGCTTTGGCAATCTTAAGTACCTTAAGTGCTAGCTGGTAGGAATCTTTTGGATTCTCCAATGCTAGCCTTTTGGATTCTTCCAGCATTTTTTCTATGTCCATAATAATATCCAACATATGCCCCTCTTTCTTGATTATCCTTCGCCCCCTTATAGATTAAATTTTCCCAATATATAATCTATTGCTTCCTATTGATTGCATTTTATTTACGAAGTCTTACTTTATTCTACGCCTTTGGTATAGATATGGCAATAGGAAAACCTATTATAGGACATCTCTTAAACACATGGTACTTGTATACTAATGTTAGTAAGAGATTTTTATGATAGAATCCCCTCTCATTATAGCCAAAAACAGAGAAACTCTTTAGCTTCTCTGTTTTTTTGTGCTTTTTTATTTGTTAGGAAAGTTCTACTCTTTCAGCAAAATATATAGATACCTACATTTTAAGTTGAGGAAACTTTTCTAAATAATACCCATCATTTCCCGCAACAGTGTTTATACTTCTTTCCTGATCCGCAAGGACAAGCATCATTGCTTTCGATTTTCTTACCTGTTGAAAAGCTGATAACATCACTTTTTACTTCATGATCTTCTACTTCGTTCATGAAGGGCACGTTTGTATCCTCGGTGACGCTATTTGGAATCTTCATCGTTCCCGTAACTGATTTCATCTCATTTTGAACCTCATTGGGTGCATGTCCTTTTAAAAACCATTGTGGTGTTGATTCGTAGATTTTCAAAAGATAAAACGTAATATCATTCAACACATTTTCATCTGGTATATCGAGATACTCCGGCATTTCCGCCAACACCTCTTGTGGGAGCTTGCCCGCTATAAACTCATTCGTGATACTACTCATGATTTCATCAACAGCATCATTATCCATATCATACCAAGTTCGTAAATAATCCATGAATTTTCCTACTGCTATTGTTTCCACAAAATAGTTTTCATCGCTATAGCCAATCAGTTCAGTTTTTGTAAATAACTTATGCTCGAGTGTTGCTCTCATCTCTTGTTCATTGATTATTTCATCTTTGTTAAATGCTCTGACACATATATAATTGGAATCATCATCTTCAACTTCAATATAATAATTCAAGGAATGCTGAATAACATTATAGTATGTAAGCGCATCGATCTTTTGATTCAATACCATTTCCACAAAGCTTAAACATGCTTTTTTATCAATAACACCATAAACATGGCATAAACCTGCTGTAAGCTTAATCCATTGTTGATGTTGTTTCAGTTTGAAATTGTTTCCAGATTCATCAAAATCTTTAACTATGTGGCGGATTTCTTCTGGCATAACAGCGATATGCTTCGCTACTGTGCCTGTTTCAGCATTGTTCGTCATCTCATAACCAATGAATATCATAAAATCTTTAATAAAATAAATATCATTCATATCAAGGAAATACTCATTTTCGACTTCTCTACTAACTACCCAACCTTCATTTGCGATTCGTTTTAAAAACTTTATTTGATTCGTATCACAATAATTAAGTTGTTCTGTGTACCAGTTTGGTATTACCTCTTCTAATTGTTCAATAAGTTTTGCTTTATTCAATTGACTAACATTTTTCACTTTAATAGCTTTACGAATGATTGTCAGCTCATCTTTACCTAATGTCTTAAGGCCATCTGTTAACGATATCTTTTTATTCATTGGATATATTGATCTCGATTCAAAGCCGTCAAAGTCAAACAAACTAAAGCTATCATTGTCATAATAAGCAAAATCATCATTATCTGATAAATCTTTGTTATTATTCAAAAAAACCAGATTCGCTCTCGTACGTTTATCAACTTCCTCATAACTCGGATCAAGGATGACACTATCCAGTGGCCCCTCATAACCACACACACCTGTTCGAGGTGAATTATAAGGATCTTCAATGCCATTCCTTACAGGCGCAATATTTCTTGTAACAACATAAATGGGTTCTTTGATTTCTACATTAATCCATTTGTCTTCATTACGTAATATTTCAAGAGACGTTGTTGATCCATAATCATATTCATATTCCATACGCTCATTAATTCCTAACTCTCTTGCTATAGTAAAGAACATCGCCTTCTTTTCAACACTATATCCACCTAGATAATAATCCATATTATCATCTTCAAAGCTGCTTTCATAACTTACATTCCCCATTGTGAAACAACTTAAATGACCACAGCACTCAAGCCATAACTTTCTAAGAAAAACATCCAATTGCCTAAGTGTCTGATTTTTCTTAACAGCCAAATACAAGAAGTAATTCTCATCATCAACAGAGCTTACTTTTAGAATCATCCGCTCTTCAGCATTTTTAATATCACTATTGCAATTTTTAACGTGTTTTTTCATACCCTTTTTAGTATATTCATGATTACATAAATAACATATTCCCTTTACCATTTCATTTCTCCTTAAAGCAAATCGACAATCCCCATTAATCACAAGAAGCAACTCCCTAAAATCTAATTTTCGATCTCGATTTTAAAGTCTTCATAAAACCAACAGCTAGGTTCTATAGCATCAATCCGTACAGGCGTACCATAGTCCTTAATAATTGTAATCCATTCACTACTCATCTTTGTAACTTCACTAACTTCTACAGCATTTATCTCATCAGCATCAATCAACAAATCATCCAGCTGACCAAAGCTATTAAGATAACCGCTAACAAAACCTTCTTTATCAAAAAAAACTTTAGATTCACGATAATTCCAAGTATCCACTTGACTTTCATCAATTCGTTTAGGTGGTCCAATTCTTTTGAGAACTTCATCTTTAGTGCTGCCAAGAAAAACTCTGTTCGAATCAACCAGAACTTTTGGTAACCACTGATCCAATTCACTGTTCTTATTAATATATCCATTTAAACCATCATTCATATCAAAAAACAGTGTTGACTGGTTATACTTCCAAATGTCAGAGTGAATGAACTGAATCGCCTCTGGTGGCCCCATAATGCTTAATATAAAATCTTTAGTATCTCCCATAAAAAAAGTTCCGCTACCATTACTGATTATAGGAAGTATCTTGTCTAACTCATCATAATAGTTAAAGTAACCATTTACAAAACCCGCCTTATCAAAATTAAAACTAGAGTTATTGTAATGCCACACATTTGGATAAAGCAGTTCAATCTTATTAGGTGCACCTAATCGACTGATAACTTCCGACATATCGCTTCCAATAAAAAGATATCCACTGAAATTACCTTTGGCAGGCAATGCATCCACCAATTCATCATATTTATTCACATAACCATTAACTTTTCCACTAGAATCAAACGTAATGACTGAATGATCATATATCCATTCATTTTGATAAGCTTTTTCGATTTTATTAGGCGCCCCAATACATTTTATCACTTCATCTTGAGAACTGCCAATAAAAACAGAATGATCATTGGTTTTTTCCAAAGGTAAATAATCACCCAATTCATTATTGCTATTTATATAACCCACAACTAATCCATCGTTATCAAAGAATATCTTAGCAATTGAATAATCCCATGTACTATTGTTTGTTCCGTGAATTTTATTTGGTTTTCCTAATATTGAGCGAACATAGTCTTTGTCATCACCTATAAAAAATGTTAACTGGCGCGTGTTTTTAACTTCTTTTAAATTTCCAGACATTATAAATGCGTTATCTATAGTTTCAGATATAACATTTGCAGTCTTATCAGCTGTCGTATCCTCCGTAGAATCAACGCTGCCTTCTTCTGATTGTCCAATCATATTAAAATCGACTTTGTTCTTTAAATATTTAAGTTCTTTAGATTCTTTAAGCGAGATGCCAATAGGGATACCAATAAGAATTATCACTGCTATCACTATTGCTAACATTACTTTTCTCATCATTGTATTCATGAATAACCCCATCTATCTATAGTTACAATTTGTAATCAACCTTCAGTCTTTCTATATCTTTTACTTCATTCTATATCTTTAGCTTCATTCTAGCCCTTTAATTCAATCTGTAATCATTGTATATTATACACTTCTAATCAGTTGACGTCTATACCCATATTCATGGGCATTTTATATGACTTTATAGATAATTCTGTAGCGCTTCAGCTTATGTCGTCATAGGATAAGTCTGTAGTTCTTATCTGATATTTCGTCATAATCCTCAGTTTAGAGATTAAATGCAAGGGATGAGATGTGAATTGGAATATAAACAAGGATAAATATAAAGATAAAGATGAAGACGTTTAATAACTGTGTTGATAATATTATCATTTTAAAGGGAAGCAGTTTTTGGCTTCCCTTAATACATATTTCTAGAATATTTTCTCTTGATACTTATATATTTATTTCTCTGTCATTTTTTAAATTATTCAAAGAATATTTGAACTATTAGACCTACCAAACCAATAAAAAAGAACATTACTCCACCAAATTTAGTTGAAAATTTGTATAAGTCTGTTGGACCGTACGCATTATCAGATTTCCATGATTCAGTGATATTCCAAAAGATATCAGGTTTAAAGAACATTATATAACTAATTCCAATGAAAATGATAGATAAAAATAGCATAATATTATCCCCCTCCTTTATTTAATCATACACTATTGTTGTAAATCTAACCCGTGACTAAAAGGTCTCATGAGTCAGAACACGTTTCCAATCTTATAATAGCAGCATTAACTCCAGGTTAGGGAAAGACTTAGTTGTTTGGGTTGCATTAGATATTAGTGCGCCATCACTTGGAGGTTTGAAGAACGAACTGGTCGCTTATGTCGCCATCGGGATAGCGATACAAGAACCTACCTCAAGCAGCCGCTCATCCCAGGTTGATTTCCTAGTGGGCTACTGAGTGCAGCAAACGCACTCAGACCCC
>Ga0314774_1001844_pt1 | contig 12787 bp, 9 predicted proteins | sample MetaGCBIA2018_FD_204515 | JGI IMG/M metagenome (GOLD analysis project Ga0314774, IMG submission 204515) | Cryopeg brine microbial communities from Beaufort Sea near Barrow, Alaska, United States - CBIA 2018 | ecosystem: Environmental > Aquatic > Marine > Coastal | place: USA: Alaska | collected... | reverse complement strand
AGAGGTTTTAAATCTTAACTGTTATCAGTTTAAAAGATTTAGGTTGTTTTATCATGCTGATTAAGGGGAATCGTCGTCATGAAATTTGTTGGAAAAGAAACTACACCTTTACGGGTGCCTGGAATGCCAGTTATTAAAGTCATCGGTTTGGGTGGTGGTGGTGGTAACGCGGTTGATTATATGGTTCGCTCTGATGTGAAGGGCGTTGAATTCATCTGTGCTAATACCGATGCGCAAGCATTGGCTAACTCATCAGTCGGAACGTGTATTCAGATTGGCGCAGGTGGTTTAGGTGCGGGGGCAGATCCAGAGCGTGGTCGCCAAGCCGCTAAAGATGATATTGAAAAAATAAAAGAACAGCTAAAAGGCACCGATATGGTCTTTATCACGGCCGGTATGGGCGGTGGTACGGGTACGGGGTCTGCACCAGTGGTTGCGCAAGCGGCTCGTGAGATGGGTATATTAACGGTGGGTGTCGTCAGTAAACCTTTCAGTTTCGAGCGTCGTAATAAAACGGCTGATGCGGGGATTGAAGAGTTAGCGCAACACGTAGACTCATTAATCACTGTGCCAAATGACAAGTTACTAAAAGTATTAGGCCGTGATTTCGTTCTTGCGAAAGCCTTTGATTATGCCAATGAAGTGTTGCACGGTGCGGTTCAGGGTATTTCTGAATTAGTGACTCGTCCAGGGATGATTAACGTCGATTTTGAAGATCTGCGTACCGTTATGGGTGAGCGTGGTATGGCTATGATGGGTGTAGGTCATGCAACCGGTGAAGAGCGTGCGATTAAAGCCGCTCAAAAAGCAATCGCAAACCCTCTGCTCGAAGATATTTCTGTATCAGGTGCACGTGGCTTGTTGGTTAATATTACCAGTGGTTTAGATTTCACATTAGGTGAGTTTAACGAAGTCGGTGATGTTATTGATGCCGTAGCCGCACCAGACGCTCGTGTCATTATCGGAACATCGGTTGATGAAAGCATGACCGATGAGATTCGTGTAACCGTGGTGGCTACGGGGTTGTCAGAAATAGCGTCGGGAAAGCCTGAGTTGGTTAAACCAAATTTACAAGCGGTACAAGCCAATAAAACGGAACAGACGGTGGCTGCAGAAGTGAATCCTCTGTCGAAACTTCAAGCAGCACCCGCTGCAAAATCGGCGCCTATCGCCGAAATGGAGCAAGAAGAGTTGATACCGTCTGAGCCAGAGGTCGTCAGACCTAAAATGGTCGTCAACGGGGGATCCGTTGGCACGATGTCTAATTCTAGCTATTTAGATATTCCAGCTTTCTTACGCCGTCAAGCGGATTAGTCTTGTGGGTAAGAGTTGGTGATTGGTTACCAATTTATAACCCAAGAGCAATCTTGTTTCTGGAGAGGTTCCCCTTTATGTTCAACTTCTCCAGGTTATGTTGAGTGCTGTTTTAAATGTTAAGTAGATTCCCTAGGCCCACCCACTTAAATTCGTTTAAGTGGCGTGGGCTTTTTCTGTTTATTCTCATTATGCTTGTGTTGGCAAGCCTGATTGGAGTGGTGCGCGTACAGCATGAGATCAGACATTTAGAAACTCAGTACTATCAATCACTAAACGAGGCCTTGACCGCACATGAAGAGTGGGGACGCTTACAATTAGAAAAAAAATATCTTACTGCGCCGGCCAGAGTTGAACAAATTGCTCGAACGCAACTCAATATGACATCCGATAAGTCTAACTTTCAAACACTTTATCTCTATAAGGACCAGTCAAAACCCTTGGTGGTTGATGATGATTAGTCCAAAAATAATCAGAAGAGATCGTGTTGTTTTTTTTCTGATTACCCTCGGTTTTATGGCCATCATTGGGCGTGCATTTTATGTTCAAGTGATTAAGACGGATTTTTTGCAATCGGAAGGTGATAAGCGCCAAATCAGAACCATTGAAATTCCAGCATCTCGCGGCAATATCTTTGATCGCAATGGCGAATTAATGGCATTAAGCACGCCGATGGCTGCCGTTTGGGTAGACCCCGAAGAGATGACGAGTCATGAACAAAAGTACCTGAAATTCTTATCGTTACTCAATTTAACCGACAGCCAACTTAATCAATATATACGTTCCAATAAACACAAACGATTGAGTTTTATTCAGCAGGTCTCCGATAAAGGCATTATTGATAAAATCGCTAAATTAGAACTACCTGGCACTTATACAAAATATGTAGATATTGACTTTGAGAATAATGGGCGAATCATTCATGTGGATAAATTACTGCCGTCCGTCTGGGTTGAAAAGCGCTTAATTGACCGTTATCGCTACAGTTATGCACGTTTAGCGCAGGCTTTAGGTATGACAACCCGTGAGTTAGCTCATAAGATTCGTGCCAAACCAAATCGCCGTTTTATGTACCTAAAGCGTTCAATGGTACCTGAACTTGCCAAAAAGATAGAGGATATGAACCTGACGGGTGTCTATACCCAAGGTGAATACAAACGTTACTATCCATCGGGTGAGAGCAATGCTCATCTACTCGGTTTTACGAATATTGATGATAAAGGGCTGGAAGGGGTTGAATTGGCCTACAACGACTGGTTGCGTGGGACACCTGGGAAAAAACAGGTGGTTAAAGATCGCGCCGGGCATGTTGTTGATTTTGTCAAAGATATTGTGGCCTCTAAGCCAGGTAAGTCGATTACCTTAAGTATTGATCAAAATATCCAATATTTCGCATATCGGGCTTTAAAAGAAGTCATGGTGAAACATCAAGCTACTTCCGCCAGTTCTGTAATTCTGGATGCTAAAACGGGTGAAGTGCTTTCAATGGTGAGTCTGCCTGGCTATAATCCGAATGACTCCAGTCAACGCAGTGGCATTGCGATTCGTAACCGTGTCGTTACTGACCTATTAGAACCCGGTTCAACAGTCAAACCCTTTGTGATTGCCAAGGCACTGGACTTGGGGTTGATTGACTTGGATACGTTAATTGATACGTCACCTGGTTCTATTCGTGTTCAAGGTGAACGTATTAGTGATACTCGTAACCATGGCATACTCACTCCAATGGGAATTATTCAAAAATCCAGTAATGTCGGGGTCTCTAAGGTTGCTTTAAAGCTCAGTCCTAAACAACAACATGATTTTATGTCACAGCTCGGTTTTGGACGAGACAGTGGATTGTTTTTGCCCGGCGAAGCCATGGGGTACTTAAAGCCCGCAGCAGACTGGCATGACTTGGATCAGGCTTCAAGTTCTTATGGCTACAGTTTTAATATCAATTTGTTGAATTTAGCACACTCCTATCTACTGTTCACGAACCAGGGCAAGATACTGCCTTTGAGTGTCATAAAATTAGAACAAGCGCCGGAAGGTGAGTCTTTAGTCAAAGCAAAAGTAGCCGATGAAGTGCTTAAAATGATGGAGTCTGCCGTATCAGATCAGGGAACAGCACCCAAAGCACAGATACCAGGTTACCGCGTTGCTGGCAAGACCGGCACAGTTCATAAAACGAAACGCGGTGGCTATGAAGAGAACTCTTATATGGCTTTGTTTGCTGGAATCGTACCTGTCTCAGATCCACAGTTTATTATGGCCATCTCGGTCAACGAACCTAGTCGTGGGGTTTATTACGGTGGTTTAGTCGCCGCGCCGATATTTAAAGAGGTGATGCAGGAAGCACTTCGATTAAGAAATGTCGCACCGGATAAACTGATCGACGGTCATGGGCAGGGTGAGTCTAAATGAAGACCGTAGCTCAAATAAACGTTTTTTTACAGTCACAATCGTTAACGGATATGCAACGGAATGACCCGCTGGTGTTGGTGAATCAACTCACTTTGGATTCACGCAAAATATCTCAAGGCGATGGGTTTATTGCGTTGCAGGGTGGGAGGCAGCATGGTTTGGATTACTTACAGACGATGCTGACAAAACAACCAAGCCTGGTTATTTCGGATAGAGCACTTAACCAATCTGAACAAGACATTATGGATTCTCATAATAGGGTGGCCATGCCAATGTGCACTGTTTTAGTGTTAGAGACGCTCACCGAAAGACTCGCGGACTTAGCGCATTGGTTTTATGATCAGCCAAGTGAACGCATTAACGTTGTGGGCGTGACTGGTACCAATGGAAAAACGTCAACCGTCTTCTATACGGCGCAGTTATTATCTGGGCTTAAACAAAAAGTGGCTCTGATCGGTACCTTGGGCAATGGTCTATTTGGGGCTTTACAAACGAGTCAGAATACCACGCCTGATGTGGTGAGCGTACACCGACTGTTAGCAGAGTTTATTGAATTGGGTGCGCAATGGGTCTTGATGGAAGTCTCATCACACGCATTGGAGTTAGGACGTATCAAAAATGTGATGTTTGAAACGGTGGCTTTGACCCAAATCACTCGTGATCACATGGATTTCCATGGTTCGGTCGAACATTACCGAGCAGCCAAACAAAAATTATTTACGGACTATGACTCGAAACATAAAGTGCTCAATCTTAATGATGCCGTCGGACAGAGCTTGGCAAAATCCTCGCAATTAAATGGATTATTCGGCTATGTAAGAAACACGCCGTTTCAGAAAGTTGAGGGTGATCTCAATCACGTAATGCATCTTGCAACATTGGAGTGTACTCAGTTACGGCTAGCGCCAAATGGGATGACTTTAAACTTAAGATATCAAGACCAACTATTGGTTGTCAAAGTCCCTCTTTTGGGTGCATTTAATGCTGAAAATGTGCTTTGTGCTTGCTCGATTGTATTGTCCAATGAACTCATTCATGATGACATTCACGTGCTGAAAGCGTTGTTGGAAAACCTACAAGCTGTCGAAGGCAGAATGCAGCAAGTCAGTCAGTCACCGAGTATCATTGTCGATTTCGCACATACACCCGATGCACTTGAACACGTTCTGCTAGCAGTCAAACATCACTTGGTTCATGTTGCTCACGATCAAACGACCAGGCCAGGCAAGTTGTGGGTTGTTTTCGGTTGCGGTGGTGATCGAGATCAAGGTAAAAGGCCTTTGATGGGCTGTGTAGCAGAAAATATTGCCGATACTGTTATGGTGACCGATGATAATCCTCGTTTTGAAAATGCTCAGCAAATTAGGCAGCAAATTTTTACGGGTTTTAAACAACCTCAATCAGTTTTGCAGCAAGCCGATCGTAAACAGGCGATTGAGAAAGTATTGGTCAGTGCCCAACCGGAAGATATTGTGGTTATCGCCGGTAAAGGGCATGAACGTTATCAAGATGTTCAGGGGCTGAAAATGCCGTTTAGTGATGAACAGGTTGTACTGGATTGGGTCAGTCATGCTCAGGAGCATTCAACGAATGGCCAATAAAAAAAACGATCATGAAACACTCTCGGCAGATGAGTTGGTCGCCCGTTTACAAAATCAAGTGAATTCACTCCGATTCAATTCATCTCAGTCAGTTGAAGGAGATAGACAGATGCAGAGCAAGTGTGAGACGTTAACATCAATCGATAAGAGGAGGTGTTTCAGTTGGACACTCACCGACTTATGTCAGAGTGTCGACGGTGAGTTCATGGGGGCTTTAGACAGCGAACAGTTAATTTGTTTTACAAGCATCAGCACCGATACGCGTACTCTTAAGGCTGGTGCATTATATATTGCCATTAAAGGCGATAATTTTGATGGTCATCAATTCATCAAACAAGCCATTCAACAGGGTGCGGTTGCCATTCTAATGTCTGAAATAGAGTATGCTGGCGAATTGCCTGTGCCTGGCATCTTGGTGGGTGACACGCGAATTGCATTCGGTCTGTTTGCCAAGTGGCATCGTCTGCAAATGCCATTGAAAAAATTAATTGGGATCACGGGCAGTAATGGCAAGACGACGACCAAAACACTGTTGTTAGAAATTTTTCAGCAGGTCGGCAAGACTTTAGCGACGGAAGGCAATTTGAATAATGATTTTGGTTTGCCGATGACGTTGTTAAACCTCCGCCCTGAGCATGAATTTGCGATTATTGAAATGGGGGCTAATCACCCGCAGGAGATAGCGTATCTCACGCATTTAGCGTTGCCAGATATTGCGCTGATCAATAATGCGTCGGGCGCGCATCTTGAGGGGTTTGGCAGTTTGCAAGGCGTAATAGAGACCAAAGGTGAAATTTTTCAAGGTTTGAATCAACGCAAGGACTCTGTAGAAACAGTGAGTCAAGGCGTGGCTGTGGTGAATTGTGATTCCCCAGGATATACCGATTGGTTAAAAATTTGCGCCAATTCAGGCGTTGAGAAGGTCGTGAGTTTCGGAGCGGATCCAGAGTCAAGTTGTGCTGCGGATGTACGGGTGAGACATTTTAAAGTAACGGACTCAGGAATTTGCTTTGACCTGCACATCTCGGAACGTTTGCATCCACGTCATAAAGCCATGAAGAAAACGGTTGAAATGCCCATTTTAGGTCAGCATAATGCCCTCAACGCGGCGGCTTGCGTAGCTGTAGCTTCGTCAGCTGGATTAATCTGGTCACAAATCCAACCAGGCCTGGCCAGTTTTAAAGGGGTTTCTGGCAGGTTGCAAAAACAAGCTATCACAACTGGTTGGCTAATTGATGACAGTTATAACGCTAACCCGGCTTCTGTTAAGGCGGGGATTGATGCTCTCACCAGTCTACCAGGCCTGGCCATATTATGTTTAGGTGCGATGGCCGAACTCGGTGATACGGCTTTAGCCGCACATCAAGAGATTGCTTTGTATGCCAAACAAAAAGGCGTGGATTTCTTATTAAGTTATGGTCAGCCAACTCAAGAGATGACCTCTGTGTTTGGTGAGCAGGCTCGTTACTTTGAAAGCCATGAAACACTCACGGCTGTTTTAAGTCAAATATTGCGGCAACAGGCGCAAGCCAAAAAGCTTGCAAATGTCTTGGTAAAAGGCTCTCGAAGCGCGCAAATGGAACGAGTGACGCAGGCTGTGACTGAAGCGTTTTCTAACTAACTATATGAACAGAGTCATACAAAAACATAACTATAAGGTTTGTAAGCAAACCAAACGATGCAGTCATAAAGGATTAAAACAATGTTGATCTATCTAACCGAGTATCTACAACAATACATCTCAGGTTTTGGGGTGTTTAGTTATATTACGATGCGGGCCATTATGAGTGTGTTAACAGCCTTGATTCTTTCTTTTATGGTTGGTCCAGCCATGATTCGTTGGTTAACGAGGTTAAAGGTCGGGCAGTCGATTCGTCATGATGGTCCCCAAACACATCTTATAAAAGCGGGAACGCCCACTATGGGGGGGGCCATGATTCTTTTTTCTGTAGCGATGGCGGTTGTGTTGTGGGGAGATTTAACCAATCACTACCTATTAATCATCACTCTGTCCATGTTGGGTTTTGGTGTCATCGGGTTTGTCGATGATTATCTGAAAGTGGTTTATAAAGACCCCGAAGGCATGCGCTCACGTACCAAGTTTCTATGGCAGTCGATTATCGGTTTTGCCACCGCCTATGCGATGTTCCGTCTGGCAACCGTTCCAGCCGAAACAGACCTGTTAATACCTTATATGAAAGACACGGTCATTCACTTAGGCGCCTGGAGCATTTTGCTAAGTTACCTGGTGATTGTGGGTACTTCTAATGCGGTTAATTTAACCGATGGTTTAGATGGTTTGGCCATTATGCCGACCGTTATGATTTCGGGTGCATTAGGTGTGTTTGCCTATCTTTCAGGGCATGTGTATTTCGCAAGTTATCTGAATATTCCTTATATCCCTGGTGTAGGTGAGTTAACCATTCTCGCGGGTGCACTGGTAGGCGCCGGTCTTGGCTTCTTGTGGTTCAATGCCCATCCGGCCCAAGTCTTTATGGGAGATGTCGGTTCTTTAGCCATTGGAGCAACCTTAGGCGGAATGGCCATTGCTGTTAAGCAAGAGTTGGTATTGTTTATTATGGGAGGGATTTTTGTGGCTGAAACGGTGTCTGTCATTTTGCAGGTGGGCTCTTATAAGCTTAGAAAGAAACGTATTTTCCTCATGGCCCCATTACATCATCATTATGAGCAAAAAGGCTGGCATGAGTCACAAGTCATTGTGCGTTTTTGGGTCATTACGATTATTTTAGTATTAATTGGGTTAGCCAGTTTAAAGCTTCGATAAAACTTCGGAATGAGTAGGTCACTGTGTATTTTCATGCCTCTCAGCCGTTTTTGAACAATTTAAGGATTCAAATAAATGTATTTAGTTGCGGGTTTAGGAATTACAGGGCAGTCAGTATTGCGCTATTTTGAAGCGCAGAGTGAGGTATGCCTGGCATTTGATACGCGCAATAACTTGGACATAGAGCCATTAAAAACCACTTACCCTGACATTAATTTTGCATTAGGCTCCATTCCAACGTCTTGGTATGCTCAATTTGACACCATTGTATTGAGTCCTGGAATCTCAAAGTTAGAGCCTTGGGTTGTGGCACTTCAAAAGCTGGGTAAACAAATTATTGGTGATATTGAACTGTTTGCGCGTGCCGTTGGTGCACCGATTATTGCGATTACGGGTTCAAATGGAAAAAGTACTGTGACCACCATGACTGGATTGGCCCTGCAATCAGCGGGTTATCAGGTCGGAGTTGGAGGCAATATTGGTGAACCCGTATTAGATCTATTGATGGATGAAAATGAATACGATGTTTATGTTCTTGAATTATCCAGTTTTCAGTTAGAAACCACCTATTCTTTAAATACGACAGCAGCAACGGTTTTAAATATTTCAGAAGACCATATGGATCGATATGCTGATTTGGAAGGTTACATTCAAGCGAAAACTCAGGTCTTTGCAAACTCCGAACGGGCTATATTACCAGAAGGTTTCAGCGATTTAGGCCTTATCCACCGTGCTTTAATCAGCCACTTCGGTATCAGTGAAGGGTTTATCAAGTCCGATGCAGATTACGGTGTTATTCATGTAAAATCAGCCCAAGATGACCAGGCCTGCCAGACCTATTTAGGGTATGGAAAAACCCCCATCGTCGCCGTAACGGATATGAAGTTACAAGGTCGACATCACCAGCTCAATGTTTTGGCCATGATGGCATTATGTCAGTCGTTTAATCTCTCTGCGGAACATTTTATCCATGTTGCCAAAACCTTTGATGGATTACCCCATAGAACCCAGTTAGTCGGGTGTTATGAAGGTGTTGCATGGATCAATGATTCCAAAGGGACTAATGTGGGGGCCACTCTAATGGCAATTGAAAGTATCGGTGTACAAACATCGGGTCAATTGGTTCTGATTGCGGGTGGTGTTGGGAAGGATGCGAACTTCACTGACTTACGAGTAGCGGTTGAAGGTTTCTGTCGTCATACCATTCTTTTTGGTCAGGATCAGGCCAAAATTGAGCATTGTCTTAAGGGCTTGCCGCTCACGCGTGTGGCTGATTTAGAACAGGCCGTTAATTTGGCGAAATCTTTAGTTTCCGCCGAAGATTGTGTTCTATTCTCCCCAGCTTGCGCCAGTTTTGATCAATTTGCAAACTACGCTCAACGCGGTGATATCTATACCCAGTTGGTCAGAGAGAGCTATGCTGATTCTACTGTCGATCATAAAACGGCTGCTTCATGCTAAAAGAGTGGCAAGCAACCAGTAAAGAGTGGCCAATGGATTATTGGCTTCTGGGTTTAGTGGGTACATTGATGGTGATTGGTTTGACGATGGTCGCATCTAGTTCGGTGGCGATTAGTGAGCATCGTTATGGCGCACCTGATCACTATTTTTTACGCCAGCTGTTTTCGATGGGGCTTGGTGCGACGGCTGCGTACATTGTGTTTCAAATTCCGCTCTCTTTTTGGGAGAAGCATCGCCTTAAAATATTCCTATTTGCAATCTTTTTACTTATTGCCGTTCTTATCTTCGGTCGAGAAATCAACGGTAGTAAACGGTGGTTGCCTCTGGTTTTTATCAACTTCCAGCCTTCAGAGTTTATGAAGCTAGCGATTGTTGTGTTTATGGCGGGTTATTTAGACCGCCATGCAGTCGCTGTGCAGGAGAGTTTTGAGGCGGTCATTCGTTTGGCATTGCCGTTTGGTTTGATGGCTATTTTATTATTGTTAGAACCCGATTACGGCAGTACGTTTGTGATTGCGATTATGATTACCGGCATGCTGTTAATTGCAGGCGCACCTTGGCGTTACTTTGTCTTAACGGTCTTTCCAATCGTCATTATCTTAGTGGTGTTGGTGGTGACCTCTGAATATAGAATGGCGCGTGTCAGCAGTTTTCTCGATCCTTGGCAAGATCCATTTGGAGCAGGTTATCAATTAACACAGGCACTGATTGCCTCTGGCAGTGGTGAGATATTTGGCACTGGACTCGGTGGTAGCATTCAAAAATTACTGTATCTGCCTGATGCTCACACGGATTTCCTGTTTTCAATCTATGGCGAAGAATTTGGCTTTATCGGTGTGGTGTTTTTAATCCTACTCTATTTAGCCATTTTGCATCGCCTGTTTAGAATTGGTCGCAAGGCCATAGAGGTGAATCACTTCTTTGGGGGAATGGTGGCTTATGGCATTGGTATTTGGATTATTCTGCAAGCAGGAATTAATATGGGAGTCAATCTCGGGGCTTTTCCGACCAAAGGCTTAACGCTGCCTTTTATGAGTTATGGTGGTAGCAGTATTTTGCTGCTCTGTATGGCTTTAGCGGTGGTTTTTCGGGTGGATTATGAGAGCCGTTTTTATCCACGAGAAAAACCTGTCAAAGATAGCCGCAGTGAAACCAATTCAAATGATGACAATGGTGAGTAAGTTTTAAGCATAATGTCGATTATTCGCCATGCTTATAGCCCTGTTCAATACAAAAGTCATTAACAGATGCGCGTTTAAAATAAGGATAAATCTCAATGAGTAAAGTCTTGATTATGGCCGGAGGCACAGGCGGACATGTCTTTCCGGGTATTGCCCTAGCAGAAGCTTTAAAACTGCAAGGGGTAGAAGTTGTTTGGCTTGGCACACAAGGTGGTATGGAGGCTGAATGGGTTAAAAAAGCCCATATCCCCTTGCACACGATTAAGATCAAAGGTTTAAGAGGGAATGGCTGGACGGGTTGGCTAAAAGCACCCATTAATGTCAGCCGTGCTTGGTCGCAAGCTAAACAGATTCTGCAACAAGAGCAGCCTGATTTAGTACTCGGTATGGGAGGATTTGTGTGCGGCCCAGGTGGCCTGGCTGCCAAAGCACTCGGTATTCCGTTGGTTTTACATGAACAAAATGCCATTCCAGGGTTAACCAACAAGCTGTTAGCACCCTTAGCTAAATTAGTCATCACCGCCTTTCCACAGGAAAAACTCAAAGGTAAAAAGGTACTGACCTTGGGGAACCCTGTTCGTGCTGGTTTAGAATCCTTGCTTGAAGTTGAAAACACACAACCTTGTCATCTACTCGTCTTAGGCGGTAGTCGTGGGGCTTTAGCATTAAACGAAACCCTGCCAAAAGCCTTAGCACTCATGGACGAAAATGATCGTCCTATTGTTACCCATCAAGCTGGCGGTAAAACATTTGAAAAAGCAAGTGAGGCTTATCAGGCAACAGGCATGCGCGCCAATGTGGTTCCCTTTATCGATAACATGCTCAAAGCGTACGCCACAGCTGATATGGTGTTATGCCGTTCTGGTGCTTTAACCGTCAGTGAGTTGATGGCTTCGGCACGTCCCGCCATTATGGTGCCTTATCCCCATGCGGTAGATGACCATCAGACAGCCAATGCGATGGCCTTAGTGAAAATCGGTGGCGGTGAAATTCTGCAACAAAAAGATTTAACCGCTGAATCTTTGGCTACGCTATTGCATACCTGGTGTCAGGACTCAGAAAAAAGAGCCTTAGCCTCCCAGAGTATCCGTGCGCATGCTGAAACTCAAGCGACCGAAAAAATTGTTGAGCAGTTGCTTAAAATCATTCAGATTGAAAGGCGGTCCAAATAACGAGGGTGGAAAAATCAAATGAAAGGCTTAAAAAGAAAAGGTCTCCAATACCAGGCACATCAATTGAAATAGGCTATAGATAAAAACCCCTCATGTGGAAAGGGGGGTATTTGGTCTTACAAATAATCACCATCAAGTGGATACTCATCCAGAGCCAAAGTAGTTGAAGCCTTTAAAAGGTATTCGTTGTGTAAAAAACAATTAATTAGAGTGAGTGGCATTTATATTGCTTTGTCGTGTTTAACTGTCAAAAATATAACAAGTTGATCCTTATGAAAAATTTTTTAAGCAAATTAACCATCAAACAAAAAATTCGTTTTGGCTTTGGTGTTATTTGGATTGTGTTAGCCATTATTACCATTCAAGCCGCTGTAAACCTGGCTTTAGTCCGTTCTAATGTGGCGACCATTGTTAATGAAAAACAGCCGATCGCCATCGAGGCGACGGAGATGACTTTTCTACTCGAGAAAAGTATGAACTCCCTTAGTATGTATATTCTGACGGGTGATACGACTCTTATTGAACACTATGATGCTGAAATGGCTGCCGTACAGCATAAGATAAAGGATGCAAAGTCTGGCTCTAAAAATGGCATCACTGAAGAACAGGCAAAACATTACCAGCATTTAGAAGAAGGGCTGCAAAAATTGCCAGCTTTGGTAGAGCGCCTCAAAGCTTTACAAACAGATCGTGCACATAAATTTCCAGCCTTTGCCTATGTGAATAAAAATATGCTGCATCTTGCAGTAGAAATGCAGCAAACCATTGGGATGATGGTGAACTCTGAAATAGAGAACTTATCTAGCGATAGACAGCAGTTAGTCTCTGATGTTTTACAGTTGCAAAAAAGCTGGCTTAATGTGACGA
>Ga0314774_1001842_pt1 | contig 12792 bp, 9 predicted proteins | sample MetaGCBIA2018_FD_204515 | JGI IMG/M metagenome (GOLD analysis project Ga0314774, IMG submission 204515) | Cryopeg brine microbial communities from Beaufort Sea near Barrow, Alaska, United States - CBIA 2018 | ecosystem: Environmental > Aquatic > Marine > Coastal | place: USA: Alaska | collected... | reverse complement strand
CATGAAAGTACAAAAGTAAAAAGTTCCCACCTAATAAATCCAATGACTATGTGGCATGAATGCAAATTTCTTTTTACGCCTTTATGGCATGATATAAAATACATATATTTGTGACTGATTAGTTACTAATAAATTTATAAAAGAAGAGTTTAAACTGACCCAAGAACATAAAGATGAAAAGTATAATGTTGAGGAGTTAGACAAGATATTAGAAGCCCTTGAGTCATTAAAAAATGGAGATTTGTCAGTTCGATTAAAAAAAGAAAGAGATGATAAATTTGGTAATATTGCTGACTCTTTTAATTCCACAATTGAGTCGCTAAATACTTTTTCATCGGAAGTAACAAGGGTAGCCCGTGAAGTTGGAACGGAAGGGGTATTGGGCGGTCAAGCCTCTGTGCCTGGAGTAGCAGGTACTTGGCTGGAGCTTACAAATAACGTAAACGGATTGGCAGCCAATCTTACTTCGCAAGTAAGAGATATCGCCAACGTAACCACAGCCGTGGCAAACGGAGACCTTACAAAAAAAATAACCGTTGAAAGTAAAGGAGAAGTGGCTGAATTAAAAGACACCATCAATAAAATGGTTGACAATTTGGATACTTTTTCATTGGAAGTAACAAGGGTAGCCCGTGAAGTTGGAACAGAAGGAGTACTGGGTGGTCAAGCTTCTGTGCCTGGAGTAGCCGGTACGTGGCTGGAGCTTACAAATAACGTAAACGGATTCGCTGCCAATCTTACTTCGCAAGTAAGAGATATCGCCAAAGTAACCACAGCCGTGGCATACGGAGACCTCACACAAAAAATCACCGTAAATGCAGAAGGAGAAGTCGCTGAATTGAAAGACACCATCAATAAAATGGTTGACAATTTGGATACTTTTTCATCGGAAGTAACAAGGGTAGCCCGAGAAGTTGGAACGGGAGGAATATTGGGCGGTCAAGCCTCTGTGCCTGGAGTAGCAGGTACTTGGCTGGAGCTTACAAATAACGTAAACGGATTGGCTGCAAATCTTACTGATCAAGTTAGAGACATTGCCAACGTAACCACAGCTGTGGCAAACGGAGACCTTACACAAAAGATGACGGTAGAAAGCAAGGGAGAAGTGGCTGATTTGAAAGACACCATCAATAAAATGGTTGACAATTTGGATACTTTTTCATCGGAAGTAACAAGGGTTGCCCGCGAAGTTGGAACAAAAGGAAAATTAGGTGGACAGGCAAGTGTGCCTGGAGTTGCAGGAACCTGGTTAGATCTTACAAATAATGTTAATGGATTGGCAGCAAATCTTACTTCACAAGTTAGAGATATTGCCAAGGTTACAACAGCAGTAGCAAACGGAGATCTAACGCAAAATATTACTGTGGAAGCTGAAGGTGAAGTCGCTGAATTGAAGGAAACCATTAATAAAATGGTTGGCAGTCTTTATATTTTTTCATCAGAAGTAACAAGGGTGGCCGGTGAAGTAGGTACTGATGGAATCCTTGGAGGAGAAGCCAAGGTTCCGGGTGTCTCTGGAACTTGGCTGGAGCTTACAAATAACGTAAACGGATTGGCTGCAAATCTTACTGCTCAAGTTAGAGATATTGCAAAAGTAACTACAGCAGTTGCCAACGGAGACCTTACACAAAAAATAACCGTTGAAAGTAAAGGAGAAGTTGCCGAATTAAAAGAAACTATCAATAGTATGGTTGACAGTCTTTATATTTTTTCTTCTGAAGTAACAAGGGTAGCCGGTGAGGTGGGAACTGAAGGTGTACTTGGTGGTATAGCTAATGTTCCGGAAGTAGCAGGTACTTGGCTCGATCTTACTAATAATGTGAACGGATTGGCTGCAAATCTTACTGCACAAGTAAGAGATATTGCAAAAGTAACAACAGCAGTTGCTAATGGTGACCTCTCACAAAAAATGGAAGTTGAAAGTAAAGGGGAAGTCGCAAAATTAAAAATCACCATCAATAAAATGGTTGACAATCTAAGTGTGTTTTCTGATGAAGTAACCAGAGTAGCAAGAGAAGTAGGCACAAACGGGAAATTAGGTGGTCAGGCAAATGTACCGGAAGTAGCAGGTACCTGGTTGGATCTTACTGATAATGTAAATGGATTGGCCGCCAATCTTACTTCACAGGTGAGAGATATTGCAAAAGTAACTACAGCAGTTGCTAATGGTGATCTTACCCAAAAAATTACGGTAAAAGCAGAAGGTGAAGTTGAGGAATTGAAGGAAACCATTAATAAAATGGTTGACAGTCTTTATATTTTTTCTTCTGAAGTAACAAGGGTAGCACGTGAAGTTGGAACCAAAGGGTTACTGGGTGGTCAAGCTTCTGTGCCTGGAGTAGCCGGTACGTGGCTGGAGCTTACAAATAACGTAAACGGATTCGCTGCCAATCTTACTTCGCAAGTAAGAGATATCGCCAAAGTAACCACAGCCGTGGCATACGGAGACCTCACACAAAAAATCACCGTAAATGCAGAAGGAGAAGTCGCTGAATTGAAAGACACCATCAATAAAATGGTTGACAATTTGGATACTTTTTCATCGGAAGTAACAAGGGTAGCCCGAGAAGTTGGAACGGAAGGAATATTGGGAGGTCAAGCCTCTGTGCCTGGAGTAGCCGGTACGTGGTTATATCTTACAAATAATGTAAATGGATTGGCAGCCAATCTTACTTCGCAAGTAAGAGATATCGCCAACGTAACCACAGCTGTGGCATACGGAGACCTTTCACAGAAAATCACCGTAGAAAGTAAGGGAGAAGTCGCCAAATTAAAAGACACCATCAATATAATGGTTGATAATTTGGATACTTTTTCATCGGAAGTAACAAGGGTAGCCCGCGAAGTTGGAACGGAAGGAATACTGGGTGGGCAAGCCTCTGTGCCTGGAGTAGCCGGTACATGGCTGGATCTTACAAATAATGTAAACGGGTTGGCGGCAAATCTTACTTCACAAGTAAGAGATATTGCTAATGTTGCAGCTGCAGTTGCAAAAGGAGATTTATCACAAAAAATTACCATAGTGAGTAAGGGTGAGATTGCCGAATTAAAGAATACTATAAACTTAATGGTTGATAGTTTCTTGGATGTTGTAGCTCAAACAAGACTTATCGCTGAAGGAAATTTTTCTGTTGAGAATAAACCTAGAAGTGAAAAAGATGACCTAACCGAATCAATTAATAAAATGACCCTCAGTTTACGGAATATTACTGAGAAGAATGATAAGGAAAACTGGCTTAAAACAGGGCAAACCGAGCTAAATGATTTAATGAGAGGTGAACAGACAATGCTTGATATGAGTAAAAAGATTATCACCTATATCTCTAAATATATTGGTGCTAAAGTTGGTGTTTTTTACCTAAAAGAGGATGATGATGAAACCTTTAATTTAACCTCAAGCTATGCTTTTACTAAACGCAAGCAACATGTTAAAAATATTAAAATAGGTGAAGGCATTATTGGACAAGCTGCATTGGAAAGACAACCTATTCTATTGTCTGAGTTACCTGAAGATTATATATTCATTAACTCCGGTACAGGTAAGGCTTCTCCTAAGAACTTATTGGTAACTCCATTGGTTTTAGAAAATGATATTAAAGCAGTTATAGAATTAGGTTCATTTAATAATTTTTCAAACGCTCAATTGGAGTTTTTGAATACTATTAGTGAGAATGTAGCTATTGCAATTAGCACAACACAAGCAAAAGAGAAAATGAATTTGCTTTTAGAAGAGTCGCAAAGACAACAGGAGGAAATGAAACGATCAAACGAAGAGCTTGAAGAGCAAACCCAACGGTTGAAAGAATCAGAAATGAAACTACAACAGCAAAGTGAAGCCTTAAGATCGACTAATGAAGAGCTCGAAGAAAAATCAGAAAATCTTGAAAAACAAAAAGAAAACATTGAAAAACAAAATAAGGCTATAGAAAAATCTAAACTTGAAATTGAAGAAAAAGCAGAAGAACTTAAACTTTCAGGTAAATATAAGTCTGAATTTTTGGCAAATATGTCGCATGAACTTCGAACACCGCTGAATAGCCTTTTAATATTGTCAAAACAATTAGAAAAAAATGCCAATAAAAATTTAACACCAAGGCAATTAAAAGATATAAAAATCATTTATGATGGAGGACAAGATCTTTTGATTTTGATAAATGGCATCATGGATTTATCAAAGGTGGAAGCAGGAAAAATGCCATTATTAATTAAGAACACGAAAATTGATAATATTATTTCTAGCATGGAAAATCAATTTACCCCTGTTGCTTCAGATAAAGGAATATCATTTAAAATAACTAAAGAGAATAAAATTCCACAAACCATTTTAACCGATGGGCAAAGGGTAGAGCAAATTTTGAAGAATTTACTGTCAAATGCTTTCAAATTTACGGAGACAGGAAGCATAACTGTTAAAATTCATACCCCTAAGCCAAATATTGTATCTATGAAAAATGGTTTAATCCCTAAAAATACAATAGCATTTTCTGTTATAGATACAGGTATTGGGATAGCAACAGAAAAACAAAAATCTATTTTTGAAGCATTTCAGCAGTCTGATGGTTCTATTAGTAGAAAATATGGAGGCACGGGGCTTGGACTCACAATTTCAAGAGAATTGGCTGCACTTTTAGGTGGAGAACTTCATATTGACAGCGAGTTAGGGCAAGGAAGTACTTTTACATTGTATTTACCTATTGAACATGAAATTAAAGAAAATACAGAAACCCTAGACCTAAAATTGGACACAAATAAAACAAAAGATGTTCCTAGCTCAAGTAAAGATAGTCATGAGGAATCGTTCTATACCGATAGAATGATTGCCGACAGAAGACTAGAAGAGTCATACACCGATGACCGTGATGATATTAAAGAAGGTGACAAAACCCTTTTAGTTGTTGAAGATGATGAGGCTTTTGCAAACATTTTATTTGGAATCGCCAAAGACAATGGCTATAAGTGCCTTTATGCCGGATTTGGTAAAAGCGGGTATGATTTGGCCATTTCACACAATCCAACAGCTATTATTTTAGATGTTAAACTTCCTGATATTGACGGAATAAAAGTTCTTGAAAACTTGAAATTTAATTTAAAAACACGTCATATACCCGTACATGTAATTTCAGTATCTGACAAAAAAATTGATGCCATTACAAAAGGAGCTCTGGGATTCTTAAAGAAACCCGCCAGTATGGAAGATATTTTAGCCGTATTTAAACAAATGGAAATTCATGACCAAAAAGGCATAAAAGAAGTGCTTTTAATTGAAGATGATAAAAACAATCGAGAAGCGGTAACACAACTCATAAAAAATAAAGAAATAAATATTACTTCTACGGGAAAAGGTAAAATAGCGCTCGAAAAATTAAAAATTAAAAAATACGATTGTATCATATTAGATCTGGGTCTTGAAGATATGACCGGTTTCGAATTATTGAAAAACTTAAGTAAGGTAGAAAACTATGAGTATACCCCTATTATTATATATACAGGGAGAGAATTAACAAAAGAAGAGTACTTGGAATTAAATAAATATACAGACAGTATTGTAGTGAAAGGAGTTGATTCACCAGAACGTTTGCTTGATGAAGTTTCGCTATTCTTACATAGTGTAGAAGCCTCTTTACCTGACAATCAAAAGAAGATCATTAATTTTTTACACGATCCTAAAAAATTATTAAAAAACAGAAAAATACTGTTAGTTGATGATGATATGAAAAACACCTATGCCCTATCAGGAGTGCTAAGCGATTACGGAATGGATGTAATAATGGCTGATAACGGGCAAGTGGCCCTCGATAAATTAAAGGAAAATCCAGAGGTTGAATTGGTACTAATGGATATTATGATGCCTATAATGGATGGGTATGAGGCAACAAAAAGAATACGTGAAATGCCGCAACACAAAAATATTCCTATCATAGCACTTACAGCAAAAGCAATGCTCGAAGACAAGGCAAAAGCTATTGAAGCAGGAGCAAATGATTATTTAACCAAACCGCTAGATCTTGACAGGCTTATTTCAGCACTTAGGGTATGGTTGTTTAAAAAATAAATTATTTGATAAGCGAATACTCATTAAGCATTCCAAATTTTAAGTAATGCTAATTATCGTATCTAATAATTATTTAACAAATAAAAAGCTAAAATAGGTGAACCCTCAAGAAATTGAAAATATTGAAATTAATGTGCTTTTAGATGCCGTTTTCTTAAGATATGGTTATGATTTTCGGCATTACGAATACTCATCCATTAAAAGGCGGATTGTTCATAGAAAAAACTTACTGAATTTAAAAAATATTTCTGAGCTAATACCTAAAATTATTTATGATCAGGATTACTTTAATCAATTTTTGTTTGATATGTCTGTTACCGTTACCGAAATGTTTAGAAATCCAATTTTTTTTAAAACAATCAGAGAAAAAATAATTCCTGTTTTAAAAACATATCCATTTGTAAATATTTGGCATGCAGGTTGCGCAACAGGTGAAGAAGCATACTCCTTGGCAATAATCTTAAAAGAAGAAGGATTTTATGATAAAGTACAAATTTACGCAACTGATTTTAATAACAACTCCATTCAAATTGCAAAAAATGGAATCTATTCTTTAGACAATTTTAAAAAATACACAACAAATTATAACAACACAGGGGGTAAAGCTTCATTATCTGATTATTATACCGCAAAATACAAATCTGTAAAACTGCATGATTCTTTAAAAAAGAATATCATATTTACACACCACAATCTGGTAACCGATGGTGTTTTTGCCTCGATGCATTTAATTATTTGCAGAAATGTATTGATCTATTTTAACAATGAATTAAAAAACAATGTGTTGTCATTATTTCATGAGAGCCTAAATCGTTCAGGATTTTTATGTGTAGGCGATAGTGAATCGTTAGATTTTACGGCTTATAGTGAAAAATATGAAACGCCATTTACCAATAAAAAAATATATAAAAAGAAATAGAAAATAGACCTATAACTTGATTGATTAAAAAAATATAACTACATAAAGAAATTTATCTATTATGCATTTGAAAACAGAAATAAAATTGTATTTTGCTTATGTTTTCAAAAAATCAACTTAAATAAAAAGGGTCAAAACTTAAAGGCATTAATTACCGGTGATGATTTTAACGCCTTAAAAATAAACAGTCTTTAAATACACAATGAGCAAAAACATGGATAAAACATTGACTTTACCTAAAATTTTAATTGTTGACGATAAGTTAGCAAATATGCAGGTACTAGAAAGTATCTTGGAAGATATTGATGTAACGGTTATTCCGGCTCTTTCAGGTAAAGAGGCGCTTACTGCTGCCATACATCATGATTTTGCTTTAATCCTTATGGATGTTCAAATGCCCATTATGGATGGTTTTGAAACGGCAAAATTATTATTTGAGAATACGAAAACAAAGCATATACCTATTATATTTGTTACTGCACATAGTAGAGATGAAAAAGATGTATGGAAAGGATATGAAACAGGAGCTGTAGATTATATATTTAAACCTGTGCAGCCGGCTATTTTAAATGCCAAGATCAAGATATTTCTTGAAATATATCATAAGAAGCATCTTGAGTCAAAATATTCTAAATTACAGGAAACCAATAATAATCTGTTAAAGGTATTCAAAAATCAAGATGAATATGTATCAAACATATTGATTGTTGATAACGTTAAAGCGAATATTCAATCTTTAGAAAAGACCTTAGAAAAACTAGACGTCACCGTTATTGGAGCCCTTTCAGGTAAAGAGGCTCTTTCTACTGCCGTGGCCCAAGATTTTGCTTTAATTCTTATAACCGTTGAAATGCCTGTTATGGATGGCTTTGAAACGGCAAAATTATTATTTGAGAATACGAAAACAAAGCATATACCTATTATATTCATTACTGAACAAAGAATAGATGAAGAAGATGTATTAAATGGGTATGAAATAGGCGCTGTGGATTACCTATTTAAACCAATTGAACCTGCAATTCTGACAAACAAAATAAAATTGTTTATTGAAATAGATCAAAAGAAAAAACTTGAATTAAAATATTCTAAACTGCTACAAACCAATGATGTACTAAGGGACGTATTTAAAAATCAAAATGATCCGGAACAAAAAAGCATAAACAACTTAGACAAACCTTTCGGAACTTCAGTTTCTGAAAAAATGCATGGAGGTGGCCCTTTAGAAGAAATGTATCCTGATTTTTTTAATTCACTTGTTAGTGACTTTAAAGTATTGGTTGAAAAAGCAATAGAAACACAAGTTTTTAAAGTGGGTCATAATCTGTCAGATGGACTTAATAAAATAACCGATGAACTGGGTGCATATAAAGCCGGCCCACGTGATGTACTAAAAATTTATGTCAACGCAACTCAGGATTTGAATAGCAATGTTGAAACGGATGAAAAAAAACACGTCATTTCAAACGAAGCAAAATTACTGATGATTGAATTAATGGGCAATCTGGTTTCTTTTTACCGGGCAGGTTATTTCGATTACCTCTCTTAAAACAAACATACTAAGTAAACGAAATAAAAAATATCTAATTATGAACAAGATGAAAGTAAAAATTAAGCTTATACTCTACATCACCGGACATACCTCAAAATCGCTACGGGCAATCAAGACCTTACGAGATCTAAGTGAAGGTGAATTGAAAGATATAATAGAAATTAAAATTATAGATGTTCTTGAACATCCACAACTGGCTGAAGATGATAAAATTTTAGCTACACCAACGCTTGTTAAAACATTGCCGGGTCCTATTCGACGTATTATTGGAGATTTATCTGAGACCGAAAAAGTTTTACTAGGATTGGATATTAGATATATTGAACACCGTAAAATAAGCAAATCATGAAATCAAAACCTGAAGAACTAAAAATATTACGAAAAAAATCAATGTTAAAGCTAAAAACCTATATTCCGGGTTTTGATTCTATATCTGAAGGCGGATTGCCAAGGGGGCGTACAACATTATTATCAGGTACCGCAGGATGCGGTAAAACCGTTATCGCATGTCAATTTCTTGCCGAGGGTATTGAACAAGGGGGAGATAACGTTGTTTTTATCACTTTTGAGGAACCTCCACAAGATATACGTGATAATATGCTAGGGCTTGGCTGGGATATTGCAAAGTGGGAAAAAGAAGGCAGGTGGGCTTTTGTGGATGCATCAGCATCTCCAGAAGAGAATGTAATTGAAGCCGGAGATTACGACCTTGGAGCTTTAATGGCACGCATTGAATTTGCTATTAATAAGATTGGGGCAAAACGAGTAGCTTTAGATTCACTCGGAGCCATTTTTTCACAACTTTCTCAAAATAATGTGGTACGAAGAGAATTGTTTCGTATTACAAGCGCCCTCAAAAAAATGAAAGTAACTTCTTTATTAACTGCCGAAAGGGTTGATGAATATGGGAGTATCTCGCGCTTTGGAGTTGAAGAATTTGTAACTGATAATGTGATTGTTGTTCGTAATGTACTTACAGATGAGAAACGCCGCAGAACAATAGAAATACTAAAATTTAGGGGAACTACGCATCAAAAAGGAGAATGGCCTTTTACAATAGTACCAGGCAAAGGTATGTATATAATAGCTTTGTCTGAAATGCAACTGAAACACATATCATCAAAGGTTAGGATATCCTCGGGCAACGACGTTTTGGATAAAATGACCAATGGTGGCTATTTCCGTGATTCAATCATTCTTTTGTCAGGAGCAACCGGAACAGGAAAAACGCTTACAGCGACCACTTTCCTTGCCGAAACGTGTAGACGTGGAGAAAGAGCTCTCATGTTTGCATTTGAGGAATCAAATTCGCAATTAACACGAAATGCAGCAGGGTGGGGAATTGACTTTGAAAATTATGAAAAACAGGGATTCCTTAAAATAGTATGTGCCTATCCTGAAACCATGGGACTTGAAGACCATTTGCACCATATGAAGATGGTTATTGAGGAATTTAAGCCTTCACGTATCGCTGTAGATAGCCTTACCGCATTGGAGCGGATTTCAACCGTAAGAAGTTACCGCGAATTTGTGATTGGACTTACTTCTTTAATAAAAGAAAACCAAATGGCGGGTTTATTTACAGCCACAACTCCAACCTTAATGGGAGGATCATCGGTTACAGAAGAACATATTTCTACCATTACCGATTCCATCATATTACTCCGTTATGTAGAAATGTTTGGTGAAATGAAAAGAGGAATTACGGTACTTAAAATGAGAGGTTCACTGCACGATAAAGTCATACGTCAATACACAATTAATCATGAAGGTTTGCAAATAGGCAGTGCTTTTAGGAATGTTAGTGGTATTCTTAGTGGTAACATCAAACATTTTACCCCACACGAAACAGATCGTTTACAAGATATGTTTAAAGGAGATGAAAGTTAAACCCTATTCATTATCCTTTTACTGTGTTATAAAAAGAATACAAATGGAAGAAAAATCAAATCCTATTAAAAAAAAATCAAATCCTATTAAAAAAAAAATAAAAAAATTAGAACATGAGTTGCAAAAAAGCAGGGAAGATTTTACCAATATTGTAGAAAGAAGCGATACGGGTATTCTTATTGTTGATAGAAAAGGGATTATAAAATTCATGAATCCTGCATCAGAGAACTTGTTCAAAAGAAAATCAAAAGATCTTTTAGGGAGTGAATTTGGGTTTGCTATTGGGGGCAATAAGAAAATAGAGATCGATATTTGGAGGGGAGATAAAACTTTTGGTGTTGGTGAAATGAGCTCAACAAAAACAGAATGGGATAAAAAAGAGGCATTACTTCTTTTTATTAGAGATATAACAGAATCCAAAAATATTGAAAAAAATTTAAGAGAATTATCCCTAGAATTACATGAGAAAAATATGGATCTGGAATCGTACGCCTATACGGTTGCACACGACTTAAAAAATCCTGTTGGAGTCATTTTTGGCATTGCTGAATTACTTTGCACAGATGATGAGTTAACAAAAGATGAAATTAAAGAGTTCAGTTCTGATATTTATGAAACCAGTAGGAATTTAACATCTATAATTAATGAATTATTGCTGTTTGCCAGTCTACAAAAAACGGAAATTAATTCTAAGGAATTGGATATGGAAAATATAGTTGCCGAAGCTATTGAACATATAATTCCTAAAAAAGAACACCATAATATTGAAATTACATTCTCAAATAAATGGTTAACTTCAGTTGGCTATGCACCTTGGGTAAAGGAGGTATGGAAAAACTACATAAGTAATGCTGTTAAATATGGAGGTAATCCGCTAAAAATAGAATTTGGTTGTGATCCCATTGAATTAAATTTAAACCAGAAATCCATAAAATATTGGATAAGGGATTTTGGACCAGGAATAAGCCAGCAAAACCAAAAACTTTTATTTAAAAAATTTGAACGGCTTAACCAAGTCAAAGTCACTGGGCACGGTTTAGGATTATCCATTGTTAAGCGTATTGTTGAAAAGTTGGATGGCACAACAGGTTTAAACAGCGAACTGGGAAAGGGAAGTACTTTTTACTTTACGCTTCCTTGTGAAAAATCCATTCCAAAATCAACTACAGACTTCTATTCAATAACTTAACGCAACAAATCTAAAATTATAGATTTGTTGCGTTAAGTTATTGAATAGAGGAATTTAGCAAAATATTAAATCAACTTAATGTTGTTTTTAAAAAAACTATGACTTACGACAACGGAATTGAAATGGCCAGACACGAAAATATTACCAAAAATACCGGTATGAAAATCTACTTTGCGCACCCATATTCCTCCTGGGAAAGAGGCACTAATGAAAACACTAATGGACTCATAAGAAGGTATCTTCCTAAAGGAACTAATTTTAATGAAATTAATGAAAAACAACTCCAAATTATTCAAGAAAAACTTAATAATAGACCTCGAAAAATTATAGGTTACAAAACACCTAAAGAAATGATGGATTTTGAACTTAAATTTGTAGCTTAGAAACATCAAAAATCAACAACGCTTTGTTGCGTTAGAACATTGAATCCAGCAAAGACACAAAGCTAAATAAGCGTTCGCCGGGAAACAATCCTTCTGTTCCGTTCCAAATAGGCTCCAACCATTTTGTGCCATCATCAGAAATTAACGTAGAAATAGGCCCCACAAACAATCCAATTAAAATTAATGGCAAGATTGCTGGAGTTTTAGATTTCCAAGCTACCCATTGCGCTATAATTCCTAAAATTATAATTCCGGCTAATTCTAGCATATCTCATTTTAAAATTGAAGTCGAATATAGTTAAAATTTACCAATCCTTAAATGGTTTTTTAGCCAACATTGAATTGTAATATTTTAATTGTCCCGTAACTTCCTCACCCAGCCAATCTGGCTTGATAAATTTTGCGTTTTCATCTGGAAGTTCAATTTCCGCAATTACCAATCCCTTGTTTTCCGCTAAAAATTCGTCCACCTCAAAATACAAATTGGTATCGGCAGGAATCATAAATCTTTTTTTTTCTATAATCGCTGGTTCACAAAGCATCAATAAGTTTTCTGCTTCATTTAAGGGGATTTCCTTTTCCCATTCAAAACGGGTGGTACCTGAGGCATTGCTTATTCCTTTTATGGTAATAAAGCCCTGATGGTCTCTTATTCGAATGCGTACGGTTCTTTCAGGCACGGTGGACAAGAAGCCTTGTGATATATTATAACTTTTTATGGTGTGTTTTTTAAAGTCTCCTGTAACTAAAAATTTTCGTTCGATTTCCTTGGTCATTCCTTAATAATTATCTGAATTTTAGCTCCCAATT
>Ga0314774_1001841_pt1 | contig 12809 bp, 12 predicted proteins | sample MetaGCBIA2018_FD_204515 | JGI IMG/M metagenome (GOLD analysis project Ga0314774, IMG submission 204515) | Cryopeg brine microbial communities from Beaufort Sea near Barrow, Alaska, United States - CBIA 2018 | ecosystem: Environmental > Aquatic > Marine > Coastal | place: USA: Alaska | collected... | reverse complement strand
TTGAGCCGCAAAATCAATATCAAAGGACCATTTGATGCGTTTGTGAAGATCTGGAACCGTTCTTTTGGTGCCAACGACTCAATTGGCAACGATTGGGCGCTTCTTGCCGTCTGAGTTCTTACGAGACCATCTTCTTTAGACCAGTAAAGAAAGCCAGGCGGCTGTCGAGGCGCGTCTCGACGGTTCAAATGTTATTTATTACAAGTCAAAATAAGCAACACCGTCGGATCCCGGTCCGACAACCGGGTTCATTTTCTTTGGAAAGCCGCAAAGAAAACGAACCAAAAGAAACGGCTTTCCCTGCGGGAGGCATTTCCGTCGCGGTTCGGGTCAGTTATTTTCACCGTAAGATGAAATTGATCCGGGCCCTTAGTCGAGGGGCCCTCTCATTGTCCTTTGTGGCAAAGAGGTCATGATCCTCCAGCTTTTAAACACAACAGCCGTTGAATCCGCAGCGTGTATAGAAAACTCTAGATGCAGATCACTACCGCTTCATCAAAGACGCTATGCTGAATCAGCGACGTACAGCGCTCTAAGCAACACCATTATATCAACCAACCTAAAAGCCGAACAGTCATGCCCGCTGCCAGCGTGGTCCTTTCTTTGCTGACTTTCTTTAGACCAGTAAAGAAAGCCAGTCGCCTGTCGGGGCGAAACCCGACGGTTGAAAGGTTTTATGTCTTATAACAATCAAACAAAACCGTCGGATCCCGGTCCGACACCCGGGTTCATTTTCTTTGGAAAGCCGCAAAGAAAACGAACCAAAAGAAACGGCTTTCCCTGCGGGAGGCATTTCCGTCGCGGTTCGGGTCAGTTATTTTCACCGTAAGATGAAATTGATCCGGGCCCTTAGTCGAGGGGCCCTTTTATTGTTCTGCGTAGTACAAAAGTCAAAGACGGAAGTTGTTTTGTTGTGATTTTAAACAGTAGCCGTTGAATCCGCAGCTGATATGAAAAACAGGCAGATGCAGATTACCGCCGCTTCATCAAAGACGCTATGCTGAATCAGCGACGCACAGCATTCTAAGCAACAGTGCTGATCAAAAAACATCAAGTCGAACAGTCATGCCCGCTGCCAGCGATGGTCATTTCTTTGCTGACTTTCTTTAGACCAGTAAAGAAAGCCAGTCGCCTGTCGGTGCGAGAACCGACGGTTCAAATGTTATTTATTACAAGTCAAAATAAGCAACACCGTCGGATCCATGGTTCTAAGGCTGGATTCCCGATTAAACCCTCGGGAATGACAACATTTCTTTCGATGCGCTGAATCGACACGCAAAGGTTGTTAATACCCCGCTGTTTGCAGCGGAGTTGTTCATTTCAGAGACCTCGAAGGCAAAAAAGGGTTTGAGGTCGGGATGAACCGGTCACATCTCACAAAAAAAGGCGACCTCACAGCCGCCTTTTCGATAAGGAAAGATATTTATTTCGAACTCAGGATATTAGAGAGCACGCTCCCAGTTCACGCGACAGACGGCATGATCGGGGCTCCAGTTTACCTGTAATTCACCCTGATGCGCGCGATGCAGCACCCGTCCGAGGTGCTCGGCCAGCTTCTGCTCCGTTGTCTCGATCACCAGCTCACCCTCTTTTTCTTCAATTCGAATGATCCGCTCGAGGGGGTTCTTGGCGATAACCTTCGCCTCTTCGTTTTTCAGGATATTGCGAATCTCCTCCTCGTGTTCAAACAGATAATCACCCGACAGGGTCACAACCCCTTCTGCGTACCCGTCCGCAATTTTGCGACAGGCCGGACAGCTCACCCAACGAGTCTGGCGATCTTTAATGGCCAGATCGTAGGCGACCGGATCGATAACCCAGCGCTTATTGCGGTACAAGGCATGACAATCACGGCAGAGCGCCGGCTCTTTGAGTGCCGAATCGATCGCATAAGGATTCGGACTCGTGCCAGCCCGCCCACGCTTATCACTGATTCCAAATGTTGTGTTTTTACGCATTTTTTTCTCCTTTCCTCCGTTACCTTTCGTGAAAATTATATCACTTAACTTCACGGATTGGGCTGTACCACTAATAAAAGGCTCTGTTTTAGTTTACTGTGGAAACCTTCCGAAAAAAACACATCAAAGAAACATTCACGCACAAGGCAATCTAACAATATAGACATTTAGAGACTGATATGTTAGCCTCTATCTCGAATGGAGGGAATAGTGGACATTATATTAGCCCCTACGGATATACAGAATCGGCTTGCTGAAAGAGTCAGAAAAGCTCGATTAGCATCAAATCTAAGTCAATCTGGCCTTGCTGTCCGCGCAGGTGTAGCGCTCGCTTCACTTAAGCGGTTTGAGCAAACTGGCGAGATATCCCTTGCCAGTCTTGCCAGGCTAGCTTTTGCGCTTCGGATGGAGCAGGATTTTGAAAACGTATTCTCGACGCGGCGCACTGAAACACTTGATGAGCTTCTGGCGGCCGAGAGCAAGGCTTCCCGCAAAAGGGGGCGACTAGAATGAGTCCTGTCTTCTCTCCTGTGTCCTTGTTGCACGTCTTTCTTGATTTTGGGAATAAACCTATAGCGGTCGGTCGTCTGGCGCGCTTAAAGCGCGAAATTGTATTCGAGTTTTTACCCGAGTTTCTCGCCAGCGGGCTGGATATATCCCCGCTCAAGTTTCGCGCTGGCGAAGGACACACAATTATTACAGGACCACCCGAACCATTCGAGGGACTTCATGGTGTATTTAGTGATAGCCTCCCAGATGGATGGGGGCGTCTGCTCTTTGACCGAAAGGCCAAAGAGTTAGGGGTGGAGCCTGCGCGGCTCACACCGCTGGATAGGCTGGCTTGGGTCGGCGCTAGCGGGATGGGCGCTCTTTCCTATCAACCGGGAAGAGAGTTCGCGAAAGGAGCAGGAGATGAACGCATCGACCTCGATGAGCTTGCGGCGGCTTCACGGCAGATTCTTGAAGACGTTCCTGAGGCGATATTCGAACAACTATTGATGACGGGCGGCTCACCGCAAGGCGCGAGGCCAAAAGCATTGATTGGTCTTTCTGTTGATAAGTCAGCAGCCGTATATGGCACCGAGCAATTACCTGAAGGCTATCAGCATTGGCTGGTCAAGTTTGCTTCCTCGAAGGATCACCCTGAGGATGGTTTAGTTGAGAAAGTTTATGCCAACATGGCCAGCGATGCAGGAATAAATGTTTCCGAAACAGCGATCCTCCCTTCAGGCGACTCGCCGGGGTACTTTGCCACTAAGCGCTTCGACCGAGACAATGGCCGACGCTTGCACATGCACACTGCCGCTGGTATGTTGCATGCTGACTTCAGGGTGCCAAGTGCAGGCTATGATGATATCTTGAAGCTTGTTGGGTTCGTTACACGTGACCATGCTTCCGTTGAACAGATGTTCTTGCGTATGGTTTTCAATATTGTTGCCCACAACAGGGATGACCATATTAAAAACCATGCGTTCTTAATGAATGATCTAGGTCATTGGTCTCTATCCCCCGCCTACGACGTTACTTTCAGTAACGGACCTGGAAATGAGCACACCCTAGATGTTGCAGGAGAAGGGAGAAATCCGAAAGTTATTCATATCCTCAAAGTTGCTGATAGTGTCGGGGTAAGCTCACACTTTGCAAAGGAAGCATTAGAGTCGGCCAACGACGTCATCGTCCGTTGGCCTAAATACGCTTCAGAGCTTGGAGTGTCTTCTAAAGAAATTCAGCGTATCAGTAAATTCCATAATTTGCTTCTGCCTTGATTTGTCAACTCTCAGACTCTGCTTGGCGTATACGTCAGGAAGGGAAAGCAAAGGTCGTGTTGCGAATAGTTTGATACGTTTCGGCTGTAGGCGTCATGCAGGCTGTCGCGAGAATGTGGTCGAGAAACTTCGATGAAACGCCGTTAAAACGATCTAGCCAGCCCTTGAAGCGGCCATGGAAGCTATTCACATTCTGAATGTGATATACGTCGTTTACGCGTCTTTTCTTGCTGGCATTAAGCACAACGTGCTTGGCAGCCCCTTCCTTTGCAAACGCCTTCCACGTTCCGTGAGCGTCTGAGCAGAGTAAAGTAACCTCTTCGAGAACTCCATCCAAGACTAACTTGGCCTGGCGCAGAGAGATCCGTCCCCGGCAGGCAAGTTGAGCGTGCGTCTGACCGGTTCTGTCTCGGGCGACGAGAATGCAATCCTGATCGTTGCAGATGCCGCGCTTGTTCGATTTTCCGCCCCGCTCGCGAGGTGCTCTATCCGAGATATTACGGTCACCCTTGCGTGACTCCAGCAAATGGCCTCGTCGACTTCAACTACCCCCTTAAGGCATGGATACTCCATGCGCCTGAGAGCGTTCAGAATCTTATGGCGCCACGTGAACGCAGTTGTCACAATTTCAGCAAACAGAGCCTAATTAAAGGCTATTTTTCAGCTATTTACTGACAAAAAAAGTCAGGTCACATCATTATGAATTATGGCGAGAATCTCAATTCCCCGGACACGTTGACGCAAAAACATGATGCGTTATGATTAAAGAAAAAAAGGAGATAAATTCATGAATGATCTCAATTGTAAAACGCCAGAAACGCATTATGATCTCCACGTCTGCCAGCTCAAGGCCAAAGAGATGAAGAAGGAGATCGATGAAATTTTTGTGGATCCCCATTTTGCCTGCACCAATTGCGGCGCCAAAGTCCACAACAAGGAGAATGTCTGCGCTCCGAAGGAGATCTGACCACGGCATCGAGTGCACGGCACCGCCTGCGGCAAGGCGTTCAGATAACAACGAAAAAAAAGCGGAGATACCTTACGGTGCCTCCGCTTTTTTGCGCCCGGATCCGATCCTCTTCGCCCCCTTTTAATTGTTGGCGACACGTTGCTATCTTCTGAAATCTGCTATATTTAAATGATGAAGACAATCTATACATTTTTCGACTACACCTGACCCTGGTGCTACTTCGGTACCGTGCGTATCGACCGTTTGCGTCAGGAATTCGATCTGCAGGTCGAATGGTTGGTCTACCCGCTCCACCCGGAGATCCCGGACGAAGGGATGAGTCTGTACGACCTGTTTCACGGCAGAATCGATATCGATTCGGTGCTGGCCCGCCTGGAAGGGATCGCCGCTGAACTGAAGCTCCCGTTCTGCAATCGAACTATGACCTACAACAGCCGCAAGGCGCAGGAGCTCGGAAAGTGGGCCGAAGAGCGGGGCTCCGGTGAACTTTTTCACAAGGCGGTCTATCATGCCTATTTTGCCGAAGGGGAGAATATCGCTCAGATCGACCAGCTGGCAGCCATCGCAGCATCCGTTGGGCTGAATCCGGATGAAGCGCGACAAGCGATCGAATCGGGACGCTACGGAGCAATGGTTGATGAGGATTGGCTCAAGTCAGGAGAGTTCGGAGTGACGGCGGTACCGACCTCTATATATCAAGATGAAGCTTTAGTCGGATTCCAGGAGTACGAGGCGTTTCAGCGGTTGATCAAGAGTCATGACCGCTGACTCGATCTTTTTCGCCAAAAGGTGAAACGGTAAGCACCCCGTCTTCTTTCTTTGAGGAGCCCAAGGGGTCATCCTATCCTCCACCTGTCCTTGATATCTATTCTGATAAAAAAAGAATCCGATCAGATTAACCTGATCGGATTCTTGTGGCCTGCTAAGTAACGATATCAGCTATTTTTAAACTTTAGCTTATACACTTTAACAAAGGTTAATGGCAATTGTGACAGGAACCTGGACCGCTGCCATAGATACGCATCAAGTCGTGACAGGAATTGCAGGTGAGGTCATATTGTCCCAAGTTGTCGTGAGAATCACCATGGTTCCAGTTTACTCCGACGGGAATTTTGCTGCCATCTGGGCCGAAGTGACATTCGGAGCAGCTGACACCCGAGTTCCCACCCAGATAGTCGCTGCCATGACATGAGGTGCAATCAGCGCCAGGTAGTACTGCTGCCTCGCCGTGAAAACCGACAAGTGTCGGGTTAAGCCATAGTTCGCCAATATCATGCGAAGCAGCACCCGCGTGGCAATCGTGACAGGAAGCTGGACTGTTGGTATAGCTACGCAGCAAGGTGTGACAGGCATTGCAGGTGGCTTCATCTGGTGCCAGGCTGGTGTGAGTAGTACCATGGGTCCAGATTACATCAGCGGGTACTCTGCTGCCATCTGGGCCGAAGTGACAGTCGTTGCAACTTACGTTGGCACTCCCACCCTGGAAATTACTGCCGTGGCAAGATTTGCAGTTCTCAGGGTTAGCCTGGTAGGCCGATCCGTGAAAGTTGGCGCTGCTGGAGTCCAGCCAGGTTTGACCAACGGGATGGGAACTATAAACGGCATCGTTATTTGCATCACCGCAGCCATTCAAGAACAGCAGGGGGAGGAGCAGAGAAAATAAACAAATTTTATACATTTGAGTCTCCTTTTTTTTTCAATCAGCCGTGACAGGTCACACAGGTTTTGGCAGATTTTGGATTACCGTGACAACGGAAACAGGAGGTCGGGTCGACCCGGCCATCGATCTGGTGGCGACTCAGATAATCACCCCGGTGCTGCATCTGCTTGTAGGTCTCTGTCTGATTTTTGAGCGACGGTTTCAGTTCATTGCCGGTCGCGTGACAGTCGTTGCAAAAGCTGGTCTGGTGGCACATCGAACAAACCGCTTCGTTCTGGTAAGCCCGCTGACGATGGCTTTGCAGCCAGGTCGGGGTGTGGACAAAATCGCCAAAGGCGAGTTTTTCGTCACGCGCCTCATGGCACTCGAGACAGTTTGTGGTCGTCTGCCCCATGTCCGCTACCGAATAATGACGGAGCGGCAGATCCCGGCCGTTATCGAGAGCCGCACAGGCCACCAGGCCGAGTAGCAAAAATGATAATCCAAAAATTATTTTAAGTTTTGTACGCATTATTAAACTCCTGCTCGCAGTATAAATTGTTATTACAGTGAGGTGCTGAAATTGTAGCTTGCGGTCAGCATGCCACGCAGATCCTTATCAAAGTAAGGGTCACTGCTGTAGTCAGCGGAGAGCTTCAGCTCAAGGGCATCATCCATAAATTTCTTCCCCGTACCGAGGGAGAGAAACAGAGAGCTGTCTTCGCCGTTGATCGGTTGGTCATAGCCGACATAGACCAGATCGCCGCTGATAAAATCGAGCGGGAGCGACTCACCCAACTGATCGCAGTAGGTGAAGAGGCGCAGCAGATAGTATTCGTTCTGAGCCGTGTCGCCGAGCATGGTTCCGAATTCACCCCCGAGCTGACTCATCCCCTCGCCCGAGAATATCAGTTGCGCCGCGAGGTACTGAGCGGTGTCATAGAGCCGTTTGTAATCATAATTTTTCGCCTTGCCGACCAGCAGTAACGAATCCCCCACCGGCAGCGACAGATCGGTGCCGACAATGGTCAGCTCTTGACCGCTGGCAGCCAGAGCACGAAATAGCCTGGAGCTGTTGTCACCGGTACCAAAATAATCGTTGTACTGAAACTGCTGGAAGTAGGGACGTATTGAAACCATTGCAATGCTGGCGCTCAATTCGTAGGAGTGCTCCGCCCACTCGTCACTCACCATATTGTAAGAGGAGAAGCCGTGCAGATTGATATTGTAAGGGAGATAGGCCGCCAGATCGATACCGCTCACCTCTTCAGCATCGCTGCTGTCGTTGCGGATTTTTTTGTAGGAGAGGCCGAGATCGTAAACCCCGCCCAGATGATTGGCCAGGCGTCCGCCGTAGATGCTATCGCCACTGCGGCTGTTTTCGCGGGACATCGCAACCTGTTGGCCAGCGTAGACCGAACCTGAGAAATAACGGCCGAGATCAGAGCTGAGGCGCAACCCATCGAGAGATTCGTTGCTCACACCTTCAAACACATATTGCCGCCCCAGGCGGGCGTTGAAGCGTGCCTGTTTACCGCTGTATTCCACATAACCGTAGAGGAGCTCACCATCGGTGTTTCTGTCGTAATAGTCGGTATCAGCCAGATCTGCCCGCCCCCAGCCGTAGAAATGCAACGAGAGACCGGAGGTCCCGATATCTTCCATATCGAACTGGAGATATTCGTAGACCGGCATCACCATCGCGTCAGTTTCCGATGCCGTGTCGCGCTCAAATCCCCGCAACAGGGTATCGGATTGAATGTTTAAATCAGCCGCCGCAGCGTTCAGCGGCCCACAAAACATCAGTACAACTCCGACCCAGAACATACGCCCCAAACATTTCTTCATTATTAACAATCCTCCTGAGCAAAACACATACGCCCTGAACAGCTTAAATTGCCCGCAAGGACGAACGTGAAAGGTTTAAGCCTTTGTGTTTAAAAGCGTTAAAATATAGGCACTTGCAAAAGTCGTCATCCTCATAAAAACTGAAACAAACCGGTCATTCCCGAACGGTTCCATCGGGAATCCAGGGATTTAACTGATCGGACAGCTGGATCCCCGATACAAGAACTCGGGGATGACAATATTCAATATCCAGTTTTTTGACATTTTCATGGAAGCTCTGGCTTCCCACCCTCGCGGGAATAACGAAAATTCTATTTTTTGAGTTTTGCAAGAAGCGCATATAATAAATAATGACAGTTTAAAATAAGCGGGGATATAAACATCTTTAGATAAAAAAACAATATATACGACTGTCGCAAGCAACGCAACCTCGTAGGATTAGAAATTCGATCTGATTTACAAGAAAAAAACACTTTAGAAAAAAGCGGAGTCAAGAATCTGACAACAACTTAAAAGCAATCGTAACTATTCAGCGCAATAGTAAAAGATGTCATTCCCGAGGGTGTAATCGGGAATCCAGCCTTTAAAGCCATGGATCCCCGATATAATCATTCGAGGATGACAGCCGCTTTTGCGATCAGTTCAGATAGAGCTGAATAGTTAAAAGCGATCAAGCAATAACGTTAAGTTCTCCGTTGACATTTAACTTTCCTACGAATGAATCAAGTCCTATGATATATTGTAAAATCAAAAGATCAATCAGGAGTTAAAAGGAGATAAACTTATGGCTCAAATCGCCGCTGAAGACTTGTTTGCTTTAAGCATCCCAGAGAGAATTCAATTGGTTGAGGATATTTGGGACAGTATCGCCACCTGCCCGGAGCAAGTAATTCTGACCTCTACAGTTAAGGAAGAACTGGATAAGCGCCTTGAAGAGTACGCCCAAAATCCACAAGATCAATCGTCGTGGGGTGATGTTCGCACACGCTTGTGGCGGTTAGTGTGAGCTTCCGGGTCATTATACAGAAACAAGCTGAGTCTGATATGGCGGAGGCCGCTACTTGGTATGACCAACAAAGCCCTGGCCTTGGAACTGAGTATCTTCGAGCAGTAGATGTTTGCATTGCTAGTATTGCCAGAAATCCTGCCATACATGCCACCCTGTATCGCAATGTGAAAAGAGCATTGCTACGCAGATTCCCCTATGGACTGTTTTTTATTGTGACAAGCGAAAATATTGTCATTATCGCCTGCCTGCATGGGAAACAAAGCCCATGCCAAATCGAAACACGCATTTAGGGTACAATGGTTCTTTATTGCGTTAACCTTACGTAACTTCGGCACTTCTTGAGACTTTAAAAATCGGCCTAAGTGGGACAGTCTCTAATTACATTATAAAATAAGCGTAATCATTCAACACCCTACTCAAACCGCACAGCATATGTGCGGCTGCTGTTACCGGAGGGAAGTTAAGTGAACGTAGGGAATAGTGTAGCCATCATGTTTAGTAGGGAGGTTCCAGGTCTTTGGCCACAAACTTGTGATTGCGAACGCGAAAAACAGATTCAGCCCCCTTTTTCCAACAGTTGAGCCGCATCGCATCCTTGCCGAAGAGACGCCTCGTCACACCGACGGGAAGCACGAGCACAAAAAAGAACAGGGCCAGTATAATTCTGGATACGACTGCGCCAAGGAGAGTACTTAAGGCAAACCAGCAGAGAGCGAACGGGCGGAAAATGGGTGGATAGGTCATGGCTATGAGCAAAAAAAATAACAGCATGACCGGTCAAAGGTCGGCGCATAAAAGAGGGGAAAAAGTCTGTCTTGGACAAAGTAACAGCTGAAAGGGGTTCGGGATAAGGGGGTAAGCGGAACATTCTCTGGCGGTTTGAGTCAGCAGGGGGCTGAAGCGGTGCAAAAAAATTGCGCCGATCGCTGTCGTCAAGAAAGATCGGACTCCTATCGATTCCGCGAACGATAACAGGATAAAGCCGATCAGGGATGTCGAGTCGTTGTTATCTTAGCAAGTTGGAACGATATCAAAACAACATAAAGCAATCAAGCAACAACGTTTTGACTAAAGCAATCAAGCAACAACGTTTTGACTAAAGCAATCAAGCAACAACGTTTGACGTCCCCTTTGACCACCCTCAAGCAAGTGCGCCCTGCCGGGCGCACAACAAAAAGAGGTGACCCCCGAAGGGATCACCTCTTTTCTTGATCAGCAGGAAAATCTAACTGCGATAATCCTTAAGAGACTGCTTAGCGCGCTGCAGTCGGAACAGCTCCACCCATCAGGAACATATGATCAGATGCAGGTGGTGTGTCATGGCAACCCATGCAGGCTAACTCATTTGCATTATCTTTCCATGCGTCAGAGCTGTTGTCAGGGAGGTGACATGAGCCGGCACAGTCATTCAGTGCTGCCGGGTAAGAGATATGCGACCAATCGTGTCCTTCAGCAGGAGCATGCTCAATAGTGTAATCCGGATCAATCAAGCTGGCGCCAGCATGAACTGCGTGGACGCGCTTGGAAATTGGCACGGCACCGTTCCAATCGAAAACACCATCAGGTGCATCTCCACCCTGGGTGTAGTCATGGCATGCACCACACTTCTCAGCGTCGAAAGGTGTGTCATGGCGATGCGTGCTGGTAATTCCACCGTGCATGATGGTAGCGCCGTGGCAGGCCTGGCAGTTTCCAGCCACTTGTTTTTCAACGTCGGTCGTACCAACCTGGAAGTTGACCTTGGCTGTGGTTGGGGCCTGGTAAGTGTCTGTAGCAGGATTTCCATCATTTACAATATCAACATAGGCGGCGTAGGTTCCAGCGGTGAGGCCGGTAGCGGTAGCCAGTTGGTAAGTGATAGAATCCGCAGTAATGGTTGTATTGGCATCCGTTAACAGATCATTGGATGCATAGTAACCACCGCCACCGGCGGCAGCCGTGGTCAAAACAGGGTTCATCTTGGACCGCGGACCATAGACAAACAGGTTAGCATGGTCAAAGTTCGCGACAGTTGTATGATCGATCACGCCATCACCGTCACTGATGACGATTTTGACCTGTGCAGCGGTATCGGCGATATCGGTTGTTGCAGCGATGTCGGCACCCGCAGCATCAAGCATGCTGACCACAACGGTGTACTCGGGGGTATCCAGAGCCAGATCAGCTGCGAGGATGATGTCGGTATTTGCGGTGCTGTGCTTAACAAGAATATCGTTACTAGCACCTACACCATGACAACCAAGACAGCCGGTATCATCCGCCTGTGCAAAGTGTCCTGTACCGGCTACTAAGTCAACATCAGTATGACAAGACTCAGTACAGTTTACGTTGGTAATCGAAGTCTGCCAATCAAGGCCGTCACTCATGTCTACGGTATCCGACTCATGACATGCGGTACAGGTGTAGGCAGGCTGCGGGAAGGTCATAGGGTGGGTCCCTACGGCTTGAGTGGTGCCAGCAGGTGTATCGCCCCAGTTATACCAGCTGTCACCTCTGCGTGTATCACGATGGATCCAGTAGTCGTTGGTACCGTTGTGAATGTTGTGGATCATGGTGTTCATGGCAGAAGAATCTGCTTCGTCATCTTTCAGGTTATCGGCCAGATCGCCATCAGCCATATTGCCAGTTGGGTTGTGGCAGAATACGCAGTTTTCTACGGTATTTCGGTCACCACCATGGCCAGCAAATTCGTTGCCGTGGCATTTTACACAGGTTTCGGTCGAGACGATATTTTTGGTGACCGTAACCGCGGCACCGTCTGGACAGAAATCCAGTGTCTGGGCGTCAGCGGGGCCACCATGGCCACCGAACGCTAAGCCGACACGGTAGGTGGCTGCGCCGTCATAGGTGAAGTCCATGGCTGGATAGGTGGCATTTGTGTAGAAACCGAGACCATCGGTGGTTGCGAAGTCGTCAGTAGTCGTGAAAATGTAGCTACCATCTGCCTGGACCGCAAGTATGCCAGCTATAGTTGCCAGGTCAGGACGGCCGATAAACTTCCATTGAGGGATACCGTTTGCATCAGCCTCCAGTTTCCCCAAATAGAGGTCGACATCGCCTGGGGCCATTGCGCCAAACGTAGAAATCTCAACCGGATAGCCGTGGCTATCTATAATTTCGAAATCGACCACAAGTTTATCGGCATCAATTGCAGCTGAGGAAATGTTGGTGGCGTAGGTGACGTCTGCCGCCGGCTCGGCATATTCCTTGACATTGTGAACGGCGCTGACTGCAGCACCGGCCGATTCACTGTGGCAGACGACGCAGTTTTCTGAAGCCAGCCCCGCACCCGGTACGCCGGTTGCGCCATCATCGCCAGGTGCACCAGGTGTGCCAGGTGCACCATTGGACCCATCAGATCCACAGCCGGCCAGAGCGAGACTGCCAGCCATGATACAGGCCAGCAACAATTTAAAAATGTTACTCCTCCTCATAATCTTCTCCTTTTTTCGAATAGTTTGGGGGATGATTGAACCGTAACGAAAGGTGCCCCCAGTCTATTCCAATCCGAAGATGAGTCTGAAGGGTGGGTCTGAATCAGACGGCGAGTAAACGTTCATCGATAGATTCAAAGAGTTGACATCTAGCCTCTTGCAGTCGCTCTGCTGTTTCATTATCG
>Ga0314774_1001839_pt1 | contig 12819 bp, 6 predicted proteins | sample MetaGCBIA2018_FD_204515 | JGI IMG/M metagenome (GOLD analysis project Ga0314774, IMG submission 204515) | Cryopeg brine microbial communities from Beaufort Sea near Barrow, Alaska, United States - CBIA 2018 | ecosystem: Environmental > Aquatic > Marine > Coastal | place: USA: Alaska | collected... | reverse complement strand
CATTACTTTTAAATGGGAGAATTATTCATAATAAATACTCTCTATAAAAAAACCTAAATTAGTTTGAAGAGGTGCATTTTAATGTTTGTTTCCTTAACTTTCTTTAACTCCTAAATATTAAATATTTCAGGAGGTGTCTATTGTAAAATTCATCCTATGTAGTTTTGAATGATCTTATTTTACACCAAAACCTTGCGCAAACCTTGCGCATAAAAAAAGGTTTCAAGATTTTTTGTCTTGAAACCCATAGTACATTCTTAAAAAACAAAAAAGCGTTACAATTGCTTGTAACGCTGCTTTTTGCTCCTCCTCTTAGGCTCGAACTAAGGACCCTCTGATTAACAGACAGACTACTTTCAGGGGTAAAATGTCTTTCTAGTTGTTAATAACTTCTATTTAGCTTCCGTAGTTGTAGAGAATGTTACTCTACCAACCTCTTTCAAAGTCCCATTTTTAACATAGCAGTAGGGTTCGTGTTTTCCTGTTTTAGTCGGATGCCAGGTATTTTTCGTTTTGCCTTCAATTCCGCTTACAGTAATTGGATATTCCCAGTAGCCGCCTGCTTCAACCGGTACTTCTCCTTCCCCGATATAATCGCGTGACTCCCATGAGACGAACATCAATGGGGCCGGTAATTCCCAGCTGTCGGATATTTTTACTTCCACTTCTTTTGATTCTCCCACTTTTGTTGACGACAGATTGGTATTATCTGTTCTATCCAGATTTTTCGGACTATTCCAGGTTTGCATTTCAGGTGCAAGTGGTGCTTCTGCAATGGTGAAAGTCTGGTTTAGCATTTTAAATACATCGAGCCATGCTCCTCCGCCTATATTGGGACGTACTTTCATGTCGCCTCCCCATCCGATATAAACCTGGGGGGCTGTTGTGTCCTGCAAACTTATTGCCTCACCCGCACCTACGCCCATGTCAAATTTTACATCCATCGGAAGATTGATTGCCGGACCGGCAAGGCCATAGATGGCTACTTCGAATGTTGGAATCAACGAGAAAGTCATTGCCATAGATGCCATTGCTTCAACTCTTAGTGGTCGTGGTTTTAGGCTGACGCTTCCAAAATTAAAATCCATTTTGTGAGAGTAATCTTTAGCCCAGTGTGCATCCCATGGATGCCATTTGGGCACATTTAGCTCTGCGTGTCCATTTACTTTAAAATCGATATCATCAATGGTTGTTTCAAGTTCCACTCCCGATACAAATTTAATATCGCCTTCTACTGCAATTTTTATTTTTCCGTCTAATTTTGGCGAAATGTGCACGATTACAGGCACTACACCTACCTGGAAATCAAAAATGATAATTGTAGGATCGATAATAGTGAATTCCTCGTCAACCAAATCTTCCTGAGCTCTGGCTATGACTCCGATATCAGTCCATACCTTAAAATCGATATTACTCGGTTTCACCTCAACCGATCCCCAATACTCTGAAAAGGTTTTGTTAGAACTTGCTGACAAATTCATATCAAGATCCATCCAAAATGATGCACCAAAATCTTCCAGCCCAACGGTTATTGGAAGTTTAGGGATGTAGAATTGAGTATTAAATTGTTTTTCAAATCCAATTTTACTGCCGTGCCAGTGGACGCCTTGGTTGGTCGTACTTTTTAATGTTCCGTCTTTTACTGAAAGCAAGGTTTTGGTAATACCGTTTTCTATCACCCTGATTCTCGTTGGATGAATTCGGCCTGATTCATCGGTAAGAACTTTACTTAGCTCTTCCTTTGACAGGCTTGTTAAGCTTTTGGTTTGCATTTGTTTCATGCTATATTCAGGAGTAAAAGAGAGGGGTATATCAATATCTTTGAAGATATCAGTAAAAGTTCCCGGTTCGGTCTGTAATGCATACTCGGCATCTTCGATGTTTACCGACGTAACAACTCTTACAATGATATCATCGCCCATATCGATGTTTAGAACACAGGCACTGTCCAGTTCAAAAGCAACACCCAATTCATTGGCAGCATCGAATCGTAAATCACCGGTAGCAGCATCAAATAAAACACCTGCCTGACCACCTCCATGTGTCATCGAGCTGTTTTCTAAAATTATCAGATTGTCGTGTAATATCCTTCGTTCGCCTTGGTCGTAAACGATTTCAGGTTCATCAATTATGGTCTCTTTTTGGCAAGAATTGAGTGCGATTGTTATCCATAATATTGATATAACGAATAGTAATGTATTGTATATTTTTTTCATGTCAGATATTTTGTAATTAACTTATTTTTTTGTGGTAATTAATATGCAATTGGATTGGCAATTTTTACTACCACTTCAAATCGTTGCCCTGTTTCTAAGGCATTTTTCGTGGCAGCTACATCGCTGGTATTATCCAGTTCGTCTTTTTCAACATAAAAGTAATATCGTTGTTCTTCAAGGTCTTCGAAAAGCACCTGCCCAGCCTGATTGGTTTGAAGATTTTTAACTGGATCAACTTGATTGTACAGGTTAGCTTCAGTATTGTAGAGTGTAACATTTGCTCCCTGCACCGGGACCAAATACTTGCTGATTACCTGAATTTGCAATTGTGGAGCTGGCTGTATGTACTCCTCCTTGGTGCAGCTAAAGAACGAAATCACTAATGTTAAAAATGTAATAATATTGAGCTTCTTCATAAATTGTTTATTTATTGATTATTGATTATTTGTTTATTATAAAGGTCGAATTTTTCAGACTCTATGGTGTAATCGTACGATTTACATAAATGAATCACGACTAAAAAGAAAGTGACTAATTAACATTGAAGAGACTTTATTTTCATAGGTTTATATTTTTTTATTTCATAGGTTTATATTTTTTTAGGTGTTGAATTATTCGTTTACTTGAGCCTCCATATGGACAATTATAATAAACAAATGGAGCTATTTAATAAATAAATAACCTGTTTTATGATATAAATGGTTATATAACACAAAATTAGATAAAATGAATTTATTATCATTTACCCTATGGTAAAAAATGTTATATTTGAAATAAAAACTGACCGTATTAGAAACATAAAAAATATATAAATATGCAACCCCTAAATATAGAGGACTACCCACACTATTTAGACCAACTTCATGCGTTTATAAATGCAACGAGTCCTATTTCTAATAGTTCTTGGGATAAGATGCTTGGTATCATGAAATTATGGCGGGTAAACAAAGGGGTTCGCTTATTGGATTATATGGAAGTTGAAAGTTCTGTCCGTTTCTTAGGAAAAGGTATTGTAAAGTGTGAGGATCACTATAATGATAGGTCATTTGTGTATGACTTTCGGGTGGCTCCAATTATTTTATCTGAAACTGTTTCCTTGCTAAACAATGCGCAATCACGTATTACACTAGAAACAGTAACAGAATGTGATTTTATTGAACTTCCTAGCACCCCATTTGTAGAGATGCTCTTTACGAATATTGACCTCGCTAAATTTTGTGCGATAGGCGTCGCTAATTATTTAGGTATGACGCATTATAAGCAATCTTTATTACGTAACCTTGATGCTGAACATAGGTATAAACAATTCCTTAGAGAATTTTCCAGTGTGGCTCTCAATGTTAAACTAGAAGATATTGCCTCATACATTGGAGTTACACAGCAAAGCCTTAGCCGAATTCGGAAAAATGTCACTTGGAAAAATGACGAAAAAGGATTGGAAGTGTTGGGCAATGAGTTAGAGGTTGTAAATAGGTAATTCTATAGATAACGTATATCTAAGATTACATCCGCAGTTTTCTGTAAATCGTCAGCAAAAAACGGACTGATTTAGACAATTTGAGAGTGTGTGTGTTTTCAAAAACTTTAATTTTGAATCATCTTAAAAAAAGCAGGAATTTCAACCAAAACCTTGCTTAAACCTTGCGCGTAAAAAAGGTCCCAAAACGAAATGTATTGAAACCCTTAAGGTGTTGACCCCCTTTCTGGATCTGAACAAACCAATCTAGTTCACTAGAAAAAGGAGTTGCTATTATTGGAAAGAAAAAGCAACCGATAGTAAAAATTTAGCAAGTAATTGCAAAAACGTAAGATGTAAATCTAGAGGCTTCAAAAAGTTATCACTGGAAAGTAGTGGTTAAAGATAATACTAGAGGAGAAACAATTTGGCAAATTTGTAATTTTAAGACGGATTGAGAATTTTATGCGGTACAAATTTCGGTACAAAAAAGAAAATAAAATCATAAATAGCTGAAAATAAGCGCTCTAATATTTTAAAAAAAGTCCCGTCCAAACCAGTAACTTTAAATAATGTACGTTATGTCTTTTAAAACCTTCAAACTCTTTTTTAATTAGCTTGAGATAACATACTTAACAATTCCGAATTCATAGCATATTGCAATAAGTTTAATAAAACTTTGCAACTGTTCGTTGCAATGAACAGTTGCACCTAACAAGTGTAGCATATAACCATTGCAATAAGTGTCACAACAATTCTTGCAGATCTTTTATAATCGTTGCAATGAGTGTTACAACATTTTGTAAATCGTCAGCAAAAAGTGGACTGATTTTAACAATTTCATAGAGAGTGTTTCCACCTTTTTGTATCAATTTTCATTAAATGTTTGCAAGTTGCATTATTTCTTTTTTAAATTCCACATTATTTTATTTCTGCAATTTTTATGAGCAATTAAAATTTCCTCTAATTTTTGTGGCTCCTGTTGATTAATCCAAGCAACTTTTTCCTTAAATGGTAAATGATCAATTTGTGCAAGCAAACAATCTGCCTGCCTGCTCTGGTATGGGCATTCAAAGGCTAAACCATAGATTTTGCGTTTTTTATCCATTTAAATATGGATTTTTTTTAGTTGAATAAATTTGTTTCTTGTACTGTTTTATTGAATTACTGTTTTCTATTTTTTCTCTACTCGTTTTGCAGCGGCCGTTTTACTTTTCATCCAATAAAAAGGAGGTGTTCTCTTTGAAGCGTTTTTACTTGTTTTTCCTAAGTTTAAAATTACCGTAAATTCATGTGCTCCATTATTGTAGTTTGAAAGATTAGATATGGTTGCATCATAGGTATACCCTATTTTTAAATTATCTGTTAAACGTATTTGAAACAATCCCGATATGGATTCGTTTAACCTTTGAGAAAGTCCAAATTCTAAGCGGTCATTCCATAAAATACTTGCAGAGATATCATTAGATAACGGACTTCCGTTTACAGCTCTAAACATCACTGAAGTTTTTAACTTAAACGCATCTGCTATATCAAAAACATACCCTGATGAAATATAAAATATCATTTCCCTGGAGGCACTGGACACCACTTTTCTGCTTTTATCATAATGCTTATTTTTCAATATATTTACTGTAGATACACTTGCATAAAACTTATCTGTGTAATAAAAAGCTCCTGCTCCAATATTCGGATTAAATTCATTTAGGTTATCACTAAATAAGGGGTCATTTTCAATGCCTAAACTCATCAAATCTACATTTAAGAAACTTCCGCCTGCTTTTAACCCAAAAGCTACCGTCGCATTTTCTGAGGCTTCTATGGAATAAGAAAAATCTGCAAATACATGGGTTTCATTTAAAACATACACATTATCATTTACTATAGACAAGCCCAAGCCCACATTTTTTCCTGCAGGTCCATGTAATGAAAATGTTTGCGTTTCAGGACCTCCTGCTTCCCCTACCCATTGACTTCTGACGTTAGCCGTGGCTGTAAAAAGACCATGGCTTCCGGCATAAGCTGGATTGATTAAACTAAAATTATTATAATACTGCGTGTATAAGGGGTCTTGCTGCGCATAACTTTGTTGAAATACACAAGCAATAATTACAATTACTAAATTTTTTATATTGTTTTTCATGTTCTTTTTTTAATAATTGATATAAACCCATCCTTTTACTATTTTACTTCCTCCATTTATGCTTAGTACATAATAGTAAGGTGCGGCTGGTAATTTTTGTGTTTTCCCTATTGAAACTCCGTCCCAATAATTTTGATAGTTTTTGGAATAGTACACCCTGTTTCCATATCTATTATAGATCTCAATACTATTATTTGGATACTTCTGAAGTCCGGCAATAATAAACTCATCATTGATGCCATCTCCATTTGGTGAGAAGCCTTTAGGGATTTCCAAATCTTCATCATCACAAACATCTCCAATGCCATTGCGATCTATATCTGCCTGATCTGAATTCGATATGGTTGGACAGTTGTCAATTGCATTGGCAACGCCATCACCATCCATATCATCATCACATCCATCTGCAATACCATCGTTATCCATATCGGCTGATGTAATAGTTACAACCGCTGTTTCAGAAGCTGTATTTCCACTATTGTCTGTAATTGTTAACGTTACGGTATATTGGCCTAATGTAGCACACTCAAAATCTGTCCTATCCAAACTCATAGTAGCAATGCCACAATTATCCACACTTCCATTGTCAATATCATCTGTTGAAATAGCAGCTTCAATGGTATCGTTAAGATCAACTGTGAAATTTTGAGTAATTACAATTGGTGCTGTTACATCTTGTATGGTGATTGTAGTGGTAGCTGTTGCAGTATTTCCATTCATATCGGTTACTGTTAAGGTAACAGTATTATCTCCAATATTTGCACAACCAAACGTGTTTTTATCAATGCTGATAGCGGCTATTTCGCAGTTATCTGTACTTCCATTGTCAATGTCTTCTGCAGTAATTACAATATCACTTCCAAATTCATCTAACTGTAACGTAAATGGTGCTACACTATTTGCTACAGGTAGTTCTGTATCTTTTACTGTTACAATTTGTTCACAAGTTACTGTAGTAATATTTCCTATATTATCTTTTACTGTCCAAGTTACAATAGTATTGCCTTGAGGGAAAATAGTTGGTGCATCATTCGATATTAAAGCAACAGCGCAATTATCCCCATTAATTAATACAGTTCCTAAATTTACATCACTTGCACCACAAAGACCTGTATCAGCACTAATTATTATATCTGGAGGGCAACTGATGGTGATTGTTTTTACTGTTATTGATAAATCTGCTGCTACAAAACTTACATGATAGTTTGCACCAGCACTTACATTTCCAATCGAGATTGAATAGCTTCCTACATTTTCACCAATTACTCTTATTAAACTTCCCGAAAAACTATCTCCAATCTCTAAGTCACCTGAAGTAATTTGACAAGTCAAAAGTGGATCATTATCACAATATATTTTTGATTTAGCATCAGCAGTGATCGTAATTTCTTTTTCAGTAATACTTAAATCATCGGATACAAAAGTGATTGCATAATTCGTATTTGTTAGGGTAGAACCAATTGCATAATCTCCTCTATTTTCACCTGCTGCTCTTGACAAACTTCCTGTCAGCACATCAGAACCTTCTAATGTTACTTGGTAAGTAAGTGCTGGATCTGTTGATCCATATACTTTGGTCTTAGCATCAGCGGTTACCGTTACAGCTTTTTGAGTAATCGATAAGTTGGCTGGCACAAAACTAATGTCATAGTTGCTATTGTCTAATGTAGAACCAATTGCATAATCACCAATATTTTCACCTGCTGCTCTTGATAAACTTCCTGTCAGCACATCAGAACCTTCTAATGTTACTTGGTAAGTAAGTGCTGGATCTATTGATCCATATACTTTGGTATTAGCATCAGCGGTTACCGTTACAGCTTTTTGAGTAATCGATAAGTTGGCTGGCACAAAACTAATGTCATAGTTGCTATTGTCTAATGTAGAACCAATTGCATATCCACCAATATTTTCACCTGCTGCTCTTGACAAACTTCCTGTCAGTACATCAGAACCTTCTAATGTTACTTGGTAAGTAAGTGCTGGATCTGTTGATCCATATACTTTGGTCTTAGCATCAGCGGTTACCGTTACAGCTTTTTGAGTAATCGATAAGTTGGCTGGCACAAAACTTATGTCATAATTGCTATTGTCTAATGTAGAACCAATTGCATAATCTCCTATATTTTCACCTGCTGCTCTTGACAAACTTCCTGTCAGTACATCAGAACCTTCTAATGTTACTTGGTAAGTAAGTGCTGGATCTGTACTTCCATATACTTTGGTTTTAGCATCAGCGGTTACCGTTACAGCTTTTTGGGTAATCGATAACTTGGCTGGCACAAAACTTATGTCATAATTGCTATTGTCTAATGTAGAACCAATTGCATAATCTCCTATATTTTCACCTGCTGCTCTTGATAAAGATCCAGAGAAGGTATCCCCAGTCTCTAGAGCGTCAACAGTGATTTGATAAGTAAGCGCAGGATCTGTTTGTCCATAAACTTTCGATTTCGCATCAGCAGTAATGGTAATTGCTTTAGTTCCAATAGTTAGCGAAATATCTTTTGTAGCTTCATTATAATTGGCATCGGTAGCCACGGTAGCTCTAATGATAACTGTACCAGCTGTTCCAAGAGTCACTGTGCTGTTATTAGTACCGGAAAGACCGGCACTTCCTGTGACTCCCGGAATAATACTATAACTTATTGTTCCTGTTGAATTTGAGGTTGCTGCTAAATCAAAATCAGCATCACCATAGATTTTAGAGAAATCTGCAAAAGTTATCGTTGGTGCAATTTTTAAATCTGTTGCAAAACTCCAACTTGTTTTATCTGCAATACCTACATACCCATTTGAAGACATATCCGTTAATGCTGTATTGGGTATTTGCAGGTAATAATTTTTGCTTTTTAATAAATCGCTTGCCGGGTTTATGGTTACAACGGCATCGCCAATACTTACTTCGGTACTTGCAACATCTATTGTTTGAACGGTGATGTCATTTGAAGCATCTTTTATCAATATATTACCAGTGCCTTTTTGTATGTTTTCATTAAAAGTGATCACCAAATTACTTGAAATAACAACACCTGTAGCATTATTTAAAGGCAATAAACCATTTACTGTTGGCGCTGTAACATCATTCACGGTAATCGTAAAATTCTGTAAAGTTTCACCACTATTTGTATCGGTAGCTTTTAATGATACTGGATGTTCACCAGCATGACCAACAGCACTTCCTTTAAGCTTTGTTCCCGATTCAATCTTACGAATACTGACATTATTTGCAACATATACATTTCCAGTGCTGTTAACTGTTACACCATATGGATATTTAATACTTGCAGTAGTGGCTGGACCATCTATATTGCTGTAAGAACCAGATCCGGCAAAAACAGAAACGGTTCCGCCCGGTGTAATTTTTTTAATCTGTCTATTCCTATAATCTGCAACATACACATTCCCTGAATTATCCGAAGAAATCCCAAAGGGACTACTAAACCCAGAAGCGAAAGTGGATACCATTCCATCAGGTGTAATTTTTCGAATTTTATCATTATATGTATCCGCTACATATAAATTCCCCGAAGGATCAACTGTAACGTCATATGGATCGTTAAACATTGCATTCGATCCTATTCCATCCTGATAACCTTTTATTGAACCTGCAATCGTAGTTACTACTCCTGCCGGAGTCACTTTACGAATCTTTTGATTGTGCTGGTCTGCCACATAAACATTTCCGTAATCATCAACTGTCATCCCTCTCGGATAAAAGAAACGTGCAGCAGTACCTGTGCCGTCTTGATAGCCTTGAGATAATCCTGCTAACGTAGTTACATCACCGGAAGGTGTAATTTTCCGGATTTTTTGACCAATCGATTCACTTACATAAATGTTTCCACTATTGTCTATAGCAACATCGTATGGATAATCAAATTGAGCATTCGTTCCGTTAGCATTAACATTCCCGCGTATACCACTGCCTGCATAGGTAGAAACTACTCCTTCAGGTGTGATCTTCAATATTTTATGTTGATCAGATATAGCTACATACACATTTCCTAAAGCATCCGCTGCACATCCCCGTGCGTCGTTTAAGTCAGATGGACCAAGTGTACTTACTTCTACAAAATCAGATAATGAAAGCCATTCAGGAACAGTGACTCCTGAAGTTGAAACGGCATCACCATCCCCGTCATTTGTAGCAATTGTATATTCGTAGGATGCGTTATCATCTACAGAAGTAACAGGTGTTGAAGTAAATACAGGATTTTGGTTTGCAATCGTAAATGTCGTTCCGCTTGATGGAGTGGATTGAACTACATTACCTGCAAGATCTGTACCTGTGGATAGTGATACGTTACAATCACCTGGGCCAGTTTGTAACGTATATTCATATGTGTACACTGTGCTACTGGATTTCACCATATTCGTAGCGGCGAAAGTATTGCTTCCACTAATGCCAATTTGCGGAACCGGTGAATCTTTCATTTCCTCGGAAAATGTTGCCGTTATCGTGACAAGGTCACCTGATATAAATGGACCCGAAGGAGAATAGGTAATTTCAGCGGTTGGCGATTGAGTGTCTTCGATTAATGTCCATGTTGAAAATGAAGAGATTCCGCTCAAGCTAACCGCATTTGATGTTGTATTTACTGTCCCGTTTTGATTCTGCCAGGAGCTTCCACTATCGGTCGATTTGAACAGTTCAAGGCCAGCTTCCGCATTCCCATTTAGTTCATCTTCCTTATAAGAAAAGGCCAAAGTGGCGTTTAACCCAGAATTATTCGCAGGTGAAATATCGAAATAGCGCGCAATACTATTATTGGCACCACTTGTTTGAACTGTATGCCCACGCGTAATAACAGTACTTCCCATATTGGCAACAGTAGATATGGTTGCCCCCAAACCAGCTATATTTTCATTCGATATATTGCTTAAATTACGTGTAGTTGTTATTATTCCAGTAGTTCCAAAAAATTCACTCCCTGCTTTCTCCAAAAGATAAGCTGTATTACCTAATGTAATTGTTTGACCATTAAGATTTACTGGGTTGTTTGTAATTAAGTTTCCGTTTACGGTTAAAGCTGAACTTAAGGTAGGTGCCGAAGTTGACGAAATCAATAGGTTATTTACCGTTGGTAAACCACTGATACTGGCTTCCGCTCCTAAGTTTGTTTTGTAAATTCCTACATTTCCTGTTGAAGTAGGAACGCCATCCGACCAGTTGGAAGCATCGCTCCAAGCAGAAGATGTAACCCCTAGCCAGGTGTCAAAAGCTTCAGAAGCTGTCCATTCCGTACCGGACATCTTTGTTAAAGTTCCGTTATTATCATTGCCGGCAATATCAAATAAGGTAGTGCCATCTGTCTCATCAAAACGGTAATATGCTTCCAAACCAGGTTCTGTTCCTGTAAGGGTTTTCATCATATCTTCCTGAATTTCAGAAGCCGTTCTGGTTTTCGACCAAATTCTAACTTCGTCGATCATTCCTTTGAAGTAAGTATCTAAACCTCCAATCCCATCTTGTGGAACGCTGTTCGGTGTTTTCCCAAAAAAGGAAGTGGTTGAATAGACTAGTCTTCCGTTTACATATACCAAATAGGAATTCCCATCGAATGTTAAGGCAATATGATTCCATGAATTAATGGTTAGCACATCTGGAGTTTCGCTTGGAATCCAGGAAGCACCATCACCAAATCCAAAATGGATTTTTAAGCCATGTTGATAAACACATGGAGGGCGTGAAGCGCTAGATGAACCACCATATGATCCTCCTAAGATGCCCCGAAACGAATTGGTACCATCGGTTGGGTAAATCCACATTTCCTGAGTAAATTTGGCTCCTAATCTAAATCCGTCTGCCAACCCCACATAATCATCATTTCCATCAAATGTAAGCGCGTTTCGTGGTCCTGAAAAAGCACCGGATGTTTTCCTTGTTGGTGAATTTACTAAAGTTCCTGTGTTGAGATTTCCGGAGTTGTCAGTAAGTGGAGTACCACTTTCCACATTAAAATTATAATAAGCTATAAGTCCGGTTTCGGTTCCTGCCAGCTCTTTAAACATAGAGGCTTTAATTTCAGTCTGGGAACGCAACGAATTCCATACCCGTACTTCATCTATTTGACCACCAACAAAATCGCTTGGTGCAGCTCCATCCCATTCTTGCCCAATGGTGAATTTTCCACCTGTTTCTGGCCTATTAGCTATAGTGGCTGTAAAATCAACCGTACCATTTAAATAAACCGTTGCTAAATTAGTATTATCAATAGTAAGGGCAATGTGTGACCACTGGTTTAAAGGCAGATCGGATCCTGACGCCACAGCACCGGCCTGAGATAATTGCAATAATCCATTGTTGGTGCCCAACAAAATTAAATTGTCGAAATTATTCGCATGAAAACTTAAAATAAAACGCTGGCCTGTTGCTACATTAGGATTTACCCAAACTTCCATACTCAAGGTTGTAGTACCTGCCAAAGCATCACTAACACTATTAGCAGTAACATACTGAGAGCTGCCATTAAGAGATAGTGCATTGTTTTGGGCGGTTGTAAAAAAAGGAATTAATAATAAGGTTAAGGCTAGCTTAAGTAATTTTGTTTTCATAGCTACAATTATTTGATAATTAAAATTTAAATTATTGAGGAATAATAAGAAGGGCCCATTAAACATTTTGAATGTTTCGCGACTAAAAAGCAAGCTACTAATTAACATTGAAGAGGGGATTTATTTTCATAAATCTAGCATTTTTTCAGGGGTATTAAATTATTCGTTTACTTGAGCCTTTATCTGGATAATTATAATAAAAAAATGGAGCTATTTAACAAATAAATAACCTATTTTATAATATAAATAGTTATATAGCGCCAAATTAGATAAAATGAATTTATTATCATTTACCCTATGGTAAAAAAGTATTATATTTACTGGATATGCTAACAAAAACCGCACAAATAGTTAAGCAACATTTTTAAAATTGATTTTTTGATTCCAAAATTCTTCTATCGTTTTATATTTCAAAGCAGAATGTCTTCTTTTTCTATTATACCAAA
>Ga0314774_1001838_pt1 | contig 12824 bp, 13 predicted proteins | sample MetaGCBIA2018_FD_204515 | JGI IMG/M metagenome (GOLD analysis project Ga0314774, IMG submission 204515) | Cryopeg brine microbial communities from Beaufort Sea near Barrow, Alaska, United States - CBIA 2018 | ecosystem: Environmental > Aquatic > Marine > Coastal | place: USA: Alaska | collected... | reverse complement strand
CACTATGGAATGGAATCAAAGGAATTTGGAGATTTCATCTTCATTCTAGATAGTGGATATATATTCTCTCCAAATTATTTTGGACATTCATTACGAGGTGATGCGCAAGGAATGCATGGATACATGCCTTCAGACTTTTTTCAACATGGAATACTCCTTACAAATTATAAAATCGAGGCTAAACGATTACTAAATAGAGAAATATCAGACTATATTTATATCTAGTATTTTCAATATGAGTACTTCGGACTATGAACTTAACTTAATCAAATAGGAAGGCTTAATGAAAATTATAATTTTAGTAGACGGTAGTGGAATAAGACTTTAGCCTTTGAGCAGAGAGATATCCTAAACAGTTTATAAAACTTCAAGATGAAGAGGAGTCTCTCTTTCAATAATAATAAAAAGAAGTTTATTGATTTCAAACATAGATGATATTTATGTAGTAACAAAATAAAAAATATAAATTCCTTGTAATGAGAGCTATTGAGCAGCTACGCTATTCATATAATGAAGAAAATATTATTACCAAGCCTGAAGCAAAAATCACATTGCTTGTAATCTATGCTGTGGTTAATGAGATTGTAAATAAAGATTATGATTCTGTTGTAGTATTTCCTTAAGATCATATGATCAAAAAAGGCGAAGAATTTGCTGCTATTATCATAGAACCTAAAGTATTAACTAAAGATTCTGATTATTTCATAGCAATAGCGTTTAACGACATCAAAGACTATAAATCGTAGAAAAGATATAGTTAAGGAACAGCTAACAGTAAAGAATTGAATTATCCTCATCTAATGTAATTAAGATTCATTTATCTGATTAGTCATGGTTTGTAGTAAATCCTTCGGGAACGGAGCCTAAGTTAAAAAAATATTACTTTAAATTGGGGAATTCTTCAATTGAATCTTCTGAGAAGATGAATTTGTTAAGAAATAAAAATTTGAATATAGGTAAACTTGAGGGGGATCAAAAGGATGAAAATAACTATCGCTAGAACAGGAATTGTTGAGCTATCCAATGATATACTTTTAGCTCAGAACAACGAGGTAATCGCTTTAGACATTATTGAAGAAAAAAGGCGATATGATAAACGATGAAAAATCACCAATCGTTGATCTAGAGATTTTAGAATACCTAACTACTATGAATGTTAATGAATAACTGGTTCTATTGTTTCAAAAAGTGTGTTCATGCAAGGTAAGATAAGTGTTTTTAGTCAAGAGTTAAATAATTTAACGAATAAGTGTAGCTTTATGATTTTACCATCTTGTTCTGATGCGAGTTCAACGGCAATGTTGTCATGTATGAGACATTCAATGATTCCTGTCAGGATTTAAAACACTGATACGACAAAATGTAATGAATTGATGATTATTCGATTGAATCTATAGATAACATGATTAGTATATTAAATTAAATTAAATCAAATAGATAATGATACTATATAAGCGTTTCATGAAAGAATAAATAAAGTAGCTAATGATTTAGCTAGTTTAGAAACTTACTCAAGAGAGTTTAAAAAAGCGACAGATAAAAACATTGGTATTGATAATAGTGGGCTATAATAAATGTGGATTTAGTTCCTAATAATTCACATAATAGGCCCTCGATTAATTGATTGGAGGATATAGATGTTATCACAGTTGTATTATAAGATTAACAATAGTATTATAGCCATAATAAATTTTCGAAAATACATTGATAACCGTATTATTTGTAAAGGGCATATATTACTCAAAAAAAACAAGATCTCTGGAAAGGGTAATCTGGTTGACATTGATGCTTGTAGAGGCGATATTCGAATTTCAATAGAAGGTTGTGATAATAAGATTCATATCAAAAACAGCAAAATTATAAATCTGAAAATTATTATAGAAGGAAATAAGAATGTTATTAACTTAGATAATCTAAGGGTTATTTCTAATACAACCATTGTTATCAAAGATAATATGAATCAAGTTATTGTTAAGTCAAATACAGGCATTGGTGGAGCTCGTATGGTTGTTGCTGGCGAGGGGAAGAGTATATTAATTGGTGAGAATTGCATGTTATCAGATAAAATTGAGATTTGGGCAAGTGATACACACTCGATACTTGATTCAAGCACATTGGATAGAATCAATCACGACAAAAGTATTGAAATTCGTAATCATGTTTGGATTGGTCATAATGTGATTATCGGCAAAGGTGTGAAAATCGCAGATAATTCAATTATCGGTATGGGTAGTCTAGTAACTAGTGATGTAAAGTCAAATGCGGTGTATGCAGGTAATCCATTACGATGTATTAGAGAAAATGTAACTTGGACAATAGAAAGGGTAATGTAATATCTGTTTGATTTGGACAGACTATTTCTAGAGGTGATAAAAATGAATATAAAATCTAATGCAAAGCTATTCTTAAAAAGTTATTTAGGAAAAAACTACCCTATTTATAAACAATATGTAGCCAAATATAACAATCAATTTAAACATATGCTTGTAAATGCTAATACAGATATTGTCATCGAGGGTACACCCCGTTCTGCTAACTCATTTGCTTTTCAAGCATTTAAAAAAGCACAAGACTATGATGTCAATATTGCACATCACTTACATGTAAGCTGTCAAGTTAGGAATTCCAGTAGTATTACTAATAAGACATCCAGTAGATGCTGTCGCATCATGGGTCTTAAGAGAGCCTGATTTGGATCCAGCTATATGTATGAGTTACTATGTTAAATATTATAGTTTCATGAAAAATTATTTAGATGATGTAGTTGTAGCCCCCTTTAATATGGTTATTTCAAATTATGGAGAAATAATCATAGCAGTCAATAAAAAATATGGCAAAGAGTTTAAAGTGTTTGAACATTCAAAAGAAAATGTTAAGTTGATTTTTGACGAGAGAATATCTGAAAATAAAAAATGGGGGAGAGAAAACACCGCAGTTCCAGTACCCAGTATGGAGAAAAATACTTTAAAGGAAAAAATTATACCTGAATTAAATCAATTAGATGTTTCTAGTAAGGCAATAGAGCTATTTGAGTATATAACCAAAAGGGCTAAATGAAGAAAAAGAAAAGTTTTTATCAATATTTTTCTAAAGAAACGGTGTAAAGGATATCAAATAATGTGCAATTCTTCGCTATTGTACCAACTCGCGGAAGTTTTGCCGGTATATAGGGAATGAATGGTTCCCATCTTCTCCTTTTTTCTTGGAAAAGTACTTGAGAAGAAAAAATTACGAAAGTGATTAAGTACAAACGAATTTTTTCGACACTGTAAAGTTAATGTAATTCCTGCTTTTGCCATTTCTTCGTGAATTTAAGCATAGTTAGATTAATTGCGAGGTATTAAGTGAAGTTTATCAGGAGATAAAAGTTTCTAATTTCCTAATGTAGCAGCTCTTTCTATTGAAATGATCTTGATTGACAAAGCGACCAGACTCTGGCTAAAGTGTTAAGTGAACTCCCCTATCGGGAAAGAACAACTTTCATTTACTACTAAACGGATATGCTCACGCTGTTTATTATTCAGATTACTCATAATAAGAGGCGTTCATTGGGATATATCTTAATATAGCATAAGTACACAGATACGCCATGTGTAATTATCTCCCGGTCGGTCAGATGATATAGAAACTCCTATACCACTGCTTGACACATCGACTTTTCGGTAGCGGATTACATATAGGTAATCATTATGAAAATTTGCAATGACCGAATAAGTGATATCATGTGAATGTTGTGTTCCTTATCTTGGAAAAAACGAGAAATCGTGTGCATCTTACCTTGATGGATGAGATATAACTTTCAGAAAAGTGCTCTTTGCAGTTTTTTAGATAATAACCCAGGTCAGATTTAAAACTAGCAATTAAGCTCGAATAGGATAGCCAATCCTTAGGCAGCTTTTCGATTCGGATAGTATCTGTTTCGTAAACATCATTCAATTTAGCAATGGTGCGCTTATACTCGGCAAAAGTGATTAAACAATATCTTGCCAACTTCAGTTGAGTAACTATAATCGTCATCATTGCTTTTTAGATATTTTTGCAATCGGGCATAGCATCTCTGATAGGCTAATAGAGAAGAATGCTTATAGCCATTACTTACCAGAAAAGTTATAATTTTCTGGACATTTACATTATAAAGTTCCATGGAAATAACTCCTTTATTTTTGATATTCTCATTATGATATAGAAATGATAATTTATCTGCATGTTTTAAAGAAACTAGATCGTATTTAACCAGTTTTCGCTAAAACATACGAATAAATAAAACCAGTCATCAATATAGCAGTATAAACTTTCTTACACCAAACCAAAGACATGCTCCGGATTACGGATTAAGTGTTCATGTAAAAAGGGATATTGTATATGGATCGGCTAAATTATTGAACCCAGGTCGATGGTCAGGCGAAACAAGAGACTGGTCTGTTGTGGATAAGGTATGGTTAAAGCCTGAAAAAGTTGAGGTAGATGAAACCGAGTGTTTTGATGAAATAATGTTTCTTAAAAATGAATTTTATTTGTCAACTAGCTTGATAACTTCCGCAAACTGGATAATCATATTTGGGTAGAGAGCAAGTCGCATTCATCAGATAAGTAAAAGAACCTTATTAGAGATCACAAACAAATCACTAGAGATACCATTCGAGCCGGAAGCTAATTGAAAGGATGTAAATTATCGCTTTGGATTAACATCCGAATGGAATGTAGCAGCTATGCAGTGTATTGTTGAAGAAGCTGGTGGAGTCTCTTAACAGATTTATTAAACAAGATGAATAATTAGCTAAAAAATAGAATGCTTATTTTGCAATTATGTTTCTATAGTATTTCTCTTTAAAATGACTTTTTGTATTGGGTTCATGCGATTCATATAGGAAAAACATTTGAATACCATTACTAAACACTTATATACAATACAGTAATTAAAATGAACTAGTAATTTAATGAAACTAATTCATTTTGCTAAATAAAGAGCTAACATAGAGATTTAAATGGGATGATACCTAAATGATTGAAAGAATATCATAGATTCAAAAATACTATAATATAGAATGAATTTGAGAAAGGAGATACTTTGAATTTAGAAAAAGTATTAAAAGTTAGTAAGGCAATTGCTATAGAAGCAGGAGAAAAAATAATGGAGATATATAATAGGGATTTTGAAATATCATATAAAGAAAATGATTCTCCATTAACAGAAGCAGATGAAGCTGCAGATTTAATTATTAAAACGGGATTAAGAAAATATTTTCCAGAAGCAGCAATATTATCTGAAGAAGGTAAAGATAATTTAAGTCGATTAGATAATATATGGTGTTTTGTTATTGACCCACTTGATGGAACAAAAGAATTCATCAAGAAAAATGGTGAATTTACAGTTAATATTGCACTAGCTTATAAGAATAAAGTGGTTACTGGTGTAATATATGTCCCAGTTAAAAAAGTATTATATTATGCTGCAGAAGGTTTAGGATCTAAAAAAGATTTATTAGAGGAAAAAAAAACAATAGAATTAAAAGTGACTGATAAACTAGATAAACTGGTTTTGGTTGGAAGTAAATCTCATGCATCAGAAAAATTAACTACTTTAATAGAAGTAAAAAAAGACCTTATTTCAGATACAATGTCGGCAGGTAGCTCTCTCAAAGGTTGTTTAGTGGCAGAAGGTTCTGCTGATGTATATTATAGATTTGGATATACTTGTGAATGGGATACAGCAGCAATGCATGCTATTGTTGAACAAGCCGGTGGGTTATTTATGCAAATGAATAATACACCAATGACTTATAATAGAACCAATAACCTTAATGAAAAAGGTTTTTATGTAGTAAATCGTAAAGAAAATATTTGGGTATAAAAGGAGAACATAATGAGAGAATTAACACATTTAGATCAATTAGAAGCAGAAGCAATCTATATTATTCGTGAAGTTGCTGCAGAATGTGAAAAACCAGTAATGCTATATTCTATCGGTAAAGATAGTTCAGTAATGTTACACCTAGCAATGAAAGCATTTTATCCAGAGAAACCACCATTTCCTTTTATGCACATTGATACAACATGGAAATTCAAAGAGATGATTGACTTCAGAGATCGTAAAGCTGAGGAGCTTGGTATTGAAATGATAGTACATTCTAATGAAGAAGGAATTGAACAGGGAATAAACCCATTCGATCATGGCTCTGCTTATACTGATATCATGAAAACACAAGCTTTAAAGGCAGGACTAGATAAGTATGGATTTACTGCTGCATTTGGTGGTGGACGTCGTGACGAGGAAAAATCACGAGCGAAAGAGAGAATATTCTCTTTCAGAAACGCAGCGCATGCATGGGATCCTAAAACACAAAGACCTGAGATGTGGAAATGTTATAATACAAAGATTAATAAAGGTGAAAGCATGCGTGTGTTTCCCATATCTAACTGGACAGAAAAAGATGTATGGCAATATATACAAAGAGAGAAAATTGATATTGTTCCTCTCTATTTTGCAGAAGATAGACAAGTTGTTGAGCGTGAAGGCAATATTATTTTAGTTGATGATGATCGTTTGAAATTAAATGAAGGCGAAGAAATCGTAACTAAAAAAGTGCGTTTTAGAACACTTGGATGTTATCCATTAACTGGTGGAGTTGAATCTGATGCAACGAATCTTAAGGAAATCATAGATGAAACTCTTGGTGCAGTATCATCAGAGAGAACTAGCCGTGTTATTGACCAAGAAGAAGCGGCTAGTATGGAAAGACGTAAGAGAGAGGGGTATTTCTAAATGAAAAGTTTATTAAAGTTTATTACATGTGGATCAGTTGATGATGGCAAATCAACACTGATTGGACATATGCTATATGATGCAAAATTATTATTCGCAGATCAAGAGAAAGCTTTAGAATTGGACAGTAAAGTTGGATCTCGTGAAGGGGCTATTGATTATTCATTATTATTAGATGGCTTAATGGCAGAACGTGAGCAAGGTATTACCATTGATGTTGCTTACAGATACTTTACAACAGATCATCGTTCATTTATCGTTGCTGATTGTCCTGGACATGAGCAATACACAAGAAATATGGCAGTCGGAGCAGCATTTGCTAATCTTGCGGTAATCCTAGTTGATGCATCTCAAGGTGTATTATCACAAACAAGAAGGCATACAAGAATATGTGCGCTTATGGGTATTAAACATGTAGTACTAGCAGTAAATAAAATGGACCTAATTAGTTATGATAAACATAGATTCAATGAAATTAAGGAAGAGTTTAAAGCCTTTGCAGCAAACTTTAATTTGGAATCAATTAAAGTTATACCTGTATCAGCTACAGAAGGTGATAATGTAACTAAAGAATCTAATAATACTCCTTGGTATAAAGGTGAAACACTACTTAGTTATTTAGAACAAAGAGATGTATTAGCAATAAATACTAATGAAGGATTCGTAATGCCGGTACAAAGAGTTTGCCGACCAAATCATACATTTAGAGGTTTCCAAGGTGAGATTGAATCTGGTGTACTTAAAGTTGGAGATGAAATAACAACTTTACCAAGTAATGAAAAAGCGAAGGTTAAAAGTCTATTAGTGCTTGATCAAGAAGTTACAGAAGCTTGTGTTGGCCAACCTGTTACAGTTCAATTAGATAAAGAAGTAGATGTATCTAGAGGTTGTGTTTTAGTCAGAGATGAAAAGTTAGAACAAACGGATATGTTTGAATCCACATTACTTTGGATGGATGATAATGAATTAGTTGCTGGACGTAATTATTTTATTAAATGCGGTACTAAGATTTTACCTGCAACCGTTATGTCGATTAAACATAAGATTGATATTAATACGGGTAAACATATTCAAGCTGATAAATTATTTAAAAATGAAATTGCAACATGTAATATTTCTCTTTTAGAGTCTATGGTATTTGGTAAATTTGAAGATAATAAGACTTTGGGTGGATTTATATTAATGGATCGAGTTACTAATATGACTTCAGCTTGTGGAGTTATTGAGCATTCACTTAGAAGAGCTACAAACGTTGTTTGGCAAGAAACTGATGTTACGAGAGATATTAGAGCGAAACAGAAATCACAAGAACCAAAGACATTATGGTTTACTGGATTATCTGGCTCAGGTAAGTCAACACTTGCTAATGAAGTTGAAAAACGATTAGTAGCAATGCATAAACATACTATGTTACTTGATGGAGATAATGTACGTCATGGTTTAAATAAGAACCTTGGTTTTAAAGAAAATGATCGTGTTGAGAATATTCGTCGTATTTCTGAAGTTGCTAAATTAATGAATGAAGCAGGCCTAATCACGTTAGCATCTTTCATTTCACCTTATGAAAGCGATAGACAAAACGCTAGGTCAATTATTGGTGAAGAAAATTATATTGAGATATATGTAAGTACACCAATTGAAGAGTGTGAGAAGCGTGATGTTAAAGGGTTATATAAGAAAGCAAGAGATGGTGAGATTCCTAACTTCACTGGAATTAGTAGTCCTTATGAAGAACCCCAAAATGCAAAAATTATTATTGATACAAGTAAATACAATATTGAGGAGTCTACAAATTTTATCATTAAAGAATTAACAGGAATTCTAGAAATTTAAGAGAATATGCATATTTGATGAGCAAAGTAAATATTATTTGCTTTGCTCATTTTTAATATTAATTATTACTATATTGAAAATGGGGCTATGAGATAAATAAATATTATATTATTATTTTATGGTAAAACATCATCTGGTTGCTGCTTACAGCATCAGTGATATTTCGTGATATATAAGATAAGATTTGACTTTACATCTTTATTTGTTATAATTAAAAAAACAATATGAAAAGAGAAATTCATGACATTAAAAAAAGCACATATTTTTAATTATATAATGGTTAGCATGCTTATACTGATAATGATTTTATTGAATTTTATGCGTATTATTGACTTGATGGAAGACATACCTTTTAATATTGCCTTATCGGATATATTAATTCCTGTGGTTGGATTAATGATTCTTATAAGGCTTATTGCTGAGCGGTCGTTCAAGGGAGTTGAATATCTAGGATTTTTTGTTTTACTGCTTACTTGGTTAGTAATAACGAATATATTGGCTGATAAAAACGAGCAACTAACGAGTGCATCGTGGATGACAATTTATGGTGAATGGGTTAAAACAGCATTATGTATAGCTTATTTCTATATCGGATATCAGGTTCTGCATTATATGTCTTATCAGAGGCTTTTAAGATTCTATGCCCTCGGTTATAGCGTTTTTCTTGCTTATGGATTTGCATCAATTATTGCCAATAATCAGGGAATTGATTTACCCTTTATGACAGAGAACAGCAAACAGTTTTTTCTGGGGACATATACAGATCCTAATCATGCAGCTACCTATTTAACTATCTCTTTTTTTCTGTTGCTTTATGGTATGCATATTGATAGGAATCGGCTCATACAAGGGCTATATATACTACTTGGATTATGTACGTTTGGTGCTCTATTCTTAGCTGATTCTAGAGGTGGGCTTCTAGGTTTTGGCGTTGCCTTGGTTGTTTACGTACTGATTGCATATTATGACCGATTAAGCAGTGTTATTACCTTTCTGTTCGCACTGCTATCCGCATTATTTGTCAGTATGATTTTTGATGCAAATGTTAACAACGGGCTTTTTATTAGTAAATTGTTTAATAGTTTTCTGAATTTCAACAGTGGTTTGGATATTCGCGAAAGTCTATCAGCGACAGCTCTGCAAATGGGAAAAGAGCATTGGCTTCTTGGTGTGGGTCGTGGCAACTATATTGTAAATGCGCCTTCTTACTTTGAACAACTGAATTTGCCTTATATTGATAATATTCCCCATAATACCTATATTGGATTATTCGCAGAAGTGGGGATTGTTGGATTGCTCCTTTATATGATTCCGGTTTGGCTTATCCTCTATGGAGTTTATAAGAATAGAAAAGTGATTATAATGAACTGGAATACCAACCGACTGTATATTACTACACTTATTGCAATCGCCTTTGGTGTTGGAATACAAGCATATGTTCTGAATGTGGAGAACCGAAGAGTGCTGTGGTTTATCGGTGGTTTTGTTGTTTACAGTATAGTGGAAGGATTAGCTAACTTATACAACCAGCCAAACGATGCTATAGTTGATAAGATCACAGTTTCTAAGAAATCGGTAAAGTGGCATTCCATTATAAATGTTATTCTGATGCTCGGCACCTTGTTAATCTTTTTTTACACAGTTAATTCAGTGTATTTTCCGATGAAAAACAAAGATTTTTACAGTGATTACCGTCAGGAATTAACCATCCCTGATGTCTATGTGGGGGAACCTTTGGAGGTGGAGTTTTATTTGTATGCACATCAAAGCGGGTTCACTGAACAAGATACGGTTGAAATAAAGGTGATTGAAGTTTTTAACACAGGAGAAAGTGAAGTATTGAAGTCCTTTGTCTATCCAAGAACCAATGGAACGTGTCGTTTGGAATTTGTGAAAGGCTCTACTGAGTCGAAAGTTTACTTTGAAGCAATAAAGATTTCCGGAGAGTTGAATTTCTATAGCTTAGGACTAAAGCGCTTAATAAGTCAAAAAGATGTGTTATATTTAAACCATAATTATTATCTTGTAGATTCAAATAAAAGAAATCAGCTGTTATATAAAAAGTGGGAGCCAAAGAAGGAAGTTCAATATAACGCCAAGACCTTTACACCAAACCTTTCAGACTTTGATACAGCTGTTTTTGGATCGCTTTTTAAAGTTACCGATATTGTATTTGATAATGAAGGAAAAAATAGTTCTGTAATTGTTAACTATGAAGCACTGGAAACCATTACAGAAGACTATAATATTTGGTTGTACGGTAATCCCGACAATCTTCATAATCTTGATATTTCACGGTTTTCAGCAAATTATGAATATTACAATCCGGTGGAGCCGATTCAGACAAGCACATGGATTAAAGGAAATTCCTACCAAGTAACATATCCATTCCCCAGAAACAAAGGTTGGTACCGTTTATTTGGTGGCATCAATATCAAAAAAGATGATGAGACAATCCGGCTGGTTGATGAAACGACTAAGAAGAACTATGTCATATTTGGTTGGTTCAATGCAGAATAAATCGCTGGGGACGGTTCCCAGCGGTCTGAAAGGAACAGTAAGTGACAAGTACTGATACATATTCACATAACTAGTAATATGTATAGAGGCTTGATCAGTAGAGTATAGATTAAGCCTTTCTTGTATGTTAAGAAGACTGTAATGGCTACCTTTGCAACAGTACATAGAAGTTGCATTGAAGTTATAGGATAGATGAAAAAAGGTAAATATATATAGACATATAAAGGAGAGATAAAGGTAAATACATACACAGATTTCTAAGGAGAGTAATCATATGCAACTACTAATCTACACAATAATCGCAATATTACTATTCAAAACCGGCCGCTTTTTACTAAACCAATTATCCCAACGCTTTGAGAGATTCCCCTATCAACAAAACAAACAAAACAAACAATTCAAAGATTTCCTAATATGGATTTTCATATACAGTTTCATCACAACAAATGGCTTCAGCAGATTCGAGCCAAACATAAACCCAATAAGCAATCTACTAGCCGACATACCCTACCGCATCGTCTCCTTCACCCCATTCAAAGCCATATCCGATGCGATCACACTAAACGATTTCTATGACTACGTATACGGCGCCAGAGAATTTGGAAACTTGGATTTAACCTATCAAATATCACTATACAGCGCACTACTGATTATTTCGCCGCCAGAGCAACACCTATACGCACTTGAGCATCACTGGTTCGCAGCGTAAGCATCACTTTTATAAATTTACAATACGCGTAAGAGCATCATTGATTCACACAAAAGCATCACTTCCTATAGAATAGAAATAGAGGATTACCTCAAATATTTTATTGGAAGGAGGCCTGAAAATGGCCAACAAAATTAAAGTGAAACTTATTCTAGAACTTCGTGCAGCACAGATGTCACAACGAGAAATATGTCGTTCCCGCAAAATGTCACTACATTCAGTAAGTGATGTTTATAAGATAGCTGACAAACTCAACATATCTTATAAAGACATCATGGATGAAACCGATGAAGAAGTGTATCAACTCTTCTTCCCTGACAAATTTAATACTGAAACTTTATACGAAAAACCGGATTACGATTATGTACACAAAGAACTTAAACGAACCGGTGTTACCCTAAAACTACTTAGGGACGAGTATAAAGACAAATGTACTAGCAACGGTTCTATCCCAATGGGATACACTAAATACTGCGAGGGTTATTCAAAGTATGTTCTTGCCAATAGTCTAACTAATCACTTGATACACAAACCAGGCATAGTATGTGAAGTCGATTGGAGCGGAAAAACGATGTCAATCGTTGATAGATCTACTGCCGAAATAATTAAAGTTTATCTGTTTGTGGCTACACTTCCTTATAGCCAGTATTCTTATGTGGAGCCTGTCTCGATATGAAGCAAGATACTTGGTTGAAATGTAATGTTAACATGTTCGAATATTTTGGTGGTTCTACCGTTAGGATTACATGCGATAACCTAAAAACAGGCGTTATTAGCCATCCAAGAGAAGGCGATATAATTCTAAACGAGAAATACGAGGAATTAGGCAATCATTATTTAACTGCCATTATGCCAGCAGGTGTACAAAAACCTAAGCATTATCTTCAAAATCAGATTATCTACAATCTTGGCAGGATTGCCTGAATTCACAAGTTAATCCCGCTTGATTTTAGAGATAATAAGCTGTCAAAATGTTATCCTTTAATTAGCCAGATATCG
>Ga0314774_1001834_pt1 | contig 12832 bp, 6 predicted proteins | sample MetaGCBIA2018_FD_204515 | JGI IMG/M metagenome (GOLD analysis project Ga0314774, IMG submission 204515) | Cryopeg brine microbial communities from Beaufort Sea near Barrow, Alaska, United States - CBIA 2018 | ecosystem: Environmental > Aquatic > Marine > Coastal | place: USA: Alaska | collected... | reverse complement strand
CATGTAAATACCTGTACGTTCCTCATTAAAGAAATCTAAATTTGCTGTAATGTCTCTGGTTTCGAAATCAAAACCCAGGTTTTGTTTTGTTGCAACCTCCCAGGTTACAGAAGTCGAGGCTACTTGCGAATACCTCATTCCTCCATAAGATCGATCAGAGCCATAGTCTGCATATTGATAGCCACCGCCAGGAGTTCCATCCTCATTAAAAATTTCTGAAATCGAGTATAAATAAGGAAAACGATCTCCTCCCATTAACTGATCATTTCCTGTCTTACCGTATGAATACCTGATTTTAAACAGCTTAATCCAGCTTACATTGTCTTTTATAAACTTTTCTTCAGCCATATTCCAGGCAAATGAGATAGCTGGAAAGAAACCATACTGCTTTCCGGGAGCAAAGTTCTCTGAACCGGTATAACCAAAATTGAAGTTGACAAGGTATCGATCTTTCCAGTTATAAAGCAGACGTCCCGCAAGTGCTTGATTCCTGTTAGAAATACCATTTTTGATATCACCACCAAGATCAACTGTCTGTATAAACGCATCACGGGTTAATCGAACTGCTGCACCAACGTTATGATTCCCGAAACTGCGGTCATAATTAACCATCAGATCATAAAATTCGAGTCTATTACCGGTTGAAAAACTTTCCTGATGGAGTTCACTAGGGTCTGAAATATGTGAAAACACCAAATCACCGTTTGCATCTCGGGCACGGCCAGCTCGCCACTGCTCGGGCCATTTACGGCGTTGTATTTCGTTTGTATTCTCGATGTCATAACCAACTATTCCTCTCATACGGAGCCCTTCTGTAATGAAGTTAAGATCCTGTTCAACAGTAACGTTGGTTTGTACACTATTCACCCAATTCTCATTAAAGCCCGTTTGGGTAGCCATCACCCAGGGATTGGTTTGATTTCCCGTTCCAATGGACGGCACATAGCCATTTGAATACAGGACAGGCGTACGTATGGGGGAATAGCCAAATAGTGCACCCCAAAAATCACCATCGCCAAGTCCCGGGCTGTTTCGTTTACTAAGAGAACCTGCAACACCAATTTTTGCCACTGTTGTTTTTGTCACATTAAAATCTGCATTGAGGCGGTAGTTCCAGCGTTTGTAATCTGCATTGGTATTGTAATCGTCTTTCAGCGATTGATCGATTTCATACATACCCCCTTCGTTTACATAACTGGCCGAAGCATAAAACCTGGAAGTTGGCCCACCACCACTCAAATTCAAATTAGCACGATAACTCATGGCTCCATCATTTAGTAGTCGTTCTTTCCAATCTACATTTGGATATAAATCGGGATCCAGACCTAATCGTAAAATTTCCAATTCTTCCGGCTGATAAATGGGACCTTCGTTACGGGTAATGCGCGATTCATTTAACAAAGTAGCATAGGTTACACCATCTTCAAAGTCAGGTGTAATAGTTCGGGTACTGTAAATGAATTCATCTTTGAAATTAATTTCTATTTCGCCGGCACTTCCCCTTTTAGTGGTAATCAATATCACCCCATTCGCTCCTCTGGAACCATACATAGCCGTTTCCGCAGCATCTTTTAATACAGTAATCGTTTTAATATCTTCAATATTCAGGTCATTTATATCTCGCTCGATATTATCCACCAAAACAAGAGGACTGCTACCTCCACCGAAAGTAGATATTCCACGAATCCAGAATTCAGAAATGTTCTTTCCCGGTTGTCCAGATTGCACCATACCCATGATTCCTGCCACATTTCCTGCGAGGGCATTTGACAAACTCGAGGTAGGATTTTGTTTCATATCTTCTACATCTATAGTAGTAATCGCACCGGTAAGTGATATTTTTTTCTGCTTGCCAAAGCCTACAATAACCACTTCATCCATACTGCTTAAATCTTCTTCCAGAACAATATTAAATTCTGTTTCTCCCCCTACCGGAAATTCTTGGGTAGCAAAACCAATATAGGAAAAAACCAATATGGCATCCTCATTTGTGACTCTTAAAGAGAAGTTACCGTCAATATCGGTGACAACACCATTATTCGTTCCTTTTTCTATTACGTTTACTCCGGACATTGGCAAGCCATTAACATCAGTAACTATTCCAGTAATTGGCTTTTGTTGTAGTACCTCATAAGGGCTCGCAGTTAAATAATTGGATTGAAGGAAGAAAAAGGCCAAAAAAATCAAAGAAATTTGTTTAAACCTCGTTTGCAAACCAAAGAGACATAGCCGTTTTTGGAGATAAAATGCAAGCTCAGGGAATAGTTGTTTTTTCATTAGTAAATTTTTAATTACTATTAACATTTTATTAAGAAAGTGCAATGTACTAAAACGTTTTAGTAAAAAAAAATAAATATTAATTTTGTTTTACTAAAATAATTATTAGCTCCTCAATTTAGACTATAAAATATTAGGGTTTTACCAATAGAATGATAATTACTTAGTGCTTTCATTCTAAAAAACATTAATCCTTAAATTTGATTTTAAGGATTAATGTTTAAAAAAATTAACATAACTCCCAATTTTAATAATAGTATAAGTTTGATTCAGATGTTAAACCTTAAACAACTATTTACTTGTATTTCGGGGTGAACATTAAATATACCCAGGATTAGCAATTATTAAAGTTAAGGTTCATTTAGCCTTTTCCTTTCTACCACTAGAAAGGATTAAACCCTTTTTGGTAAGGGTTGACATTCTAATTTGAAGTTGAGCCTTTAAGACAATTTTATCTATTGGCAGCTTCCCTTGTGGATCTTGAAGCAGATTTAACATTAAATCCATAAGTTTCTGTCCAATCTCATTTAGGGGTTGAGCGACTGCAGAAATAGATGGAGTACAAATTTCATAAAGAGTATTATCATCAAAGGTGATGAGGCCCAATTCATTTATTAAGTCAGGAAAATTTTCTTTAATTACCGATAATCCATCCTGTGTCAAATAATTGGTGGCAAAAAAAATAGAATCCAATTCTGGTTTTGACTCAAGAAAATCTTTAATGATACTTTTCCTTTCGGAAGATTTTTTGTTATAGGGTATTTTTAGTAGGTTTTCTTTTAGATCGTGGTTATTTACCCCATTAATATACCCATTAAGTCTTGCTAACATTTGCGTTTGCTCTACATCTGTGGTTACGAATGCTATATTCTTAAAACCGTTTTTAATCAGATGCTCTGTAGCCTTAAACGCAGCATCTTCATTATCTATAATTACATAATTCGTTTCCAAATCTGCAAAATATCTATCAAATAAAACTACAGGAATATTCTCCTCAATTAAATCCTTTATAGTGCTCCTAATTCCGGAGGAAGGAATAATAATAAATCCATCCACCTGCTTATCCTTAAACAGATTTATTAGTTCCACAGATTTTTCATCATTATTGTCATTACTGCAAAAAAGAACTTTATACCCCTTTTCATAAGCAAGATCCTCAATGATACGGGCCAACTTTGCAAAGAAATAATTGGATATATCTTCTACCATAAATACCAGGATTTTGGATTTTCCGGTCCGAAGACTTTGAGCCAATTGGTTTGGCTTAAAGTTTATTTCTTTAATATACTCTTGCACTTTTTTTATTAATTCATCTGATATTCTTTTTTCCTTTGCTTTTCCGTTAATAACAAAGGAAACAGTAGTTACAGAAACATTTAACTTAGTGGCTATATCTTTAATAGAATGCCTTTTTTTTTTCATTATACGAGGGTAGTTTTAAATATAACACTTCAATAATGCACTAAAGTATGAAAGATATTTTAATTACACCTAATTTGACAATTTAATTAAAACGATTTAGCAATTTTATTCTTATTATAATTTTTTTTAAGTAGTTTTATCGCATTGAATTAAAAATCGGTTTTTCTCTTTTTAGAAGTTTTACTAATTCCAATTTATCTATTTCGAGAACGAGTAAATTTTAACCAACCTGAAAGAATTTTATTATGAACAAGAACAAATCTTATGGAAGAGCATTCATTTTTTTAACGATACTTTTCTTTTTATGGGGGTTTATAACAGTTTTGGTAGATTCCTTAATTCCACGTCTCCGTGAAGTTTTTACCTTGAGTTATTTTCAAGCAGGTATGGTGCAATTTGCATTTTTTGGTGCTTATTTCTTAATTTCCATCCCTGCAGGATATTTGCTCTCAAAAATAGGCTACAAAAAAGGGATTATTTTGGGTCTTGCTACTATGGCCACAGGTTGTTTACTCTTTTATCCAGCCTCTTCTTATAGAATTTTTGGAATTTTTATGTTAGGGTATTTTATTTTAGCAGCTGGAATAACAATATTACAGGTAGCTGCCAATCCTTACGTAACCTTATTGGGTTCAGAAAAGACCGCATCCAGCAGACTTAATCTTTCCCAGGCATTTAATTCATTGGGGACCGCTATTGCCCCGGCAATTGGTGCTTTGTTTATTTTAAAAGATAAAATAAAAACAAAGGAAGAGATAGGACTCCTTGATGCATTTCAAAAAAATGACTATTATATTTCTGAAGCAGCAACTGTTCAATACCTTTTTATTGGAATTGCTGTTTTTATTGCCATAATCGCTATAATCTTTGCATTTGTAAAACTTCCGAAGATAGGTGACAAAAAAACTTCAAATAATTACTTCAAAGTCCTCAAAAATAAAAACCTAAAACTAGGGGCCTTGGGCATTTTCTTTTACGTAGGCGCCGAAGTCGCTTTGGGAAGTTATATGGTAAATTATTTTTTAAGTCTAAATCTCGCATCAACCATTAGGGAAACTCCTATTATGAAGACAATGGCAGAATGGATTTTAACTTCTGGGGTTTCTGGTTCAAGTGATATGGCCGTAGTAGGTGTTTTTGTCACTTTTTACTGGACAGGTGCCATGGTTGGAAGATTTATAGGATCCTATTTTACTAAAATATTCAATCCAGGCTTTATATTAAGTGTTTTTGCTTCCTGCGCAATTTTATTGGTCATGATCTCGAATTTATCTGTAGGATTAATTGCTATGTGGGCGATAATTTCTGTTGGGCTGTTTAATTCCATTATGTTTCCAACGATTTTTAGTTTGGCACTGAATGGCCTCGGGGATAATAAACCCCAAGGTTCCGGTATTTTATGCACAATGATTGTAGGAGGTGCCTTAATACCTCCTGCTTTTGGATTCCTAATCGATATTTATAGTTTTAATATAGCTTTAATCCTTGTTATGGCAAGTTATGCCTACATTTTATTTTATGGTTATCGAAATGGAAAAAGCCAGAAAAACGTTAATGTAATCTCTGCGGAATAAAAACTGCTGTATCTATACAAGATGTCAACATTATAAATTAATATTTCGCTTTGACATTGGCAGGAAATTGAACGCATTTTTAACAAAGACAATTTTGAGATTAAACTTTTAACTTTTTGAAGAGTCTAATTTAATAAAAAGTCTCTTTTAAATAGTTCTCATGAAAATCATCATTTTTCCCTTGTTTTTTATATTTTTTCAAACTCTCACTGCACAAAATTTCGCGATTAATGGGAAGATCCTGGATCAGGAAGGCAGGCCTTTGGAATCGGCCACCGTATTTTTGGAGAAAATTGCCGATAGCAGCCTTGTAACTTATACAGTTTCAGAAAATGATGGAACCTTTTTAATAGCGGGAAAATCCGACGCTGAAAAATTGAATTTTAGAATTTCTTTTTCCGGTTTTAAACCTTACTACAAGCAGATCAAAATTGGGGAAGCGATTAAAATGGGCGATATTTCCATGGAAACTGAAACCAACAATTTAAGCGATGTCATTGTTACTGCCAATCGTGCGCCTATTACTATAAAAAAAGATACTTTAGAATTTAATGCCGATTCTTTTATCACACGACCGGATGCAAACCTGGAAGAACTGTTGAAAAAACTTCCCGGAGTGGAAGTGGATATTGATGGAAATATTACCGTAAACGGAAGGCCTGTATCCAAATTTCTGGTGAATGAAGAGGAATTTTTTGGGGATGATCATCGAATTGCCACTAAAAACCTTCCAAAAGAAATTATAGATAAAATTCAGGTAATGGATACGAAAACTAAAGCCCAGGAATTTATGGGTCGGCCCGGTGATCCCGATAACAAAACGGTAAATGTCACTATAAAGAAAGACAAAAATAAAGGTTATTTTGCACGTGCAACGGCTGGTGGTGGCACAGATGGAAGGTATGAACTTAGCGGGATCGGAAATTATTTTAAGAATGATCTTCGGGTAAGCGTATTAGCCAGCTCCAATAATATTAACAGCTCTGGATTTAGTTATGATGAAGTTTATGGGATGATGGGAAGGAGTGCTGCCCGAAGCATTTCTGGTGGTAACAGAGATGGAATTACAAAAGCTGAAACCGGCGGCATAAATTTCGTGAATAAATGGGATGGAGGTATTAAGTTGAATGCCGATTATTTCTTTGGAAGGAACGATACGGAACGCAGTACCACCGTCGCAAGGGAAAATATACTTCCCGATTCCCGATATTTTACGAATTCAGACGACAGTAGTACCCTTTTGAATGATAGTCATAGGGCTAATGCCCGATTTGAAGTAGAATTTGACACCCTCACAAGGCTTTCAGTTAGGTCAAGATTTAATTCCAATTACGGGACTTCCTATCGAAGCAAGTTTTCCGAATCATTAGATGAAAATCGAAATCTCAGAAATAATTCGACATCTTTAAGCAATGAACAACTTGAAAGTGAAAATTTCAGCAATGATATTGATTTTATAAAACGCTTTGGGAGTAGGGGGGCGTTCTTACAACTGGAATTTTCCAATGATCACCGCAGGCAGAGAAATGATAATTTTTATTATTCTGAAAGTATGTTTTTTCAGGTGGAAAATGCGGTTACAGAAATTCAGGATCAGTACATAGACGAAGATGAGAATGAGGATGAGTATTCTTTCGAGGTGAGTAAACGCAGTGTCCTGGCTCCCCAGTTTTTCCTTGATATTTCCTACGATTTTGATTATTCCAATTCAACAAATAAAAGATTTGTATATGAAGCTGAAAATGGAGATGGTGATTATAATATCCTGAATAATGTTTTAAGCAACGATTTCCAAGTAACCAGTAAACGACATACTCCAAATCTAGGTTTAAATTATGAAGGTGATAATTGGAGAATTAATACTGATTTCGGGTTACTTCACACGAGCCTTGAAAATGAAAATTTTCTTGAAGAAACTTCCTTTGATAACGCTTATAACAATCTTTTTGTAAGGGCACGAGTTAGATATGAGATAGAAAGGTCCAAAAGTCTTTCCATTCGCTATGATACTGATGCTGATATCCCCTCTATTAGACAGTTACAGCCTGTTGTGGACCGCACCAATCCTTTGCACATTGTAGTGGGGAATCCTGAACTAAGGCCATCCTACAGGCAAAGTATAAATTTTGATTACCGCAATTTTGATTTTGCCACCAGGAGCGGGTTTTCAAGTTGGATAAACATGAGTTTTACAGATAATAACGTTGTTTCGGTTACAACTGTGGACGAGGATTTGGTCCGAAATACTACCTATACCAATGTCAACGGTGCTAAGCGTGCAAATGTTGGGGCATCATTTAACAAGCAAATAAAAGATGAGATAAAGGAATTTCGATATTCAATAAGATTAAATACTTCTTACAACAAAAATATTGGTTTCATTAATGCTGTTAAATACAACGCAGAGAGTTATTCCATTAGTCCAAACATCGGTTTCACGTATGCAATGGAAGAACTTTTTGAAATCAACCCAAATTACGATCTATCGTATTCCAACACAAGTTATGATATTAATCCTGATAGGGATGAAGAGGTCATTAACCATCGCATAGGTTTGGGAGTTACATCTTACTGGCCAAAAAATGTGGTTTTTGGTAATGATATTTCTTACAATTACTTCGGAAATGTCTCCCCTGGTTTTGACAATACTTCAATTTTATGGAATATGAGCCTTGGTTACAAATTCCTGAATGACGATGCATCGATAAAAGTTAAAGTGTACGATTTACTGGATCAAAATGTAGATACCCGACGGATTATCGGTGATGATTACATTCAGGACACCCGAAGCTTGATCCTGACACGTTATGCAATGTTGAGTTTTACTTATAAATTGGGTGATTTCGGAGGGAGTTCTCCCGGAGAAGGCAAGCGAAGAAGGTCCAGATAGAAAATGCAAAAAACAATTGGAAGGTCAAATAATGCAATATTAATTATTATATAGAGTACAAGCCCAAACCCTTTAAGTGTTATTTATATAAATAGGTTAATATAATTTAACGGTTGTAAAACTGGCTCCAAAACATAAAAAATCATCAATTTGAATTAATTGTTGAACTGAACCTAAAAGTAACTTCAAGCAAATAATTTTATCACTTTTCACCAACTATGGAAAAGCTAGAAACGACACTTGTAATTCACCTAACTTTTTATAGCCCAATGCATTCATATGTATAGGATCACGATAATACAAATCCTTATTGTAAATATTATACCCGCCTAAAATAAACTGATCAAGAACAGGTATCCCATGAAGCCCACAGATCATTTTTTGCATTTCAACGTATTGAACCATCCCTTGTGCATAGAATGGATCATATCCACCTTTTTCATTAAAGGCCTTACTTGATGTAAAAAAGTATATAGTAGCCAGGGGATTTATCTCATAAATCTTTTTTATGCAATAGTTAATTCCTCCTGCCTGTGTAATTAGTTTTTCCTTATCATACCCATCAAATTCTGTATAATCGGTATAAGACCCGACCCTCCTGTGATTGGTATAATCATTCGTTGATGCCCATAGTATATAAATGTCAAACATACCAGCCTCATCAACTTGTTGTTGAAGCGATTTTCCTTGCAATGAAGAAAAGCCTGCACCTGGAACTCCATAATTGGTGATGGCCATTCCCAAATATTTTTCCCACAAGATTTTCGCGCTATCACTTGCTGGTATCACAGAAACAGAACCTCCAAACACAGCAACAGACTTACCATAATTGAAAGATTCTTTAAGACTTAAATTCTCAGTTAAGTTTTGTGAAAAAAGATTGCTCGATAATAAAATAAATAGAACAATCAAAAAATTAAAACTTCTTTTCATAATAACGGACATAATAATTTAGGTGATCACCTTCTAATTAGTAGATCATTTTATGCATATCTGAATCTTTTTCAGGTTTAAATTATATTAAGATTAAACCTTTGGATATCGTCATAATTAAGTACAACAGTTCTCCATTTTAGCCTTACCGATCAAAGGAACATTTAGTATTTCGTTTTATATAAATATCGAAATGAATTCGGTTCAATTTCAAATCTATTTTTTTGAGATTTGAAATCTACTTTTATAATTGCCGTTTTTCTTGGTCCTACTATATCTTCAGAAAAATGGGTATGAAGGACATAATTCAACCTTCCGTCGCCATCCAAAAAAATATCTCCATGCCCTGTGCCATTAATCTTTAAAATGTCTTTGCTTATTATTGGGCTGGATTTTGATTTCTTCCAAGGCCCTAATGGATTTGAAGAGGTTGCAAAACCCACGGCGTAATTAGGGTTTCTAAAATCATTAGCCGAATACAGCATAATGTATTGATTATCTTGTTTTATAACTGTTGGACCTTCAGTCACTGACCATTCTGAATTTACCGTATTTTCCCAACTATTCTTTTCTCCCGAAATACATTCCGTTAAGGTTTCAGGTTTAATTCCGGTAAGATCGGTATTCATCTCGGCGGCAAAAATTCGGTTCCCATTCTGCAACCTTACATGGTATAAATATACCTTTCCGTCATCATCAAAAAACACGAATGGATCAATTTGTTTAACCGACGCTTCCAAGGCTTTTCCATCATTTTTAAATGGCCCCAATGGACCCTCACTGCTTGCAATTGCAATATTCTCATTCGCAGTATAAGCCATATAGAATTTATCCTGATACTTAAAAATTTGTGGTGCCCAAAATCCCTTTGTTCCATAAGCATCTCCTTTTTTTAACGCAAAACCATCGGTCGCTCCCATTGGGCCTTCCCACTTTTTAAAATCTGAAGATGTATAGACCAAAAATCCTTCACCTGGAATCTTATTAACTTCCTTGGTTCCATACAAATAGTAGATTCCATTATCGCTGAAAATTGTAGGATCGGCAAGATAGATTTGATTTTCTGAAATCTCCTGAGCAACTAGTGCTGATGAGAAAAGAATGGATGTAATAATTCCTATAATCAAAAATAAAAACAGCTTTGCATTAAAAAATTTCATTAAAATTATTCTGTTTTATCCCATTGATTGCCGCTCTCTCCATTCCCAATTACCGGAAATGCACTTATTCGCAACCGCGCTGCTCCCATTGGAATAAGCTCTACCGTTTCAAGTTCCTGTGAAGATTTAACCGGGCTGTTCTGAAGTTCACCGGCCAAACCATACTGGTCTATGGTCCAGTTTGGAATCTTTTTAGCCTTAACTTTTAAAACGATGGGGGCATTCTCAGTTGTGAATGGAAAATCGTTGGCTGGCCATTCTTTCTTTTCAATAATAAATGAATCGGAAATATTTTCTTCATCAAGCACCAGCCCGTAATTCCAGGCAGTAGTTGGGTGGATTTCATAAGATGGCCATTTGTCTTTATCGACATCCTCCTGCCATTTTGAATCTCCAAGCGCTGTTTCGCCACTATCCTTTTTCAAATAATCTTCACCTATTTTAAGACTGAAAGTAAGCGGTCCGTAATTTACACTAACGCTGTTATGGTTTTTATCCCAAACTTTTAATTTTATTTCTTTCGGCAAAGACAAGCTAACTACATCTCCATCTTTCCAATCTCGGATAATTCGCACATATTTTCCAGCTTCCGGTGTTTTTCCAATTTCTTCGTTATTTATTAAAATTTTTGGATTTAAACACCATCCCGGAATTCTGAAATAAAGAGGAAAATTTATTGACTCTTCATTTTTATTACTGATTGTAAATTTCAATTCTTCCTCAAAAGGATAGTTGGTTTCAGAAGTAATACTAACTTCTTTACCATTAGCCACTTTTGCTTTCACTGTGCTGGGTGCATAAATAACTGCTGCCAATCCGTTATCTGGTGTTGCCATCCACAAATTTTCTACGAAATAAGGCCAACCTTGTCCATGATTATGCTGACAACATCTGGAGCTGAAAGGGTTCATCATTAAAAATGGACCATCGTTCATAATCCCAGGACGATGATTTTGATCATCGTTCAAAACCATATTTGGACTTGTTATGTAGCGTAAGGATTTGAAATCGGGCATCATGGTAGCGGGCAAAGTATTAAAAGCCACCTCTTCAGTATGATCTGCCCAAAAGATATCCCCGGTTATATGTAACAGATTTTCATTGGAATTCATTTGTTCTACCACTCCACAGGTTTCTATTCCCTGTCGGGGATCATCATAACCCGGACGGGCATTTTCATCGGCTCCGAACATTCCCCCGGGTACTTGCCCAAAATGATCTCTAATGATATTGAAATCATCATAAGTAGCCTCGAGATCCTTCCTATCATGACTTACTTGATAATACTGGGCTGGCTCGCGAAAACCTTGCGCAACATTTACATTGTGCCAATCTACCAATTCTGAATACCAATCTGGCCATTCTGTACCTTCCCTGGTTTCTTTCCAATTCCCAATTTCCTCCAAAGTATTATCTCTTTTAGACCAGGAGGAAGTATTGCGATGAATTTTTTCTGCCAGGGTTAACAACCATGCATCCCCGGTCCTGTTATAAAGCCAAAGCACACTATGAAGATTATCTCCACCTCTAACCCGCTGCCAATAGTGGCTTGCTGATAAAAACTCTTCATCTGGCACATTTAACTGAAATTGGAAATAATTGGTCATTAAATCAATTACCCTTTCATCTCCACTATATTCATAATATGATTGCAGGCAATAAAGCATGATCATATTTGCCCAAAAGTCCTGTGTCCCGTCTTTACCAACTAATTTAGGTCCAAAATTGCCATTGGGACGCTGACTGGCAAGTGCTGCTTCTATCCATTTCTTGCTTTCCTTTAGCATTTGTCCATCTTCCAGAATATAAGCAGTGTTGCCATATCCTTTTAACCAGTATGGAACTTCTTCCCATCCCCAGGATCCTTTTCCGTCTTTGGAAAGCCAGGCATTGTCATCCTCCTGTAGCCAGGCACTTATATTTCCAAGATTTCCCATCAATCCATCAGCCTGTCTATCCATGCAAACTTTCAACCAGTTTTCAGGTTTTACAGCTCCAACCGGAAGTTTTATTAGAACACTGGATTTCAAAGGTGCTCGATTGCTTACATAATTGGAATTTGAAGAGGTTGTATCGGGAATCTTTACAATATCGACCCCAATTTTATCGGACTTATTTCCCGTACAGGAACTCACCAAAACCGAAAGGATCAATGATAAAGTTAGAACACAATTTTTCATTTTTTAAAGAATCGAACAGTTAAACAATACATTGCCTATTTTTCTGATATGAAATATTTTTATTTCCAGTTTTCGTGCAGGAGTTTAATAAAATAACCTCCAACAACACTCCTCGCTTTAAATCCTCGAACTTTTCCACTGGTGGTATAATGCCAGTCACTCATTGGCACTCTATCCTCAGTTTCTGTAGCAAATTTATATACAGGAGAAACGAACTTATTAAAAGTTTCATCATCGTTAGCCAAGGTGGCTGTCCATAAAATCCAGTCAGATTTGGTATAATCGGCCCTGTTATCCAATGGAAGCCCATATTCATTCTGTTTTGTGAGATAGAAATTTATTTCCTTATCAAACACTTCCTGAGGAAAAATATTAAGATCGATTACCTTGTCCCAT
>Ga0314774_1001833_pt1 | contig 12840 bp, 12 predicted proteins | sample MetaGCBIA2018_FD_204515 | JGI IMG/M metagenome (GOLD analysis project Ga0314774, IMG submission 204515) | Cryopeg brine microbial communities from Beaufort Sea near Barrow, Alaska, United States - CBIA 2018 | ecosystem: Environmental > Aquatic > Marine > Coastal | place: USA: Alaska | collected... | reverse complement strand
CTTTGGCGTGATGGTGCGTTTCGCGCACGAAAACGACGGAGAGACCGAGGCCAAGAGCGATGAATGCGGCGCCGAGCAAGAAGGGGCCGGGGCGCAGCCCGTACTCGGCGGCGATGTATCCGGTGGCTAGGGCGGTAGCAGCGAGGCCCAGGTAGCCCGCCGCCTCGTTGAAGCCCATGGCTAGGCCGCGCTGCTTCGGGCCGACGAGGTCCATTTTCATCATCACGGTGGTCGACCAAGTCAGCCCTTGGCTGATACCGAGGATCACGTTGGCCGCGACGATCCAGCCCCAGGTCGGGCCGAAGATCAGAATCAACGGCACGGGAATCGCAACCAGCCAGCCGATGATGAGCACGGGCTTCCGGCCGTACCGGTCGGAGAGGGTGCCTGCGAAGTAATTCGTTCCAGCCTTGGCCAGCCCGAAGGCCAGGATGTACGTCAGCGCACCCGTGTACTGGTCGAGGTGGAAGACCTCGTCAACCAACAGCGGCAAAACCGTGCGCTCCTGGCCTAGGGTGCCGCCGACGAGCGCGTTGACCGCGACGAGCAGCATGAACTGGGCGAAGTTCTGCCGCAGGCCGAGCGTGATCACGCGGCCGAAGCCGTTAAGCGGACCTGCAGCGTTCGGTGTCCCGCTCACCGTCCGGCCTCCAGAATGTAGGTGGAGTTACCCAGCCCCTCATTGATGACAGGAACAAGATGCAGCGTCGCCATGGCACGCACTCCTCGGGTTGCACACCCCTCAACGGAGCGGGAAAGATTGGTATTCCATAAAACCATGGATTACTAGAGGATACTAGTATGAAGGAAACCGGGAGGAACACGCATGGGTGATCGTGAGAAGAAGGCGGAGCTGTTCGAGCAGTTCGCCCGCGTCGGCAAGGCGCTGGGCAGCGGGAAACGCCTTGAGTTGATCGATCTGCTCGCCCAGGGCGAACGCACGGTCGAGTCGCTCGCGACAGCGGCCGGCCTGGGGTTGAGCACGGCATCCGCTCACTTGCAGACCCTCAAGCACGCTGGCCTAGTGACCACCCGGCGGGAGGGCACCCGAATTCACTACGAACTTGCTGGTGATGATGTCGCCCGACTGTACAGCGGCGTGCGCGCCGTCGCCCAAACCCACCTGGCCGATGTTGAGCAGAAACGCGTCGCCTACCTCGGTCTTGACGAACTCGACACGGGCGGCGACGAAGCACCACAGGAGATCACGCGGGAGGACCTCCTCGCCCGCGCACATGCGGGGACCGTCACCGTGTTGGATGTCCGGCCGCGGCAAGAATTTCAGGCCGCGCACATCCTCGGTGCCCTCTCCATTCCCTTGGAGGAACTCAGCGCCAGACTTGGTGAGTTGCCGCAGGGCCGCGACATCGTTGCGTACTGCCGCGGTGCGTATTGTGTGCTGGCCTACGAGGCCGTTACCGTGCTGCGCCACAGCGGACGCCGGGCAACGCGCCTGAACGAAGGCATGCTCGAATGGCGACTGGAAAACCTGCCGGTCGCGCCCGAAGCCGCCGCGTAAACACTGAACTCCTCCACCTCTTCGAGAAGCGTGACGACTAAGAGCACCCTGACTGGTACGCCGCCGCGGCTGCAGGAACGGCTGCCGGGATCGACGCGTGCCTGCTGCCATTGCAGTCGCGTACTTCGCGCACGCAACTCGTGATGTCACGTTTCGCGTACACTGGCGTTTGTATTACGTTTCGCGTACACTGAGGCTAATGTCGCGTTTCACGTACATTGCGCCGACCAAAAGGGAATGAGCCATGACGATCCTGACAAACTCAGCAGACCTCGGGCGGACGATCCGCGACCGGCGTCTCGAGCTCGGCTACACCCAGCAGCAGTTGGCCGAGCGAGTGGGTGTCGCCCGGCAGTGGATCGTGAAAGTCGAGAAGGGGAAGGCTCGAGCCGAAATTGAACCCCTGCTTCACACCTTATTCCAGCTCGACTTGGAGCTGCGCGTCGATCAGGCAGCGCCCGCTGATGGACTCGAAGACTACGTGCAGTCCTTCGTTGGCGACAACGACGCATCCAGCACACAGGACGTCGGCTGATGGCTAGGACGCTTGCAGTATTCATGGGTGCGCAGCGCGCCGGCACGCTGGAGTGCACCGTGCGCGCTTCCAGTTTCGAATACGACCGCGCCTACTTGGCAACCCGGGGCGCAACCCCACTGTCGCGCGCCTTGCCGCTGAGCTCAGGGGTATACGCCCCGAATGTGGTCGATCCTTTTCTGTGGGGGCTGCTTCCCGATAACCCGGAGACGTTGCAGAGGTGGGCAGTGCTGGCGAGTCCGCAGGCGGATGAGCACAATCCGTTTTCGCTTCTGCAGCACTATGGTCGGGACTGCGCCGGCGCTGTGCAGTTCCTGCCTGAGGGAGAACAGCCGGACTCACACCAGAAAATCCAGTGGGTTGATGATGCGGCCATCGGTGCGCAGTTGCGAGTGCTGAACGCCGATCCGAACGCCTGGACGTTCACCGATACTGACGGACGGTTCAGCCTAGCTGGCGCACAGGCAAAGTTTGCCTTGGCCGAGGTCGATGGCCGGTGGGGCCGTCCACTGCGAAGCACTCCGACGACCCACATCTTCAAGCCTGGAATTCCAGAGTTCCGCGAACAAGCTCTCAACGAGCACGTGTGCATGGCACTCGCCCGGCGTCTAGGGCTGCCGGCGGCCCACACTCACATCCGATCCTTCGATGGCAGCCACGCGATCGTTGTTGAGCGGTACGACCGGCGGGTGACTCCGTCAGGCATCGAACGTCTGCACCAGGAAGATCTGTGCCAAGCCCTCAGCGTCTCACCGTCGCAGAAGTATCAGGAGGATGGTGGGCCAGGGATCAAAGAGATTGTCGATTTGTTCCGGCGTGCGCAACCCAAAGATCGCGCGGACGCCACAACTCACCGCTTCCTGTTGGCGGTTGCTTTCAATTGGATGATCGGGGCTCCCGACGCGCACGCAAAGAACTATTCTCTGCTTTTGGCAGGGTCGGCAGTCGTGCTTGCGCCGCTCTACGATATTGCGACAATTACGCCATACGACCGTTTCAAGCCCGACACCGCCCGCATCGCGCATGCGGTTAACGGGAGCTACCGCCTTGTGGATATCGACGCAACTGCGTGGCATGCGCAGGCCTCCGCTATTGGTCTCGACGGAGCGGAGTTCGTGGATGCTGTCCGCGCCCTCGCGGCCCGCGCGTCCGATGAGATCGATAGCTTGTGCACCGCGCCGGACGTCCTCGCTGTCGATGCCCAGTTCGCTGCGGAACTGCGCATCGCCCTCCAGAATCGCGTTGCGGTCGCCCAAGCCCAGCTTCGCTGAGCTGTCGCTCTTAGGTCGTCTCGAGGTGATGCTCGATGCTCTCGAAGAGTGCGCGCTGAGCAGCGTGTGATGCGCGCCAATCACCCGGAATCACCAACGAGTGGCCTGCCTTCGGTACGGAAATCACGTTCGCTCGTGTGGCCGCGATCTCGTCGGGGAGCCACACTGGGTCGGCATCACCGCCTATTGCTATATCGGCGGTGGAGGCCTCAATTAGTGCCTGCCGCACGGGCTCATCGGTAAGGACGGGTGTCATCCAGACGCCAGGTATGTCGTTTCGACGCGCCCACGGGAGGGCAAAGCAACCGAACGACTTCGCGACGATGAGCCGCCGTGATGACGGAGGCGCATCGTCGAAAGTCTCCGTGACGGCGTGCTCAACAAAGGCGAGTGGGTCACTGAGTGCGCTGGCGTCAACTGTCCATTCGACACCTTGTACGTGCCAACCTGCTTGCGAAAGCAGTTCTGCGGTCCAGTACAGGAGGGGACTCATTGCTGTGTAGCCAACGCCGGGAATTACCACCGCGACTGGTGGAGTGTCCAACGCGGACCGTGCCCTAACGAAAGACGACATTCCCCCAGCATATTGCTGGAGTCACTGTCTCGGGTGATGATCGGGTTCGCGATGGCGTGGTGCGGCATTCGTTCGGTGTCTCTTCTTTCCTAGACTGATGTCGGGTACTTCACCGGAGATGGACCGGAAGACTTTCCCCCGCGCGCTACCCGTCAGTGAGCGACATATCGAGCCCGTAAACGTGTTGATCGACGGCATCGAGGTACCGGGCCTGCACATCGACACTGATCCACACGTCTATGCGGTGGGAGCTGACCTCCGTGATCGCGTACTCACCGCGGTGGTGGCGCGTGCACTATTCATAACTCGAATGTAGCTCAACTTGTTAGTGAAGTCTTCTAGCGTGCCCGGTTCCCGAACGCCGACGTCAACCGCCCGGGAACCCGCGCAACGCCGCACGGATTATTCGGGGGCTACGGGCGTGCATGCAGGCCAGCACGCTAAAATCGGCGGTGCCTCCCGTTGTGTCGGGTTAGGAAGAGGATGTTGGAACCCCAGCCAGATGACTGGATCTAGGGTCTTTCGTCTTACTTAGGAAGAAGCGATTCCCCTGTGACCTCTGCAACGAAGACTGCCGATCAGCACAGCATCACAGTGCAACAGGTTCGGAGATGGTCTGCGCTGCTTGGCGTTCTCAGCGCTGCCGTCGTGCTCGCCGTTGCCGAGTTTTTTGCCGTTTTCATTTCTCCCGCCAGTAGCCCGCTGCTCGCTGCCGGCTCGCTCGTCATCGACCTCGCGCCGTCGTGGTTGAAAGACGTCACGATCGCCCTGTTTGGCACCAACGACAAGATTGTGTTGTTGGTGTGCCTCGCAATTCTGGTGCTCATCGTCGCCATCGCTATCGGCCTCCTCGAGTTTGCGCGACCGGGTTGGGGTGTCATCCTGCTTGTGTTCGCCGGCGTAGTCGCGACCATTGCGGTCACTACCCGCGCCCAAGCCACCGCAGCGTGGCCCATGCCCACCGTGATCGGCGTGGTTGCCGGAGTGCTTGTGCTGCGACTCGGGATGATTCGCTTGCGCCGCTGGGTGCAATCCGTGCCGACCACCGCGGCAGCGGTTGCTCGCCCCGGCGGAGCACAGCGCCAATCCGCTGCCCCGAACCGGGTGCTGGCAGCGTCGCGCCGCGACTTTCTTCGCATCGTGGGCGTGACATCCATTGGTGCAGTTCTTGTCGGTGTTGGTGCGCGGGTCGTGAATGCCAGTGCCACTGTTGTCGACGCGGTGCGCACGGCTCTCACTCTGCCCGCTCCGACGGTCGCGGCCCCACTGATCCCGGCTAGTGCGAGTCTTGCGGTGCCAGGCATTTCACCGATCATCACCCCGAATTCTGACTTCTATCGCATCGACACTGCGCTCGTCGTGCCGAACATTGACGCGGATGAGTGGCGACTACGCATCACCGGAATGGTCGAAAACGAGATCGAGATTTCGTTCGCAGAGCTGCTCGCGTTGCCCCTGATTGAGACCGCTGCCACGCTCTCCTGCGTCTCGAACGTTGTTGGCGGCGACCTCGTCGACAACGCCATGTGGCTCGGGTACCCCATCCGCGATCTGCTTGCGAAAGCGAAGCCGTTGGCAGGCGCCGATATGGTGCTCTCGCGGAGCATTGACGGATTTAGCGCCAGCACGCCGCTCGAAGTGCTGCAAGAAGAAGACCGTGACAGCATCCTCGCCGTTGGTATGAACGGGGAGCCGCTTCCGCGAGAACACGGATTCCCTGTGCGCATGGTCGTGCCCGGACTCTACGGGTACGTTTCGGCAACCAAATGGGTTGTTGAGATGCAGGTCACTCGCTTCGCTGATGCGACCGCGTACTGGACCGACCGTGGCTGGTCCGCCATGGGCCCCGTCAAAGTTCAGTCACGCATCGATGTGCCGGCTCAAGGAACGCTCGTTGATGCCGGCACCGTCGCAGTCGCCGGCGTCGCGTGGGCACCAAACACCGGGGTGACCGGGGTTGAGGTGCGCATCGACGGCGGATCGTGGACTGACGCACAACTGGCCACGGCAATCTCGGCCGACACCTGGGTTCAGTGGGTTTATGAGTGGGAGGCCACCAGTGGCGAACACTTCATCGAAGTACGGGCGACGGATGCGGCGAGCTCAACTCAGTCCGGTGAGCCTGTGCCGGTCGCGCCGGATGGCGCCGAGGGCTGGCACACCATCAGCGTGCAGGTTGCGTAACTCGGTTGGCAGCACCGGAGCAGAGTCCGCGGCGATCCTGGGAGCTCGGCTGGTGTTGCCGAGTGGGGTGGTGTTGAAGAACCGTTTGGTGAAGGCGGCCATGTCGGATTCCTTGGGTGATGGCGGCGGCAATCCAAGCATCCAGCAGGCTCGCCTGTATGAGCGGTGGGCCGAGGGTGGTGCGGCGCTGTCGATTATTGGCGAAGTGCAAGTCGACTTTAACTTTCCCGAAAAGCCGGGCAACCTGGTGCTCGGCGACCGGTCTGATGACGCCCTGCTGCGCGAGCTGACGGGCGCGGGCACTCGGCACGGCACGCAATTGTGGCCGCAGCTCAGCCACGCCGGGGCGTTGGCGCATCGGCCAATCTCTCGACCAGCCGGACCATCGGCGCTAGATCTTGACGGTCTGCAGTGTGACGAGCTGCCGGTTGAGTCGATCGAGGCACTCCCGGCGATCTATGCCCGAGCAGCGAAGCACGCTCAATCGGTCGGATTCAGTGGTGTCGAAGTCCATGCCGGTCACGGCTTTCTGCTTAGCCAGTTTCTTTCGCCGCTGTTCAATCGCCGAACCGACCACTATGGGGGTTCCATTGAGAACCGTTGTCGCATCCTGCTCGAGATCATTCGCGAGATTCGTGCCGAGGTGGGCACGGGCTTTGCGATTGGTGTGAAGATCAACTCCAGCGACCAGCTGGATGGCGGACTCACCGAAGAGGATGCCCTCGTCGTTGTCTCGCTGCTGGGAGAGCACGGTGTCGATCTGATCGACATCAGTGGCGGCACGTACTTTCCGGGAGCGGCATCGAGCTCCGACCGCCGTTCTGCCGGCCCTTACTTTCTTGACTTTGCCCGCCGGGCTCGCGCCGTGTCCGACGTGCCTCTGATGGTGACGGGCGGTTTCAAAACCCGGCAAGAGGCTGCCGATGCGGTGTCGTCTGGTGCGGCGGATGTCGTTGGTCTCGCCAGAACGTTGGTGCTTGACCCAGCACTCCCCGCGAAATGGCTTAGCCCTGCCGGAGGTGATCCCGAGTTTCCGCGCTTCCCACCGCCACCACCCGGCGGAATCACCGCCTGGTTCACGATGCGGCTCACTGCACTCGGCGAGGACGCCGAATCGACTTACGCTGCGACCGTTGAGGAAGCGGTCGCCTCCTACGATTCCAGGGATGACGCTCGCGTTGCCGTGTGGAAACAGGCATTCGGTCTCGCTTCTCGATCCTGACCCCAACACCGCGACATCGGATCGGTAGTCGCTTCACCTTGCCGGTAAGTGCATCTGCCGATCAGCTGCCCGCCTCATCAATAGCCTCGAGCCACTCGCCCCAGTAGAACTTCCACTCCTCGACGTCGTCGAATGTGGGGAGCTGCGAATGTTGAATAGCGATCTGAGTGCGGCCACCATTGCGCTCTTCGAGTCGGATGATGGCGGAGCCCGGCCCGATCGCGACCCTGATTGCTTTTGCCGTCGGCTTCGACTTTAGTTCAGCCGGCACGTTGGGGAACAGCTGAGCCCGATCGTCATCGTCGAGAAGTAGGCGACGAAGCATGTCGCTCTCAATCGTGACAGTTCCAGATTTATTGGCAGTGAAGGTGCCATCCGGCATTTGGTGGGGGAGACGAAGCCCGGTGATCCGTTCGTACCCGACTGTCACCGCTTGGGCCCACCAGTCGCCAGCGCCGAGGTCGTCGCGAACGTGTTTGGCGATAGCGGTGTGGCTGTCTGTGCGCCCCGGGAACTGGTCGATCAGAACGCACCAGTCTTCCCAGCCTTTGCCGGTTCCGGCACGGATTGCCTCATCGGAGAGCTCGGGCGCAGCGACCCACGTGCGGGCAGTGGTCGACGGTGTGGCGTGCGCCACGAGTACTCGTCGAGCCTCCGCGTAACGCTCACCGGTGGTCGTCATCCGCTCATGGATCCGACGTTTGAACGACTCTTGCTTAGTCACGATTTTCTCCTTCTGGTGCCGCTGCGGGGAGGCGAAACAGCAACCCACGTTCACCGTCGCCCGACCGGGGCACTACAGAAGACGAATCAGACTAACTGTCGGGCATTCATGATCCCCTTTGCCTTCCGATGCCGGATCGTGGGTTCCGGAAGAAGGTTCGGCGTGACAGCACGCAGTTGCAGTTTACGGGAGTCGGCACGATGACGCATTGGGGGATGCCCGGCCCCAACCCGGATGCTGCACAGTTGCTGGGGGCGCGTGACGAATCGTTCGGGCCTCCCGTGTCTCACCTTGTGTCCATTGGGGGCGAGATTGGAGGCTTCCGAGCAAAAAGACAATTTGCACATTGGCCGTGCTGTTGCGTTTCGCGTACATATTGAGTAATGTCGCATTTCACGTACATTGTGATTGTGGGAGGGAACAAGCCATGGCAATCCTGACGAGCTCAATCGATCTCGGCCGAGCGATCCGCGACAAGCGTCTGGAGCTCGGCCTCACGCAACAGGAGTTGGCTGAGCGAGTTGGTGTTGCCCGACAGTGGATCATCAAGGTCGAGAAGGGCAAAGCTCGGGCCGAGCTTGAGCCGCTGCTGCAGACTCTGTTCCAGCTTGGGCTCGAGCTGCGCCTCGACGATGCAGCACCCGCCGACGACCTCGACGAGTATGTGCAATCGTTCGCTGGCGACCGCGACGCATCATCCGGAGCTATGGCCGTCGAATGATGGAAAGAAAACTTGCCGTATGTATGGGCGCGCGCTGAGGATGGCAACCGGGCACGCCCGCTGTACTCACGACTGGGGTTTCAGGTTGTCGGCCGCTCCGTCGACTCCGACACGATGCCGCTGCGGTTTCGGCCCTGTAGCGCTCGCCAACTGAAGTGAAAAGTCTCAGCCAGATTGGAGCCGAGTGAGCTAACATCGAGATATAACCACCCGGATGCTTCGGCTACCGGGCGCGGCCCTCGAGAAATCGGGGGCCTGCTTTCTTGCACGGCCAAGATGGCGGCTTCCGAATGGTCAGCCCTTCGGCGTCGCGTATCGTCGGTGGGAACTGCGAGGAATCTAGAGTGCCACGGCGTATTTGCCGGATCGAACGCAGACCCGCACTCACGAACGCTTTGTTGTACTTTTCATTCGCTACGGAGACGAGCGTCAGGTCTTTACCCCTCGCGCTGAGCAACTGCAGCGGAGGCAACAGGTCCGAGTCATTGGTGACCAGCGCGTATGAGTCCGCTCGGTTTTCCATAGCATCGACGATGAGGTGGGAGGCAAGCGCTACATCGCTACCCTTCTCCTCAGGCCGTTTGACCTGTACCGTTTTGACACGACCGCTTTCGTCCAACTCTTCTGGATGAAGAGGCAGATACTGCTTCGAGAAATTGAATTTTCCCTCGACGATTTCAACACCTGTCGTTCGCAGAGCACGCCAATAAACTTGTTGCCGCTGTCCGACACCGGGATCATTCGTCAGTGGTTTCAACAGCGCCGTAAAGAACTTCACGGAAGTGACTTCACGTCGGGGGAAGAGGCGCTCAACTAACGCCTCAAGGTTGAGCCACTTATATTCAGGGAACGTGCGTTGAAGCATCCCCTTGTACAACGAGAACCCATCGATGTAAACCATCACGGTTTTGCGTGGGAGCATCTCTGGATAGTAGTGAACCGCGGCGTAGAGCCCAGCATCTCAGTAGCGAACCATGCGCGTCAGATAAGAGCATTGCGTCAAAGAAAATCAGCCCGAGCCGTGAGGCGAGCGGGCTGATCATGATGAATTCAATATAGCCGCTTTAGCGGATAGGGGAGGTCGTCCTTCATGCATCTACGAATGCAGCGATCGTGTGGGGGACAATCTCGATCATCATCGGGGAAGTCGGATTCGTTGCTCGCTCCCTAGAGGCTCTCCGAATAGGATGAGGCCATGTCTCAGCCGGTTTCCCTCATTCGCTCAGCTGACCTTTCCGATACAGCAGAGTACGCCTACGCAGCAACAGCCCCTGTCGGCGCACGTCTTGTTTTTCTCGCCGGAGCCTGCCCGTTGAACCTTGACGGAACTACTGCGGGAGTGGGAGATTACGCTGCGCAGGCCACCAAATCGATGGAGAATCTCCTCATCGCTCTGCGGGCAGCAGGGGCTGAGCTAACTAACGTGATCAACACCAGAATTCTCGTGGTGTCATCCCGGCAAACTGATCTAGTCGAGGCGTGGACGGTCATCCGCAAGGCATTCGGCGACCACGACGCACCCAGCACGCTCATGGGGGTGTCCGCGCTTGGCTATACGGACCAACTCGTTGAGATTGAAGCGGTCGCCGCGGTTATCGACAAGTAACACTCAGCACTTCGACAAGCACGAGAGTTATGCGGTAAGCCGCTCAATCAGCTCGCGATAGCGGGCAGCCGTCTCCTCCACAATGTCGGCAGGAAGCTCGGGCGGGGTGCCCTGCTTGTCCCAGTTCGCCGAAAGCCAGTTGCGCACGATCTGCTTATCGAAACTTGCCAGGCGACCCGGGCCACCGGCGGCATAGAATTCGGCATCCCAGTAGCGACTCGAATCACTCGTCAAAACCTCATCGGCGAGAACGAGAGCACCGGTCTCCGGGTCAGCTCCGAACTCGAACTTGGTGTCAGCGAGAATCACACCACGAGTCTCCGCGATTGCTGAGGCCCGCGCGAAAATGTCGAGCGAAGCATCCCGAAGCGCAACAGCAACCTCGTTACCGACGAGTTCGACGGTGCGCTCAAAGCTGATGTTCTCATCGTGCTCACCCATCGGAGCTTTCCACGCCGGAGTGTAAATCGGCTCCGGCAAGCGGTCGCCATCGCTCAAACCAGCAGGCAACGCAATCCCGCATACGCTCTGCGACTCTTGATACTCCAACCAGCCACTGCCCGACAGGTAGCCGCGAACAACACACTCCACGGGATACATCTCAAGCCGCTTCACAACCATCGACCGATCAGCCAACTCTGCCGGTGCGGCCACACCAGCGGCATCCGCCAAATGATTAGGCATGTCAGCCAACTGCTCAAACCACCACGTGCTCAACTGCGTGAGCAAAGCACCCTTGCCCGGGATGCCCGGCTCAAGCACATGGTCAAACGCACTCACCCGATCACTGGCAACCATGAGCACAAGCTGTGGCTCGTCGGCGCGCACATACAGGTCGCGGACCTTGCCGGAATACGTCTTCGTCCAGGCGTTCGCCGCAGCGTTCGCAGCCGAGCCCGCACCGGCACCCGCAGCGTCGTTCATCGCGTCGCTCACTTGGCGACGCGCAACGCGATATCGCTGCGGAAGTGTGCGCCCTCAAGGTGAATGTGCCCGAGCGCTTCGTAGGCACGCTTGCGCGCGACCGCAAAAGTTTCGCCGGTCGCAACAACGCTGAGCACGCGTCCGCCGGTTGCGACAAACTCGTCACCCTTTTTGGCGGTGGCCGCATGGGCGATGGTGACTCCGGGAACGGCGAGTGCAGCATCCAAACCGGTAATGGTGCGCCCGATCTTGGGGTTGTCGGGGTAGCCCTCGCTCGCGAGAACAACCGTCACGGCGACATCGTCGGAGAAGACGGGTGTCGCGTGGTCGGGGAGTCCGCCGGTGGCTGCCGCAAACAGCAGCGAACTGAGCGGCGTGACTAGGCGCGGAAGAACAACCTGCGTCTCGGGGTCACCGAAACGAGCATTGAACTCGATAACGCGGATGCCGTCTCGAGTCACAATGAGGCCGCAGTAGAGCAGCCCGATGAAGGGTGTTTGCTCACTCGCGAGCTGACGGATCGTGGGCAGCGCAATAGTCTCAATCACCTCGTCAACGAAGCCATCGGGAAGCCAAGTGAGCGGCGAGTATGCACCCATTCCGCCGGTGTTGGGGCCGTTGTCTCCGTCATAGGCGAGCTTGTAGTCCTGAGCCGGCGAGAGGGGGACAACATTGTGACCGTCGCTGAGCAAGAAGAGGGAAACTTCTTCGCCCGCAAGGTACTCCTCAATGAGAACGCTGCCATAGGTAAGCCAGTGCTTGGCGTGGTCAACAGCCGCGTTGCGATCGCCCGTAACGAGAACACCCTTACCCGCAGCGAGACCATCAGCCTTCACTACATAGGGGGCACCGTACTCGTCGAGCGCATCGAGTGCCTCTTCGATAGAGCCGGCGCGGGCGGCGCGACCGGTAGGCACGTTGGCGGCATCCATGATCCGCTTGGCGAATGTCTTGCTGCCTTCGAGGGCTGCAGCAGCCTTGCCCGGGCCAAAGACGGCAATTCCGCGGCGGCGAAGAGCATCAGCTACGCCCTCAACTAGTGGTGCCTCTGGCCCGATGATGACCAGCTCGATGTCATTATCGAGCGCATACTCGGTGACGACTGAACCCCGAGTCGGGTCGAGCGCGACAGTTTCAACGACAGCCGCGATACCGGCATTGCCGGGCGCGGCCGTGATCTCGTGGTCCTCTTTCTCGCTGAGAAGGGACGTAACAATAGCGTGCTCGCGGGCACCGGAACCAAGAACAAGAATTCGCACAAGCACAGCCTAACGAAGCGTTCAGTGTTCCTTGCTAGCGTTAAGCCATGGCACAGCTAAAGATTGCCGCAATAGCTGGCGAAGCAAGCATCCGGATGGTCAAAGACGGTAGAGCCGATCGCGACGCGACCGCCACCGCAGTGCGATATCTCCTGCAAGTTCTCGCACGAGATGCCGAAGGAAATTCGGTCGAAGTTCGGGTTCCGCCGCACGGTGCCGTTCAAGCCATCGAAGGCCCAAACCACACCCGCGGCACCCCACCCAATGTTGTTGAGATGGATGCCGAAACCTGGATCGCCCT
>Ga0314774_1001832_pt1 | contig 12841 bp, 11 predicted proteins | sample MetaGCBIA2018_FD_204515 | JGI IMG/M metagenome (GOLD analysis project Ga0314774, IMG submission 204515) | Cryopeg brine microbial communities from Beaufort Sea near Barrow, Alaska, United States - CBIA 2018 | ecosystem: Environmental > Aquatic > Marine > Coastal | place: USA: Alaska | collected... | reverse complement strand
GGTGAAGCAGAACATCCAGTGACATTGTCTAATGAAGAAAACATTATAAATCATGAGATTTCAGACCCTCAGGAAGCGTTTCAAGTTAGACAGTCGAGGAAAGGCCATGGAAGATATCGTGAACAGCTGCTTGATAGCTGTCCTTTCTGTCCGATAACGATGATAACTGATGATAGGTTACTCATAGCTAGCCATATCAAACCTTGGGTTGATAGTGATCAGTTCGAAAAAACTGATCCAAATAATGGTTTTATGCTAAGCCCTACTTTTGATAAGCTTTTTGATAGAGGGTTTATTACCTTTACAGATGATAAGAGAGTAGTGCTATCACCATTCTTATCTAAGATGACTTACTCAAAGATTGGGTCTATTAGTGATAACAAAATAATTCCTAATTTGCCTACAGAAGGCAGAGAGTACTATCTCGACTATCACAGAAATAATATATTTAAAGCAGTGGGCGATACCTTAATCTAAATTATTTTATTATTACCACTCATAAAATCAGTCCACACTAGACCCCAAATAATTTTGGGGTTTTTTACATAGTGTATTGTAGTGTGTATTACCGTTCCATACCGCCTTTATCTATACCTTTAGTTATCTGTTTTTGTTCTCTTGACTCCGCTAGCTGCGCTTGACGCTGTTCTAGCTCATGTTGGGATTGTTCTTCATCATATGCCTTAACTTCTTTATTCATAGCTTGTACGTTGTCATAGGCTTCAGAGTTGCGCTTGTACGCTACGGCATATATGGCTTGCCTATCTTCTGTGGTCACGCCCTTATCTTTCATATCATTGTGAACGCTTTTTATCTTATCGTACTGTTCAATCTTATTATCTAGCTTCTCTTGCCATGCCTTTGTTTTAAAGGGGTTAAACGGTTTGTTATCCCTTAGTTCATTGATTTCAGAAAGCATAGGCTGCCCTTTGTCTCTTAATTGCGATAACTTGTGCTTGTGATACTTCTCTGCTTGTTCATCACATTTAGCTAAGAACGCTTCCACTTCTAAGCGTTTCTGTGCCATTTCATTGGCTCTATTTAGCTCGCTATGAGTTTCTACAGCATTGCTTTGTGCTGTAGGTGCTTCTAGCTGCTCTAGGGGCTTCTGTGGGCTTTCTATTTGATTTCTAGATGTGGCGCTTGTGATTGTATTATCTTCTGCTCTACGCGCTTCTGTATGCCCTTGCCCCAATTGGTAGCTCTCGATGCCACCAGTTGACGAAAGTTCTCGTCCTCGCTCATTTGTATGGCGTTCAGGGCTGATTGATCTATCCAGTCCCGCGTCAACTGACTTGGCTTGTTCGGCTCTGTCTTGTGACTCATGGTGTTCTCTCTCAATTAGTTCAGGTTCAGCTGTCGGTATTCCTAAATCATCAAGTGATTGGTATAGCTTAGGCTGTTTCTCCGCTAGATCTCTTTTGATTTCAGGCAATCTACGCTTGATAAATTTCAGCTTGTTATGAAACTCTAAGGCTTGCTTATATTGGGTTGTGAGGTGCTGATTGAGCTTATCAGGATTGTAGGCGGTCACTGACCGATTGAAGTCGCCGCGCTCTGTCTTAATACCTTTACGCTCTAAGGCGCTGGCATTAACGCCCATTTTGATAGTCGGCTCACGCTCTAAGCCCTGATCCTTCAGACTGCGATGATCAATATTGATCAGATTATTATTCTTATCTCGTATGCCATGCTCACGTAGATGTTCGTTAGTCGTCATAGCCCACTGCTCACGCCAATAAACCACCTCACCGCTTTGTCTTTGGTCAAGCTCACGGGTTTTCTTAGTAAAACCGTCTTTCTCTAGTTTGCGCGTGGTTAGCATGATATGAGCGTGATGGTTTTGTTTGGTTCTACGGCTATCATCATCGTGTAAATGAGCGTCAACGGCACAGCCATGACGCTCAACTATCTGTTTAGCAAAGTCCTGCACTAATGCTATACGCTGCTGCTCGTCAAGCTCCTTCGGTAGGGCAACTTCAAACTCGCGCGCTACCGTGCTGTTCTTGCGTGTTTCCGCTTCTTCAGCCTTGTTCCAAAGCTGCTGCCGATCGGCTGCCCAACTGGGGGCATCATCGGGCAAAAATATCTCACTATGCAAAACACCGGCTTTTCTAGTATAGTCATGGGTGCGCCCTTCTTGCTCACATTCAATCTTTGCACCAGCACGATAGGCCACAGCTGCGGTAGCAGATTGTCCTTTGCTGCGTGAAAATGTTTTGACTGATAAGTGATAAATGGCCATAACTTATTAATTGATACCTTTGTATTTTTCAGCAGAAAAATATTTGTCTTTTAGGGGGTACAGGGGGATTTGCCCCTTGTCGCACGCAAACTATGCTAAGCTCACCGATAAGGGGAGTTTAGCATAGTTTGCATAAGTGCGCCCTTGTACCTCATTTATGCTACTATTTTTAGGTTTTATACAAGGGAAGGAGCAAGTTAGGTGTCTAAAATACAGAGGGAACTAGAAGATCAGTTAGCTAAAATGTTGGTTGACCGTGATAGTTTATTGGCTGAAATGAGATCGGTTCGGTCTGCTGTTAAGAAAGATAATCCAAAGAAGAATAAATGGCTGACTGAGATGATAGATCATCTCGATAAGCTAGATACATATATCACTCAAAATGAAAATCGAATACAAGCCATTAAACAACGAAAGCAGTTGGCTAGTAGTAAGCTCAATCGTAAGCAGGATAGTAAGCGAAAAATCTTAATGGGTGCTATGGTTGAGCGTTTGATGAACGATGACAAAATAAGTAGAAGCTTTATTGTTGATGAACTAGATAAGTTTTTAACTCGTGATAGTGATAAGGCATTGTTTGCTGATTACTTTAGTGAGTATCATCAAGATTCTGATAGTGCTTTAAGCTAAAAATTTAAGTCGTTTTTGCTCTTGTCCTTTTATTAGTTATCAACAACCAAAAAGGTTTTTAATGCTTTTAATAGTTTTTAATGCTTTTAAGTCCGCTGTAAGCCTTAATATTAAAGGGCTTACCCTGCCATTAAGCAACGTTTACCCTGCCATTAAGCAACGTTTACCCTGCCATTAAGCAACGTTTACCCTGCCATTAAGCAACGTTTACCCTGATTAAAGCAACAAATAATAATTAGTTGCTTATTAGTATGTTGTATGTAATCATCCAATCACAATAATGATTAGAGGTTTCCATGAAATTAGTTGTTAAAGACAATTCATTGATTAACGCTAGTTACTCGCTTGGCTTGGTTGAGCAAAGGATAATGTTGCTTGCAATCGTTGAGGCTAGAGAAACAGGACAGGGAATTGATACAGATACATTTTTAGAGGTTCATGCTCAGCACTATGCGGATCGCTTCGATATTGATGTCAATAATGCTTACTCCATGCTATCGGAAGCCACGCAAACCCTCTTTAATCGACAAGTAACTTATACAGTACATGACGAAAAACGTAATAAACCTGAAAAGAGAGTTGTGCGTTGGGTAAGCGGTATTTCTTATGTAGAAGGCGCAGGAGTAGTGAAATTACGTTTTGCTCCTGAGGTAGTACCCTTAATTACTCGCTTGGAAAAGAACTTCACCAGTTATGAGCTTGAACAGGTGAAAAATCTAAATAGTTACGCTACTAGGCTATATGAAATTTTAGTAAGTTGGAGAAGTGTTGGAAAAGTTACGATAAGCCTTGGAGAGTTGCGCAATAATCTAGGCTTAATTGATGAGTATTCTAGATTAGAGGCTTTTAAAAGACGTGTTTTAGATTTAGCTCTTAATCAAATTAACGAGTACACGGATATTACCGCTCAATATGAGCAACACAAGCAAGGTCGTGTTGTTACAGGTTTTACGTTTAGATTTAAAGTAAAAAAAGATAAGAAAAAACTAGCTATTGAAGCAGGTACAAAAGACGCTGATATGTTCACGATTGAAGGGTTAAGCGATAAGCAGTTAGGGAGAATAGTTCGCAATCCTACTTTTATGGCGGAATACAATCATTTGGTAAGTCCTACTAGCCCAGCTGGGCAGTCGCAGCAAAATTGGGACTTTGAGATGATTAATCGTCTTAAAAAAGACGCTTCACAGTTTAAGAAGCGTCCAATAAAAGATTATCTTGAATATTGAGGTTAGTATAAAAAATAGATGATTAAGAAATTTTATGCTCGAAACGTATTAATCAGTCGATACCAGACATACTGGTAGCATGACAAAATGAGCTATCATAAACCTTACTAGTCATCTCATATGTAGTAATTATTACATTAGAAATTGAATAAAATATATCATACATGATATGATTTATGACATTTCAAAACTCAAAACATCCTACCTAGCAGCTAGCTAATCTCTAAACTATCCTAAAAATGTCCTTTTGGACGCTTGTAGATTCCTGAGTATCTGTAACACATTATAATAGAATTAAGGTGAATTATGGTCACACGTCAGCCACAAAATAAAGAGCAGATTCTTATTGGTGTTGCAAACGATTTGATACATAGCCTACATGCTCAAAAAGGTCTAATTAGTTTTGATAATACAGTTTTGAAAAACTCAAAAAGAATAGCTGATAGAAATAAAGAAGGTGATTTTGCATTATATTATTGTGTTCTATCCCTTATTGAGACTACAAAATCGAACTTTACTGAAGCTAAAAGACTCTATGATAATGCTATGAAGATCGATCAAGGTAGAATGGATATTTTACCAAACTATGTTAGCTTGCTTTATCGCTTAAGCGAACTAGAACAGACGGTTGAAAGAGCTACTGAGTATTTAAAAACAAATAAATCTTGCGATACTACATTTATTAAGTTGGTTTATAGTTCATTTTTTCTATTACAATCTGCACCGCTTATTACACAGTCTAAAGAGTTTATCCCTTGTTCTCCGAACGGTAAGGATTTGCTAGAAACAAGCAAAGAATTAATTATGATTATAGATCAAATAAAAATAGACATCGAAAGCATAGATATCAGTGTTAAAGAATACTCTGAGTTTATGGCTTTGTTGAATAAATTCTATTCAATGAAATCTCATGCAGAATTTGATTTCCGTATTAGTATTAAGAATGGTCTTGATCAGTATTTGAAAATGGAAGTTTTTATAGATGTAAACGTGGAAGATATTGTAAAGCTGAACTCTGAATTTGACTCTTTTTTCATTGATTATGCTATAGAGCAAGATAGTTTGGACATGCTAGGTAAGTTTTTAGTAGCTTTCAAGCTTAAAAATAGTCGTTATGACGGTACAGAGAATCCAGAATCCTTATACATCGGTGTGAATGAGGAGATGGTAGCGTAAATGTCAGTCACAACACAGGATGTTATTCAACAAAAGATTGAATTGGATAGGTTTAGCTTTGAACCTCCAGAAGCTTACGAAAGATTGAAAATTGCTCGCGGTTATTATGCTATGTATCACCTTGCAAGTGATCTATTCAATTCATCTAATAAACATCTTGTTACACGCTATGATTACCCACCTAGTAACTCTAAACATCCTGACAAGAGATATACTTCTCATAAGGCTGTTTATATGAGCTTGCTAAGATCGAATAATGACAATTTGATTGAAGTAGGTAAAAAGCTAATGAGATATCATGACTTACGTTGTAAAGCAGACTATGATTTACATTTACATATAACAGAAGATGATATTTCTAGTGCAGCAGATTGTTTAAAAGAATGTACAGAGCGAATTGACTACCATAATAAAAATGGCAATATACCTTTTTCAAGAGCTAGCAAGGTCATTTTAGTGAATATGGGGAAAGGTGGCGTCAAAAAATCGCACCTAAAAGTTATTAATAGATAATAGTATCTACTAATGATGCTCTATACCCTTATCAGGTTTATCTGCTATTACCTCTTGTCTTTGCAGCGCCAACTGCTGTTGGCGCTGTTCTCTTAATACCTCAATTTGCTCTTGATCGTACCCCATTACTTCATCTTCCATGGCACTAATACTCTGGTATTTCTTAGGGTTTCTACGGTGTTCTTCTACATAAACTGCTTGTATAAGCTCTTTGGTTACGCCCTGATATTTTAAATCATCAAAAGATGATTTAATCTCGTTATACTGCGCTACTTTCTTATCCAACTCTGCTTGCCACGCCTTTGTTTTAAAGGGATTCCATGGCTCATTATCTTTTAATCGCTCTATTTCAGCATACATAGGCTTAGCTTGCGCCTTTAGCGCATCTAATTGACTTCTATGTGTTTGCTCTGCTACTTCCTTACACCGCCGCACAAAATCCTTAACCAGTAGACGCTTTTCAGCTATCTCATCGGCTCTATTTGGCGCTGTAGGCGTTTTAATGGCTTCTTCTGTGGCTTGTAGTACTTTTGGCTGTTGAACTGGTTCTGTGGGCTGCTGTAGCGGTTCTGCTATATCTCTAGGTGCGGTGCTTGTGACTGTCTTATCCGCTGATCGGATTTCGCTTGTATGTCCTTGCCCCAATTCGTTGCTCTCGCTGCTACCAACTGGCGGTAATTCTTGTCCTCGCTCATTTGAATCGCTCTCAGGGCTTGGCGATCTATCCACTTGCTCCCTAACTGGCTCGATTCTTTCTCGTTCTTGCTCATGGTCAACGCTCCTAATTGGTTCAGGTTCAGCCGTTGGTATTCCTAGATCATCAAAGGCTTGGTATAGCTTAGGCTGTTTTTCGGCAATGTCTCTTTTGACTTCGGGCAACCTACGTTTGATAAACTGTAGCTTGTTATGAAGTTCGGTTGCTTGTTTAAGCTGTTTTCTTAAAATATCGTTAATTTTCTCATTATTGTTGGTTTCGAGAACCTTATTATATTTGGCTACCTCACGATTGATGTCGCCACGGTCTGTTTTGACACCTCTACGCTCTAAGGCACTAGCAGCCACACCCATTTTAATGGTTGGCTCACGCTCTAAGCCTTGATCTTTCAGACTTCTATGGTCAATCTCTATTCCATACTCACGCAAGTACTCATTAGCAGTCTTTGCCCATTGTTCACGCCAATAGACCACTTCACCGCTTGTCTTTTCGTCTAGCTCACGAGTTTTCTTAGTAAAACCCTCTGGCTCTAATCGCCTTGTACTTAGCATGATGTGTGCGTGTTGGTTCTCTTTACTCTTATACGAAGCTTTATCATCATGCAAATGAGCATCTACAGCACAGCCATGTCTTGCTACGATCTGCTTGGCAAAGTCTTGCACCAGTGCAATACGCTGCTCTTCATTGAGTTCATTCGGTAATGCCACTTCAAATTCTCTTGCTACGGTACTGTTTTTGCGTTTTTCGGCTCTCTCTACCTCATTCCAAAGCTGCTGACGGTCAGTTGCCCAACTGGGTGCATTGGGTGGCAGAAATATCTCACTATGTATTACATCACGTTTTTTTGAATAGTCATGGTCACGCCTTTCATGGTCGCAATGAATTTTTGCACCGGCACGATAAGCCACAGCAGCAGTAGCAGATTGCCCATTGCTGCGTGAGAATGTTTTGACGGATAGGTGATAGATCGCCATGAGTAACTGATTAAACCTTATCTTGCATTACTTGGTTTCAGAAATGAGTTTTTTATAAGCTATTTCAAACCACTCTTTTTCGCTGTTATAGCCATATAGCAGTGGATCGAAGTCAAAATTGTTATCATCAAAAATTTGTTTTGCCAAGTCATTGTTCAAAATGTACTTAATATCGGTAACTAAGTTAGTTACTACTTCTAGATTTTCATTTTGAGCAAAGCGAATGAGGACGTTTGTATCATCCACCTTTATTCCTGAATACTCGGACTGCCAATCTTGATAAAAGTAAGCATTCATGAAATATATAAACGTATCATGCATGGTATTCAGCCTTACTTTATCTTTGTTTTTTGGGGGTACAGGGGGTTTCCCCTTGTCGCACTGCAAACTATGATAAGCTCACCGATAAGGGGAGTTTAGCATAGTTTGCATAAGTGCGCCCTTGTCTTATTTTTAGTTATTGTAATTTTGACAAACAAGGGGTTAAGGAGCAAGTTAGATGACCAAACTACAAGGAGAGCTAGAAGAAAAATTAACAAAAATGCTGGCTGACCGTGATCGTCTATTAGCTGAAGTTGATGCGGTTCGTTCTGCGGTGTTAGAAGATAACCCAAAGCAAAATAAAGGGCTTATCAAGTTGATAGATAGGGTGCAAGAGTTAGATAAATATATCCGCCAACATGAGAACCGAATACAAGGAATCAAGCAGCGTCAGAAAACGGCAGATAACAGTATCAGACGCAAACAGGACAGTAAGCGAAAAATCTTGATGGGGGCTTTGGTTGAGCATTTGATGGAAAAAGACAAAATCAGCAAAACCTTTTTTATTGATGAGCTGGATAACTTCTTAATTCGTGACAGTGATAGGGCTTTATTTGCGGATTATTGGTCATCTGAGAACTTGAATATAACCAGTAAGGAGTAATTTATGGAAGAAAAAGAATATAACGATGCTATTAGCTCCATGAGTGAGCATGTTCAGCAAACATTAGCATCAGTTAATCTATCTTATGATGAACCACTATCACCAGCTGCGCTACAAGACCTTATAGACACCTTTAAACGTATAGAGTCGGGCGAAACGACTTATGATCAAGAAGATGAAAGAATGCTTAAAGAGTGGAATGAGATACAGGCTAGGCGTTAATATTACTGTAGAGCTGGAGCATCGCCTTATGACGCTGCTCCAGACACTTTAAATCGACTGTATGACTATCTCTATTAAGGTTTGCAATAGACTGCATATCCTATATGACTGATATACCTTGTAGAGTATGGTTATAGTGTTCTCTAGGTGTGTTTTTGGTTGTTGTTGCTCTTTCATACTGATACCTCATTTTTGTTATATGAACTAGTATTTAACAAAAACGAAATTTCATGTTTAAGCTGAACTATGAGCCTATAAACTGCTGTTTACAGGCTTTTGTCTTTTTAATTAATAAAAAAAAAGGTTTTTAATGTTTTTAAGGCTTTTAAAAGCTTTTAAGAACTCTGAAACCGTTGGTATCATTGGCTTATGGAGTTTAAAAGACGACTAATTCCTGACAACAAGACGACTAATTCCTGACAACAAGACGACTAATTCCTGACAACAAGACGACTAATTCCTGACAACTAACGCAATATAATTATATTGCGTCTTAACGCAGCATAATATATAGTCGTCTACATCCTTTAAACTATAAGCAATATCATGAATGATATGGTTGTTAAGACAAATAGATTAAATATCGCCACACAAAACCTATCGCTTACCGAAGTTCGCATCATGCAACTTGCCATAGTCGATGCAAGAGAAACAGGCAATGGATTAACTACTGATAGCCCCTTGACCATATCTGCATCAAGATATGCCAAAGCCTTTGATGTATCTAGACAATCAGCCTACGAGGCCATACTAAATGCTGAAAAGACGTTATTCGAGCGTCGTTTCTCATTCCGTGATACCGATGACAGAATGGTTAAATCCCGATGGGTTCAGCGTGTCAAATATCTTGAAGATGAAGCAAGTATTGAAGTCATACTCACTTATGACGTAGTAAATGAAATCACACGTATAGATGGCTATGAGCAGTTTTTTACGCAATACCTATTGGAACAAACCGCCAGTATGAGCAGTGCGTATTCAGTACGGCTTTATGAGTTACTAGTACAATGGAAAACCGCCAAGAAAACGCCAGTATTTGAATTAATGGAATTTAGAGAACAGCTAGGCGTTGAACGTAATGAGTATAATCGTATGTATGATTTTAAGCATAGAGTTTTAGACGTTGCCATTAAGGAAATTAACGAAAAATCAGACCTTAAAGTGAGCTATGAAAACGTTAAAAAAGGGCGAAAAATAATAGGCTTTAAATTTAAGGTGCTGGAAAAGCCTAAGACTACAACGCCAAAAATACAAAACGCTAGAGATGGAAGTACAGCTGATATGTTTACTGTTGAAGGATTGAACGATAAGCAGCTGGGGCGTATTGCACGTAACAAGCAGTTTATAACAGACTACAATCATTTAGTAAGCTCTACCAGTCCAGCTGGTCAAGACCCGAAAGCGTGGGAGTTTGAAATGATCAATCGCCTTAAAAAAGACTCCTCCCAGTTTCAAAAGCGCCCAATTAAAGAGTATTTAGACTACTAAAACCAGCAGTCTATTATTAGTAGCTCATTAACTCAAATAACGCTCTTATTTTATAGTGCTACTGGGGTATAGCTCAACAGTCGAGCAGTTAAGAGAGTCAGGTGTAATAAGGGACGTATGAATCTGATATACCTAAATATGGTAAACTAACCCGTTTTATTCAACTGGATAATTGGCATGAGAGTAGCAACCGTTTTTAGTGGTATAGGTGCTATAGAGCACGCTCTACAAAGGATGAATATTGATCACAAAATTGTGTTTTCTTGCGATAATGGTGACGTCGATGTGTTATCTAAAAAAATTGATAGCAGCATCACAGCTATTGAAGATGAAATTGAAGAATTAAAAGAACTGGTTAAAACCAAAAAAACCAAGGAATACAACTCATCGATAACACAGTCAACGCAAGAGCTTCACACCATTATCAATGAGTTAGAATGTTTAGATGTGCCTGAAGCTTTAATTATAGAGATTTTAGGTGATTATACCGCTAGTGAATTCATCAATAATAATCAGAAAAAAGCCTATTCTGCTATTCAAGTCAAACTCAACTCTAGTGAAGGGGTCAGCAAAAAGCACGAGTTGATGAAACTGGCTATCAAATTAGAAAGTGATATCAAGCGAGCTATCACTAATAAAAGCGCATTTCAAAAGACAATTAAAGATCTACCTGATTACGTCACTACCTATAAAAACCCAGTTAAAGCCATTCGGCTACTTAGCGAACACCTTTCCATGATTCATGAAAGAATTAACACTGAATCTATTCGTCAAAAAGTTTTTTCAATAGATAATTTAGCAGAAGAGAAACAGCTTGTTGATGAGTTTTACAAGGGTAGTGAGACAAAAAATAAAGTTAAACAATCCTATATGGCGAATTATAAGATTGAGGAAGAAGATTTTCATTGGAACGTATCATTTTTAAATGGTAAACACTACAAAGAAGAAGTAGATTTGTTTGTAGGAGGAAGCCCTTGCCAGTCGTTTAGCCTTGTCGGTAAACAACGTGGCTTAGATGATACCAAAGGTACATTATTCTATGAATATGCTCGACTAATAGAAGAGATTAAGCCTAAAGTTTTTATCTATGAGAATGTCAAAGCTGTGCTGTCTAATGATAGTGGTGAGACATGGAAAACCATGACCACGATATTTGAGCAGTTAGGCTATCAATGGTCATATCAAATATTAAATGCGAAAGATTATGGTATTCCGCAAAATAGAGAGCGTGTTTTCGTTGTTGGTTTTAGAAAAGATTTGAAAGTTGAAGGGTTTGAGTTTCCAAAACCTATTCCTTTAACCAAAACCATGCAAGATTTCTTGCTAGACAATGTTTCAGGAAAATATTATTTGCCTACAAAAGGGATAGATTTTGTCACCGCTGAGAAGAATCTAACCAAACGCTATACTCAAATAGATGGTGATATACAACTTTGCCAAAAGCGAAATCAGCAGTTTAACTGGCATGGCGATTTCGTCTTTGAGGTTGATGACAAAGAAAAAGAAAAAACAATAGAGGATTTAGAAAAATATTTCCTATCAGATAAAGTTAAAAAATATGTATTAGCAACTGGTACAAAAGGGTTTTATTCAAGACCTGAAACTGATTTGGAGGTGGCTAGACCTCTACTACAGTCTATGCACAAAATGCACCGTGCAGGTGTGGATAATTATGTCACAACTGATGGTAGGTTAAGGAAACTAACACCTAGAGAATGCTTGAGACTAATGGGTTTTTGTGACAGTTTTAAACTGGTAGTGGCAGACACGTCAGGCTATCAACAATCAGGTAATTCCATTGTGGTAGATGTGCTTATGCAAATTTTGAAAAGCATCGCTGAAGTTTACCCTGCTCTATTGACCCAAGGAGAGAATTAATAGGAATATCTTATACTAGCTGTTTAACGTACTAATCTTCCTATTAAAACAAATGGATATAAGCAAATATGCAGAGAATAATAATTAATAATCAAGCGTTCGAAGTAGTAGATATTATTGAGAAAATAACGATTGCTGACTCTTTTGTAGTGAGACAGAACAAAATAGGGAGCGGTAATGGTGAAAAAAAACTATATGTAGGACAAGACAATGATGATGTTCGGAATTTTTTCGGCACTACCCCGTTTTCTAATAATTGTTTTTTACTAAAAACGGATTTATTAAAGTATTTATATGATACTCAACCAGAGTATTTATCACCTGAGCAACCATATATTTTTTCAGAAAACCTACCAGTTTTTTGGCATCAACGATTTAAATATGTGAATGAGCAACCATCAGAAATATTGGAATTTTCAATTCATGAGCAATCTCAAATAGCTGGGCCGCGAGTCTATGTAAATTCTAGCGATGATAACTACAATCTTTTACGTATTTTATCTATACCAAATATATCTTATGTATCTGTATTGAAATTAATACGTATAAATGATGGTCTAATAGTCTTTTATTTTAGACTTTTTGCTGATTATTTTGGTGAAGCAGAACATCCAGTGACATTGTCTAATGAAGAAAACATTATAAATCATGAGATTTCAGACCCTCAGGAAGCGTTTCAAGTTAGACAGTCGAGGAAAGGCCATGGAAGATATCGTGAACAGTTGCTTGATAGCTGTCCTTTCTGTCCGATAACGATGATAACTGATGATAGGTTACTCATAGCTAGCCATATCAAACCTTGGGTTGATAGTGATCAGTTCGAAAAAACTGATCCAAATAATGGTTTTA
>Ga0314774_1001831_pt1 | contig 12857 bp, 11 predicted proteins | sample MetaGCBIA2018_FD_204515 | JGI IMG/M metagenome (GOLD analysis project Ga0314774, IMG submission 204515) | Cryopeg brine microbial communities from Beaufort Sea near Barrow, Alaska, United States - CBIA 2018 | ecosystem: Environmental > Aquatic > Marine > Coastal | place: USA: Alaska | collected... | reverse complement strand
TTAACCTCCACAAGCAATCGAAGCATTAAAACGTACAAATCGTGCATTTTCTCTATACTTAAGTATAAAAAATCTTCCTCTCTTTTAAGGTTATCGCTTTTAGACTGAAGCAATGCGTAAACCGATTGCATTACTTTTATTCTAATATGTCTTCTGTTTATCATTTAAAGAACTTTTGTATCGTTTAGCAGTATCAAGGCGCAAAAATACTAATAATTTTTAGAAATAAAGTTTTGTTTTTATTTATTTGCATAAAGTGGTAAAATTACAAAAACAACGAAAATAAAAATAGTATTTTGGGCGGTTACCCAAAGGGTCGGGTTTTTCGCTGCAATCTCCCATCGCGAAATCGCAATGGGAGGATTTTCACTTCAAACATGGTTCACTGAACTCCTATGGAAATAAAAAATAGTGAAGTAACCCCTAACGCAAATTGTATTTCAAATGGTCAATTGCTTTACTTCTTCGAAGAATATTTACTAAAAATCATACATTGAAGTTAATTTATTCAGCTTATGTAAAGAAATTTCTATTAATGTGTGAATAATGTAAATTATTATAATAATTATGTAATACTTCATATTTTTATAAAGGCCATCTTTGCTATTCCTAAAAAAATTTATTACACACTGTAAAACCACTAAAAAATAAATAAAATGAAAAATACTAAAATGAAAAATATCATCGGGTTCTTTATTATAACTGTTGTCTTATTGATAATGGGCTGTAAAGAAACACCTGTGGAAAAAGAAGTCATCATCTTGCCCGCCAAAACTGTTGTAGTTGAAAAAGACCCTCCAGCAAAATCAACTTCCATCAGCTTAGATAAAAAAGGTGTAGAGTTGAAATCGGAGGAATTAGATGTAAAAATAAAAAATGATTAATCTGATATCTTTCAATTCCAAGTTTATATAACTTGATGAAGAGATTCACAGCTATCCGAAAGTTTTAGCAAAACTCTAAATTTCCTTTGTTAGGCACTGTTTTTATTGATTCAATTTTTATTTATTGAGAAAACAAGTCTGTTTCGAACGCTATTTTGGTTTGTTTACTGACTCTTTTTGCACCTTCACCTACTTGATTACAAACATATTCAATGCTTAAATAGAAAACCAAACAGATTCTTATTTTTTCGACAAAGTTTGAAAATGCCTTTGTTTTCTTAGCAATTGTTCTGTTGATTAATTCAAGTAACAGATAGCTAATTAAGGCTATGTAAATTTGTGATTTTACCGCGTTTTCGCTCGTTCCAACGAATGTTTTTATTTGAAGATTTTGTTTAATTGCCTTGAAAAACAATTCTATATCCCATCTTTTTTTATACAAATCTGCAATGGTTCTTGCTGTCCAGTCCAAGTTGTTTGTAATGATATGGATAACTTTGTTCTCATCTTCTTTGTAAACGCTCACTAATCGTAATTTATGCTCAGTTATCTTGGTTTTAATTGCTTTAGCTCCTGTAAGAATTATGATTTCATCTTTTAAAATATCGTGGTCTTTATCCATTGGCAACTCTAATTCTTCTATGCTTTGATATTGCGTATTTGTTTTTATTCGAGTAACAAAAATATTTTCTGCACATATTCGGTTAACCATCAATGCAAAATCAAAATAGGCTCTATCCTCAACTATTATGGTGTTTTTCGCAAAAATAGTTTGTCCCAATCCGTATCTGTCGTGCGTTTTTGCTTCTGTAATATTTACTAAATCGGGGATTTGCAGTGCATCGTCCCAACAAGTATGTATTTTTAAACCTCCTTTAGCTGTCCGAAACTTTGCCCAGTCAAACATTGATAAACATAAGCTAATCACGGTGCTATCGATTAGTTTTATGCTATGGTCTTTAATTTCTTCAATAATATACCGTTGATTTTCACTTTTTAACAACCTATCATAATGCTTTAAAAGCTTAGAATACAAGGATTCAAATACTTTCCAATTGCGTTTTTTATTGCCATCACTCATCGTCGAACGAGCAGGGCTTTGGGTTAACCCTAAATCATCAATAAAGGTCTGACAGACCCCAATTCCAGTGGAAATATCACTCAAAGTATAACATTTATTTAGCTGTCCGAAAGTTAAAGCTACAAATTGGTCATAAGTCATATACTTACTGCATCCTTTATCGGTTTTAAATTGTTGGGTGCAAGAATTAAGCATCCATCGTGGAACTAAATCTATAATTTGGCGAAGTACTGGTTTTTTGTTATTTTTGATGCGTCTGAAGAGTCCCATTGATTATTTTTTTTCTCAAAACAAAAATAAGGGATTCTCAGACATTTTTATTTTCTAACTTTCGGATGGTAGTGGAAGAGATTGAATAAAATCAGAAAAAGAAGCATCATTATTAAGTATAAATAAATAAGCACAAAAAAAGGTCTGAAAAACAGACCTTTAATTTTGGGTGGAAGACCGGGCTCGAACCGGCGACCCTCGGTACCACAAACCGATGCTCTAACCAACTGAGCTACAACCACCATATAACTTGAGGATGCAAATGTAAAGCATTTCTGTTTTTCCACAAACATTTTTATATTAAATTATCAAAAGATTTTACAGCCACATAACGTTCTGTATTGAAGCCCTCTGCATACGCCACACCTACCAATCTGCCCAAATCCTGTGCCCTATATAATACGCTGTCCAAAAAATTCTTGCTTGAAATTGGCGAACTGGGCTCTGTACTGTTCGGGTCATAGAATTGAGAGCTATATGATTTTACGGCTTCCATTTTAATTTCCATAAATCCAGATACATCCACCACAAAATCAGGTTCTAAATTTTTCCATTGAATATAATGGTAAACAAACTTTGGCCTCCAGGCCTCTTGTATAACGCCATCCAATTCTGTTTCAATTTTCATCAATCCAGATAAAAAACAAGCGTCGGAAACCAGTTTACTGCCTTTGGAATGATCTATATGTCGGTCATCTATTGCATTGCACAACACAATTTCTGGTTTGTATTTCCGTATTATTTTAATAATTTCCAATTGGTGTTTTTTGTCATTTAAAAAAAAACCATCAGCAAACCCTAAATTTTCTCTTATTGCCACCCCTAAAATTTTCGCGCCATTTTTTGCTTCTTTTGCTCTAATTCCAGCTGATCCTCTTGTACCCAACTCTCCTTTCGTTAAATCCAAAATACCGACTTTTTTTCCCAAAGAAATTTCTTTTGCAATAGTTGCCCCACATCCTAATTCCACATCATCCGGATGTGCGCCAATTGCTAAAATTGCTAACTTCATAAACCAAATTTACTTTAATATTTACACAAATATATAACAATTATTCGGGGATGAAAGTTTTGTTAAAGCACCGTAATTTTAGGATGTATAAATAAGAAATTATAATAAAAAGCATATTTTAACAAATAAATGGTGTGATAATACGAATAAATGGTAAAATAATTTGGTAATTTAAAATTGTTTAATTACCTTAGCGTAAGGTTTTTAAAAAAACTAACCCCTAAATCCCAAAGACGATGAAAAAATTAGCACTTACAATTGCATTTCTACTGGCAATTTCGCCTATCGCCTATTCACAAATTTCTGATTCAGAAAAAAACGCATTACTTGATTTTCACAAATCAACAAATGGTACAAATTGGAATGTCAGTTGGGATTTAACCAAAGATGTTTCTGAATGGTACGGAATAACTATTGAAAACAATACGGTTACAGAAATTAATTTATTCATGAATAATTTAACCGGCCCGATTCCTGCCACAATAGGAAATTTAAAATCGTTGCGTCATTTAAATTTAGGGTTTAATAAAATAAGTGGTTTAATTCCAACCGAAATTTCAAACATGCAATCATTGGTAACTATCCAGTTATTTATGAATCAGCTGAAAGGTCAAATTCCTGCAGCATTTGGAAATTTAAAAAACCTTAAAGAATTGGTTTTATATAACAATTTTATCGAAGGAAATATCCCTGAATCTATTTACGACATCACAAATCTTGAAGTATTACACCTAAGTAGCAATAAATTAACCGGCGCAATATCCCCAGCAATTAAAAATTTAAGCCATTTAAATACATTAAGTTTATTTGACAATGAAATGAGCGGCACGCTTCCAAAACAAATTGGATCCTTAGCCAATTTAACTGAACTTTCATTGGCAAACAATTCATTTAAAGGGGAAATTCCAATTGAATTTAACCAGCTTTTAAAATTAAAAACATTGCTATTGTCTAACAATAAATTTTCTGGTCAATTAAGCCCTTCAATACAAAATTTACCTAGACTTTTAAACTTTGAATTCATCAACAATTCAAATAGCGTTGAAATTTCTTCAAATAATATGAACCCCATAATATAAATCGACATAATTCCCCAATAAAAATTGTTTGATTAATTATTTTACAAGAAAAAGAGACCTGCAAAAAGGTCTCTTTTTTAGTGTGATTATTTTTATGTGATGGCAAAGCCAAATATCATGGCATCCTCATTAATAAAGTTCTTCAAGTCATTTATGAATTATTAAAACTTATTTTTTTCTAATAATTCATAACGCTATTCATCATAAAATAAAAGGGATGATAACCTGGTAATTAAACATTTATAAAACCTAAGACTATTCTGTAAAAAAATATCGAATTTTATTTATACCACTATTGATTTTAAATATAGTTGCATATGCAACTATATCATTTGAAATTATATATTTGCACAAAAATAGCGCATATGGAGAAAAATATAGACAAATCCGATTTTAATAAAACATTGGCGCCCTGGATTGGAAAAACGTATAAGATGATGAATATGTACATCTCAGATGTTTTTCAACAAAATAATATTCAAGTCACTAAAGAACAATGGATTGTTCTAAAAGTTTTACAAGAAGACAATGACGGCGTTACCCAAAATGAATTGGCTTTTATAACCGAACGAAATAAAGCTTCTTTAACACGGTTAATTAACGTGATGGAGAAAAACAATTTGGTAGTTAGAATTCCTTCCGAAGAAGATTCGAGAAAAAATTTAATTTTCATAACCAAAATGGGCAAACAATTGTTTTTAAAAATGAAACCTTTAATGCTTGAAAGTATGAAAATATTGCAAGACGGAATTTCAAAAGAGGATATTTCTAATTTCATCAGGATTACTTCCAAAATTCAAAATAATTTAAAAAATCAATCAAATTTAGTTTCCTAAAACCCAAATTTTAAACAATGAGAAAAATAATATCTATAGTTTTAGCTGTACTCCTATTAGTTGGGGCTGTTTTACTCGCAAAATATTTAATTGATTCTAAACAAAAACCGAAGGTCGTATCTGATAAAATTGTAAAAACAGTTTTTACTGAAACGATTATCAATAAATCAATTCCAATAATTATTACTGCCAATGGTACCTTGGTTGCCAAAAATAAAATTGAATTATACGCTGAAGTTCAGGGAATTTTAGAAAACAGTTCAAAAGCTTTTAAAGCTGGAACATCATTTAATAAAGGGGAAACTTTGATAAAAATCAATAGTGATGAGTTTTATGCCAATTTACAAGCTCAAAAAAGCACGCTGTTTAATGCTTTAACGGCAATAATGCCTGATATTAGGTTAGATTTTCCTGAGAATTACGATAAATGGCAAAACTATTTGAGTAATTTCGATTTAAACAAACCAGTTCAGAAGCTTCCGGAAACGACTTCAGAAAAGGAAAAATTCTTTATTTCAGGACGTGGTATTTACACAACTTATTATAATGTAAAAAATTCAGAAGTAAAATTGAATAAATACACCTTAAAAGCTCCTTTTTCAGGGATTTTAACTGAATCATTAGTAAACCGGGGAACATTAATTAGACCTGGACAAAAATTAGGTGAATTTATAAACCCTGCTGTTTATGAAATAAGCGTTGCTATAAAATCTGAATTTCGTGATTTGCTACAAATAGGTAAACAAGTTGAATTGTACAATTTAGAAAAAACAAAAAATTGGACTGGAAAAGTAATTAGAATAAATGGAAAAGTAGATGCTTCCTCTCAAACTATAAATGCTATTATTGATGTTAGCGGAACCGATTTAAAAGAGGGTCAGTATTTAGAAGCAGCCTTACACGCCAAATCGGAGGAGAATGCCTTTGAAGTTTCAAGAAATCTTTTGGTTGAGAGAACGCAATTGTATGTTGTGAAAGATTCTATTTTAGATATAGTGGTTGTTGACCCTGTTTTTGAAAATAAAACTACTGTTGTCGTAAAAGGGTTAGAGGATGGAACGAAAATTTTGACAAAACCTGTTCCAGGTGCTCATATTGGTATGCTCGTTAAAATTTTCAACGAAAACAAAAAACAATAATGAGAAAAGTAATCACCTATTTCATAAAATTTCCTGTTGCGGTAAATATATTTATTTTTGCTTTTATTGGTTTTGGACTGGCCGGAGCTTTATCTATGAAATCTTCATTTTTTCCGTTGGTCGAATCTAGAAATATCTCAATTAATTTAGCATATCCAGGGGCTTCTCCTCAAGAAATGGAAGAAGGAGTTGTATTAAAAATTGAAGATAATTTAAAAGGAACTGTTGGTATTGATCGTGTTACCTCTGTTTCTCGAGAAAATTCAGCAACCATAAATGTAGAAATTATAAAAGGCAAAAATATTGATGTTGTTTTATCTGATGTAAAAAATGCCGTTGACAGGGTTCCCTCCTTTCCTACCGGCATGGAACCTCCAATAATTGCTAAAATTGAAAATATTAGACCTACAATTAGTTTTACTGTAAGTGGTGAAAATATTTCATTGGCAACTTTAAAACAATATGCCAGAAATATTGAAAATGATTTACGAAACATTGATGGAATATCACAAGTAAGCCTTTCAGGTTTTCCTGATCAGGAAATTGAAATAGCAGTTCGAGAAAACGATTTAATCGCCTATAAATTATCATTTACAGAGGTTGCGAATGCTGTGAGTAAATCTAATTTATTAATTACTGGTGGAAATATAAAAACAGATGCCGAAGATTATTTGATTAGGGCCAAAAATAAAAATTACTACGGAAATGAGCTGGTAAACTTAGTAGTTCGGGCTGATCCTTCAGGAACTATTATTCGATTAAATGATATTGCCGAAGTCACCGACACTTGGTCAGAAAATCCGGACAGGTTATATTTTAACGGAAAAAAGTCGATTGACATCACGGTAAGCAATACTGACAATGAAGATTTAATATCAACAGCCAAAAATGTAAATGATTTCATAGAAAAATTTAATCAGCAGCAAAAAACTGTCCATTTAGACGTTTCAAGCGACAGTTCCATTACGTTAAACCAACGAACTCAATTATTGGTTAAGAATGCCACAATGGGCGTTATTTTGGTGCTGTTTTTTCTGGCATTATTTTTAAACATTCGCCTGGCATTATGGGTTGCCCTCGGGATTCCTATTTCATTTTTTGGAATGTTTATTTTTGCGGCCTATTTTGGGGTAACCATAAATGTTCTTTCGTTATTTGGGATGATTATCGTTATTGGTATTTTAGTGGATGACGGTATTGTAATTGGAGAAAATATTTATCACCATTATGAAAAGGGAAAAACACCTATAAGGGCTGCAATTGACGGTACTTTAGAAGTTATTCCTCCTGTTGTTTCCGCTATTTTGACAACGATTATTGCCTTTTCCACCTTTTTCTTTTTAGATGGAAGAATTGGTGATTTTTTTAGTCAGGTATCCTTAATTGTAATTTTAACCTTATCGGTATCATTAATTGAAGCATTAATCATTTTGCCAGCGCATATAGCGCATTCAAAAGCGCTGGAACGAAAAGAAAAAAAAAGGAACCAACTAAATACTTTTTTTTACAATGTAAACCAGAAAGCAGAAAAATTTCTATTTTACCTGCGTGATCAATTGTATGCACCTTATTTAAGGTTCTTTTTAAAACACAAAGCACTGGGTTTTGCTATTCCAATAGCTTTGCTTATTCTAAGTATAGGATCACTTGGTGGCGGAATTGTTAAAACATCTTTTTTTCCTTCTATTGCAAGTGATCGGGTTTCAATTGATTTAAAAATGCTTCAGGGAACAAATGAAAAAATAACAGATTCTATTATTTCTGAAATTGAAAATGCTGCATGGGAAGTCAATGAAGAATTTACAGGAAAACAAGTCAGCGGCGAAGCCGTAATTCAGAATATTATAAAACGAATTGGTCCGGGTTCAGCAAATGGAAGTTTAACTATAAACTTGCTTCCGGGTGAAGCCAGAGATTTTTCTTCACCCGAAATTACAAATGCAATTAGGGAAAAGGTTGGAAAGGTGTATGGTGTTGAAAGTTTAACCTTTGGCTCAGGTGGAAATTTTGGAGGAAGTCCGGTTGCAGTTTCATTATTAGGAAATAATATTGAAGAATTAAAAGCTGCAAAAGATGAATTGAAAGACATCTTAATGAACAATGCGCTTTTAAAGGATGTTTCTGACAATGATCCTGCCGGAATAAAAGAAGTGCGTATTAAATTAAAAGAAAATGCACATTTACTTGGGTTAAATTTACAATCAGTAATGAGTCAGGTTCGTAATGGTTTTTTTGGTCTTCAAACACAACGTTTTCAGCGTGGACAAGATGAAATTAAAGTTTGGGTGCGTTATAAAAGAGAAGACCGTTCTTCCCTTAAAAATTTGGACGATATGTGGATTACCACACCTACCAACCAAAGTGTCCCTTTTTCTGAAATTGCTACTTATGAAATTGAACGTGGCGATGTACTGATAAATCATTTAAACAGTAAACGAGAAATTCAAATTACTGCAGATATGAAATCTCCTGGGGAAAGTGCTACTGATATTTTAGATGATATAAAAACAAATATAATGCCCGAAATATCATCGAAATACCCAACGGTTACTGCGATGTATGAAGGTCAAAACAGAGAAGCACAAAAAACAATCAGCTCAGTAAAAAAGGTAGGGTTTGTTATTTTAGCCTTAATTTATTTAGTAATTGCCTTTACCTTTAGATCATACGAACAACCAATTTTATTGATACTTTTAATTCCTTTCAGTTTAATTGGAGTGATATGGGGACATTGGATTCATGATTTTCCAATTAACATATTATCATGGCTAGGAATTATTGCTTTAATTGGAATTATGGTAAACGATGGCTTGGTGCTCATTGAAAAATTTAACAGTTATTTAAAAGAGGGCATGAAATACGATGAAGCGCTTATACAAGCAGGTATTTCAAGATTTAGAGCTATTATGTTAACTACCTTAACAACTGTGGCAGGATTGGCACCATTGCTTTTGGAAAAAAGCAGACAAGCACAATTTTTAAAACCGATGGCAATCTCTATTTCGTACGGAATGGTCATTGCAACTGTTTTAACATTGGTGATGTTGCCTTTATTCTTATCAGTTGCAAATTCTATTAAAGTATTTATAAAATGGATGCGCACTGGTGAAAAGGTTTCAAAAGAGGAAGTTGAAAGAGCAATTATTGAATTAAAAAGTAACCATGATGAATTACAAGAATAAACTTACCTTATTATTATTAATGAGTTTTTCTGCTAGTTTTGCACAAGAATTGCTCACCAAAGAAAATGCAATTGGTATTGCTTTAGAAAATAATTACGGCATTAAAATAGCAGACAATAATCTCGAAATTGCTGAAAATAACAAAGGTATTTTGAATTCTGGTTATTTGCCTACTCTTTCCGGAACGGCAGGATCTACATTTAACAGAGACAATACTGACGCTATATTTTCTAATGGAGATGTAACAACCTTAAAAAATGCCAAAAGTAGCAGGTACAATGCTTCTGTAAGTTTAAATTACACGTTATTTGACGGTTTGGGCCGACTTTATAATTACAGGCAATTAAAAGAGCAATATAATTTATCGGAATTGCAAGCCAGGGAAACTATAGAAAAAACAATCTTGCAATTATTTTCGGTCTATTTTAAAGTAGCCCAATTAACTGAAAATGTTTCGTTGCTAAATCAAAGTTTAAAAATTTCAAAGGATCGTTTAATAAGGTCCAATTATCAATCGGACTATGGACAAAGCACAAAACTTGCGGTTCTTAATGCTGAAGTTGATGTGAATAATGACAGCATTGCTTTGCTAAATTCCATGCAGTTGTTATCAAATGCCAAACGAGATTTATATGTGGTGCTCGGAAAAAATGAAAGTCCGGATTTTTATGTGGACACACAAGTAATTTTTGTTGTATCCAAAAATAAACAAGAACTGTTTGAGGAGGTGAAAACGAATAATATTACTTTGCTTCAAATTGAAAAAAATTTAAAAATAAGTGATTTTCAGTTAAAAGCCAGTAAATCCGGGTATTTGCCGTCTATTGGATTGACCAGTACTTATGGTTGGACTAAAAACAATAACAATTCAGCTTCTTTTTTAACAGAATCCACAAATACCGGTCTGTCAACAGGTATTAACCTAAAATGGGATTTATTTAACGGTGGTCGCACAAGTACACAAGTTCAAAATGCTAAAATAAATTATGAGACGCAACAATTCTTTAAACAGGAAAATGAACTTCAAATTACTAGAGATTTCAATAATACATGGGAAGATTATAATACTAAATTATTTATACTTCAAACACAGAAAAAAAATGTTGAGACCAATAAACGAAACTTTTCAAGAACTGAAGAACAATTTAAATTAGGACAAATTACTTCTATTGAGTTTAGACAGGCACAGGTAAATTTATTGAATGCACAATCCAATTTAAATCAGGCAACTTATGATGCAAAAAATGCCGAATTAAAATTATTGCAGCTTACTGGAGAACTTCTAAATACAGAATTTTAAATCGTATTTAAGTCATTCATAAAAATATATAGCTTTTCTGTTAAAACCAGTTTTAGGAGAAGCTTTTCAGTAGGATTAAGGTTAAAAAAACGAAGTTAATTATGCGCTTAATCTTAAATAATACCAATGTCTTTTTGTTTATTAATGCAATGGCCGTTTTTTTATCATTCCTCCTTTGGTATCTTTAATTGGATATTGAATAACAAATGCACCACTGTCAATTTTTTCAACTTCCAAAAGTAATCTGGTGACTTCAAGTCGTGTAATTACGCAAAACAATATTTTTCTATCAGGCAAAGCCTTTCCTTTATTTCCAAATCCGCCATCAGATCTAAATACTGTTATGCCACGTTCCAATTTTGATGCAATCATTTCCTTAATTATTTCGGCATCGTCAGAAACTATCATAACGCCTATGTATTCTTCAATTCCATTTATTATAAAATCTACGGTTTTCGAAGCCGAAAAATAAGTCAGCATCGAATACATTGCTGTTTCGACACTAACTATTGCGGCAGCAAGCCCAAAGAGAACTATATTAAATATGGCAATAAAATCACCAACTGTTAAACTTGATTTTCTGCTCACTGATATAGCAAGCACTTCAGTTCCATCTATTACTGCTCCTCCACGAATCGAAAATCCTATTCCAGCACCTAAAAAAAAGCCTCCAAAAACAGCAATTAAAAGTTTGTCATCCGTAATTATTGGCAATTGAATAAAATGAACCAAATAAGCCAAAACAAAAATTGCGAAACTGCTTTTCACCGCAAAAGAAATAGAAATTTGTTTTGCTCCCAAAAGTATGAAAGGTAAATTAACCAAAACAATTAAAATTGAAAGGTTAAATCCGGTCAAAATTTGAAGTAGCAAAGAAACACCCATCGCACCACCATCCAAAAAGTGATTAGGCAACAAAAAGCCTTTCAAGCCAATACTTGCCAAGATTACACCAACAGATATAAAAAAAATATCCATAATGTTTCTTTTAAGGATGAGCCGTTTAATTATTTCGTTTTCATGTATTTTAAAAAGATTTTTCATTTTTTTATAGTTAACCGAATATTTCCTACCAAATATAAAGTTTTAAATTAATAGTTGGTAATTATTTTTCCTTTTGCCATCGTTTTTCCTTCAATAAAAAAGTTCTGTGGAATAGTCAATAGGGCCTGTTTTTTTTTAAGATGATTGGCTGTTTCGTCTAGTCCTATTGCAAATTCTTCGCATAATTCGTGTAGTAAAATTTTACAATTGAGTTTATTTGCAGTGGCAGAAATAGATTGTAATATTAATTTTTGTCTTTGCAAAAAAAATTATGGATGAGTTTTTTAAAGTAATTGGTGGAGTAATGCTTGAAGGTTCTGCCAAACTTTTAGACTGTGAATTGGTACACAACAGTTTTAAAGAAACTGTTGTGTCATTCTTTTCCTTTAAATTAATTGATTTTTATGAGAAACCTGAATTTTTCGAAATGCTGTATTGTTGCGCAATAATTCGTGATTAACAACGCAATTCAAATGATTCTAAATAAATTTTTCACGGTGCGAATATAGAAGGAAATTCCATTTAACTATTAAATTATATTATTAATATTTTGCTAATATAATATTCGCTTATTTTTAAAAATGTTAAAGAGTTGAAAATTATTTATTTAATTTTATTTAACAAAATAGATGAATTTGTAAATTATTATATGTTTTTTCAATAAATTGATGAATTATTACTTGATTTTTATTTATTTCATTGAAATATCAATAAAATTATGATAACCTACTATAGTTACGCTTATTACGTGAACTCAAAATTGAAACTAAAATTTGCTTTAAATACTTTTTTCACAAAAAAAACTTCAATATTGTTAAATCCAAGTTTGTTTAGTATTTGTTTGAAATTTTAAAGAACTCAGAATTAAACACTACATGAATTAAAGTGATATTAATCATTTGAAACCTTAAATCCGTAGACCTATTATTTGGAAATTTAGATATTTATTTTATGGTCAAAGATATGCATTTATGTTCTAAATGAGCGTAAGAAATGGGGAAGATTTGTTGCAAATAGAAAAATTCTCTAT
>Ga0314774_1001830_pt1 | contig 12861 bp, 9 predicted proteins | sample MetaGCBIA2018_FD_204515 | JGI IMG/M metagenome (GOLD analysis project Ga0314774, IMG submission 204515) | Cryopeg brine microbial communities from Beaufort Sea near Barrow, Alaska, United States - CBIA 2018 | ecosystem: Environmental > Aquatic > Marine > Coastal | place: USA: Alaska | collected... | reverse complement strand
ATAATACAGAAAGATTACACTCAACATTAGGATATCTTACTCCTTTAGAAATGGAAATGAAATTAAGAGGAATTATTAAAATAGCGGCTTAAGAAAAATAGTCACAAATTTACTAGGTAGTCCAAACTTCTAACGAAAAATTAGAAGGCCACAGAAGACTAAGAGGTGGTAAAAATAATGATGGGGAGAGCCTTTGTTCAGGTCAAAACATTCACGATCACATTATTCTGGGGAGTAGGTTTAAAACAGATTTTACAGAAATTCGATTAAAAAATGAAGACAATTCATTCATTGATAACAAAAAACTAGCTTATTCATTGGCTGTTATCTTTACAAAATCTTTAGCCGAATACTTAGCTATTGAGGAATCCGAATTAGGTTTTGGTATAAAAAAATATAAGGGCTATTTGACGATATTTATTTACGATACTGCTAAAGGTGGTGCGGGTTATGCTTCACAGTTTAATATGTATACGGAACAAATTCTAAAACAAGCATTTGAAGTTCTTGATAATTGCAGCTGTCAAACAGCTTGTACAAAATGTCTAATAGATAGAAGCACCCAATGGCATATAGAAGATCTGGATAGACATCTGGCGATTGATTGGTTAAAGGCTTCAATAGATAATCAATTACCTATAGAACTCATTTCTGAGAAAATAAAAGTGACCTCAATTTTTGGTAATTTAAATGATGAGATAAAAAGCTTGAATTATCATTATGGAATCAATGAAATTAATATCCATATTAATAATAAAATCTCAGAATGGGAAATTGATCAACTCGATTGGTTAGAAAATTTAAAAAGAGACAGAATCAATATCAACTTGATTGTAGAGGGTGATATAACATATGCTAATAATCAAGAAAAATTATCTGCATACCTCTTGTCTCATAACTACAACTTAAAAATAGGCACTAATATTCAAATTTTAAACTACCCTATTAAACTAACTATTGTTAAAAAGAATGGTGATAGGGTAGCTTATATTTCCAAAAGTGATTATGCGAGCCTAGACTCGGTATGGGAAAATGATGCTAAAAAAAAATGCTATAAAGTTGAAGAAGTAAAATCCACTAAATATGTGGATTACTCTTTGCCAAAGTTTGATGCTTCTAACTTATATGAATCTCGAGTTAACGCTATTCCATCAAGAAGCCAAAGTAATGATTTGGCGAAGCTAATGATTGAAAACCTAAATAATTCAAATGATTTATTGTCTAAAATAAAAAATAAGACATTTAGGGTTTCTTATATTGATAAATACAATCAGTCTGAGTTTTCAATGCGTTTATTACTCCAATTCTTGAATCAGTTACAAGCCATATGCTCATTAGAAATTGAGGAGTTAGCGGTTAATTTAACAAAAGAAGCATTTAAGAGCAGAGATTATCCTCGTTCTATCATAGATAATTATAAGGATTTTGAAGATTATAAGTATGATTTAGAACAACTATCAAATGCTTATGGTTTTGGAGTTACTTTAGTGGATGTATCTAGGTTACCTCATTACAGATATTTTGAATTTAAGTCAGATGAAATTTCATTTACCATTCGTATAGATGCTGGTATTGCTCACGGTTTCAGACCGTACAAATTTTTAAAATCCGAAGAAATGAAATTTGAAAATCAAATTTTTGAAATAATAAAATATGTACACCATGACATTATTTATAATATAAGTTTAGAGGATTAAAAACAATAAATTAGCGAATTTTAAAAAAAATAATATTTTTATATGATCAATAAGATAGGTGTAGAGAATTTCAGGGGATTTAAAGATAATACAGAGTTTGAACTAGCCCCAATAACGATTTTGACAGGGCCAAATAACTCAGGAAAGAGTTCGTTTTTAAAATTACTAGACCTTTTAAATGTTAGTTTTGGAACAAATAAAAACTTCACCAAATTAAGTTTTGATCAAGGAAATCATAATTTAGGAACATTTGATAAAGTCGTGAACTGGGAAAGTTCAAATAATGAAATTAAATTAACTTTTCCATTTCCCTTAGAATATTTTGATGAAGATTTCAATTTAGAATTAATTTATGGTTCCTTAAATGAAAATGGAGAATTAAAGTCATTCAAAATATGTAATAAAAAAAGAGTTCTTATTTTAATAAATGACTTAAGTAAAAGGGTTGATGATATTGGTTTTGATTGTAAAATGGACCTCGATTATTTAAAAAAAGTTTTTAATCAAAATACTATTTGTAAGGAGGAAGAAAGTTATTCTAAGGATATAAGACGTGCTTTTAAAGAATTTAATGATAAACAACCATTAAAGACATATACTGACACTGAAGAGAGAATTCACTCAATGGTTAACATAATTTCACAAGCCGAATTAGGTGGCGATTATGCAGAGCCAGAACAGAGAAAAGATATTTTGAAAATTGATGAATTCACAAAAAAGTTCTTTAATAAAGAGTATAGTGAATTAGCAAATAGAAATGAATTAATTCCAATATCATATTTTGAAGATAAAAAATATTCGAAAAATAAAGAATTTTATGAGGAGGAGTTTGGAGTAAAACTAGATGATAAAACAATTTTGGAAAAAGAAGCTGTTTTTTTTAATAATTTAGATTACAATGCCTTCTCAGTTTGGTTCAATGAAAATGACGATAACTTTATAAATGAAATGTTCCTTGATGAAGGAATTGGTTTGGATGATTTCTATTATATATTTAATTTTAGATTTGAGGTTGAAGATTTCGAAATCATTTGGCCAAAAGATGATCAAATAAAGTATTTTAAAAAATATTTTATTAAAAGTATAGCAAAATCTCTTAACATTATGAATTTATGGTTTGATCAGGTCCATTTTGTATCTGCAAGTCGAGGTAATAAAAATAGAATTCTTTCTAATAAATCATCTAATGACATTGATGAAATTGTCAAAGAATTCCACGAGCTTGATATAAATGAAGAGGATGAGTTGTTTTTAAAGGAATCACTAAATATACTTGAAGTTAAAGGATCAATATTGATTGAAAGAATCGAAGGTGTGGCTTCAGTTATCTATTTAGAACAAAATGATAAAAAAATATCATTATCTGATTTAGGATATGGCTATTCACAAATAATTCCAATACTACTAAAAGTTTTAGTGGTTTCACGCAGTACCGAAAGACTTAATAATAGAATGTACTCAATAACAAAAGACTATGAAAGGGTTAATTATTGTAACATAATTATTGAAGAACCTGAGGCTAATCTGCATCCAAATTTACAATCAAAATTAGCGGATGTACTAGTCTTAGCATATCAAAGATTTGGTATTCATTTTATATTGGAAACGCATTCGGAATATTTAATACGTAAACTTCAATATTTAACTGCTAAAGGTGAAATTAAGGAAGGTGATGTTAACATTTATTATTATAATGATGACCGGTATGTAACCAAAGAGGAACCAAAAGTAAAAAAAATAAAAATTGATGAATATGGAGGGTTAACTGATTCCTTTGGTCCTGGGTTTTTTGATGAAGCTACCAAATTGCAGTTTGAGCTGTTGAAGTTAAACAAAGGTCAAAGCAATTAATATGGAATTATACATTGACAAAGAATTTTTAGATGATTTCTATATTGATTTCAAGAATACTGAGATTCAAAGTATTTTAAAGCGAGTATTCAATGAATATGGAAATAAGAAGGTATTTATGAATGTTTCCATTGATAGTCTAGAGGACCTTGAAACATTAAAACTAGAGAATGAGTTATTTGCATTGATGTGTAGCAATGATAAAGCACCGATTCCTACAGGCAATATTGAAGAACATTTGTTTAATAAATCAAACTTTGAACAGACCCTTGTTTTTATGAAAAATGAAGAGATTTGGTTTTCTAAGGCAAGAGATAGAGGTGCTTTATGTTTTTGTTTTAAGAATTTTGAAAAAGAAATTAAAAATATTATAGATCAGCTCCATTTTAGAATTGATTTAAGTGAATCATTTACTGACTGGAATTTCTTGAATAAGTTTCAGATTTTGGATTTCAACACTATAACTATTTCTGATCGTTATATACTAACAGATAAAGTCAATCAAAAAATTGATGATAATCTTATTCCAGTTTTAAAATCCTTTTTTTTAAATAAAAAGGCAGAAATTAAAATTGATATTTTAACAAAAGAGCTCAACTCGATATCTTCAAGTGATAATCATAAAAAAGAAACAGCTAAAAAAATAATTACTAAACTAAATCGTGTTTTTGCAAGTAGTAAAGGTAAATTTAGTATTATAATGAATGATTTTCCATATCATTTTGTTATGCACGATAGAAGTATAGCAACTAATTTTAGTCTATTGGAATGTGGAGAAGGATTTAACCTGATACCTTTTAAAGCATCAGATTCTGAAATTAGATCAGAGACAATTTTTGACAAGTACACCTATAAAAGATTAAAAAATATTCAACAAAAGCAAAAGGAGTATACCAAAAGACTAAAGATTTTGGACACAGTTAAATTTAAGATGTACCCGAATTAATAGAAATTTTTCGCAAAAAAAGGTTTTTATTCCGAAAATCGCACCATTTCTTTCAAAAGCAATTCAGGAGTAAGATTTCCGGTTAGATCTGAAAGTTTCTTGTAGCAGTATCTCAAAATATGTATAATTTATAGGATAGTGTCATTTTTTAAATTTACGCAATAACTTTCTGAAATACGAGCTCTTTTTTGATTTCGACGCTACCCTATTTTTTTGTTTATTTTCATTTATATTTTTAATCCAAATTAATGTATAATCATCATTAGGTAAGAATTTATTATTGTACCAATCTGTTGTTAAATCAGTGAAGTTGTATTCTGAACTTAAAGCATCTTTCAACGCATTCATAAAATATCTGAAATCTGATATAGGGTTTTTATTAAAAAAATCAACAATTTCAATCATTTTATTTTCAGTTATATTTTCAGTAATAGACTTACTATACACCATATATGCACCAAAAATATACATCGCTATACCATCGGTAGCCAATATAATTTCTTCATTCTCCTGTAATAAAATATCCTGTTGATAAAAATATTCTGCTGAGTGTTGTTCTGTTTTCCAATTAATTAATGCGGGACTAGTTCCGAAAAAATTTATTGATTTTATATTATTTTGAATTTTTAATACTCCTTCTTTAGTATCATAAATAAACAATGCGCTATCGCCGTAACTTTGATATTTAAATTTGTTTTCATCAATTTTCCAAAGAGCAGCTAAAGTTGCTAATGAACCTTCATCTTCAAATTTCTTGATTTGCCAAGGATCATTTGAAAGTTCTTTTGAATATTTCTCATAAAAACCCTCCCAAAATAAGGCTATCCAATTATCTAATTCATTACAATCGTGAAAAGGGGTAGTGAGGGGTATAGTTTTGACTAAAGTTTCAGACCAAATGTCCGCTAAAATACCAACACCTCCAGCTCCATCTGAAATGGCCACAACATTCTTGTCTTTATACCAAGAATCTTCATTCGATCTAAGAATGTTATTTTTAAAAATATCGTTGTTAGCCTTTACTATACTTTGCCCTAATACTTCCACCATTTATTTATTTGAAGTTAATTGTTGTGTAGCGCCACTAGTACCTATATCAATTAGATTAAAAATAACATCCACATTAGCATTAAAAGCCATTCCTCTATAATTTGAAAAAGTATCTGCATCATTTCTGATTTTTGAAATGTCTGCATCAAACGGTTTAGGCATTACTGAGGACATTTCATAAAGTCTGTGAGCATAAGAATTTTCATCAGGTAAATCCTCAGAACTATATGGAAAAACAGTCGGACTTCCTTCATTTGAAATATGACAATTAAGGACTAGGACATGACCGTCTTTTGTGTTTAATGCCTGTACTTTTTTTGAAGATTCTATTAAATTATCATCTGAATAATCTGTTTGTGCGCCATCTGTTATATTTATAACTACAGGGGGATACGAATTCTCATGATTTTCAGCTTTCACCCATTTACTTAATATTTCATGTGCTTTTGAAAATGCAGCTCCCATTGGAGTGGCATAATTGCCCACGGGTGTAAACCAATATGGTTCTTTGATAGTTGCTGTTTTAGTTTTTCCTCTTATTTTTTTTATAACATTTTTTGTTATATATTTTGCATTGTCTCTTAGTTCAGAAACACTTACCCATTCTTTGTCTTTTAGGTTACCCTCCCATATTGGGAATGCCCCGGTACCATCTTGTCCCCCATATCCCAACACACATATATCAAAATAATCTCTTACACCAGCCTGTTTTGTACAGCGCCCTACGAGCTCATTCAATAGGTTGTTTATCATATCAGCCACTATTTCTGCATAGGAGCTAAGTTCTCCTTTATACATTTGTTTTTGCCAACTCATTGAGCCGGATTGGTCTATCATAAAAATAAAGGCTGTTGGCTGTTTCCTATTTATTTCGGCATTATAAATAACATTGTTTAATTCAATATTCCAGTTAGTAGGTTGTAAATGTTTTAATGATTTCATGTCTAATTTTATTTAAAATAAGGTGCCCTGTGTTGATTCATTTTTAATTGCTGAATTTTTTTCTAGAATACTATAATCCATTAAGATTGCAGCTTTAATTACTGCAGCATGTGATAATGGTTTGGCAGGATTTAAGATACTTTCATTTGTAGTATAATCTAATAGCACTAACGTTTTGTGTTTAGCAATTTCTCTTAATTTTTCAATCAATTCTGTCATTTTATTTTCAAGAACGTATTGATAAGCTGGTAAATATATTTTTTTACGAGCTTCCACATATCCGAGTAATTCTCCTTCGTAGAAATGCCCTTTGACATGTCCAAATTTTCTTACTGTTCTCTTGATGTTTTTTGTTGAAATTCTAAAATAATATTCATCCCAATCGTAATGTTCAAAAACTTTTAATCCTTGCCAGATGCCTTCCACACATAAAGCTTTTAATTCCATTCCTGGAACAGGTATTTCACCAATAGGATAAAACGGGCTTAATTTACTAAACTCATCTGTACCGTTAGACGTTACATCAATAATAACAGCTCCAGGATATTTTTTTAATATATTTTCCGTTTTTCTTTTTTTACTGTCTATAATTATTTTCATGTTTTAAAAGCTATACAAATTTATAATATATTTTGCAGGAATAAATTCTCTTACCATAACTTCTGCCTGATAATATGGTTTTTCGTGTTCCTCCAAATTAAAATAATTGGGCTGTTTACAAAGATTAAATTTTATTCGCTTTAAATCTTCTAAATAAGCTCCTCGCTTATGTCCATTCTTTGTTGCGTTCATATTTGAAAATATGGAATCTTTCAATGTTACTATTAAAGGATCTATTTCTAAAAGTATTGGGTCGTTTATTCTTCCTTCATTAAAAGCAATATGTCTCATAGGATGGTTTTGGCATATACTTGTTCTAACAAAATTTTGCAAATTATGGCGTGCATCTAACATTCTGGATAATTGACCACCTCCAGCTTTGGGGATACTGATATTATTCCTTTCCAAATAATCCCAAGAATATAAACCTCCCATTTTCTTAATCATAGCTAAGTTACTTCTATCTGTAAAATGAAACAGTTTCAAAACATTATTATCCAATAATACATTTATATAATCATCCTTATTTGCCTTAAATTCATTAACTTTTTTTGGTTGAGGTTTAGGTACAGGAATGAATACGGGCTTTGGTATTATTGGTTTTGCATAGGTTTTTATTATTGTAGGTTTATGCGTAGTTAAAAATTCAGGGTCTTTAGGGTTATATGAGACTATTTGTAATGAAATATCATCTTTCGCAATTCGTTCTGTTGTTTGTAATTCATGTAAGTAATTAGATAAATTATTCAAATTAGCTTCATTATCCCATTTATCTAAAACCTCATTGAAAGTATCAAAAGAATATAAACTACGGTTGTTGTATATAAGATTGGAAAGTTTTTGATTGTTTTCCATCACCTTGCTTAGCTTTTCCCAATAATCATCTTCTTTAGATTTTATGATTAAATAGGATAGTACCAAATGCTCAGCCATTGCATCTGTAGCAAGTATAATTTTTGTATGTGAATTTAGTTCTGTTTTACTGCCTTTTAGCAGATACTTTTCTATTAAATCATCTTCCTTCCAATTTATTACACCTTTATTTTCTAAAAATCCAAATAAGCCTTCTTTGTATTCTGGGACAAAAAGCTCATCGTTTTTTGTATCATAAATTAATATGGCACTGTTACCATAACTTAACCACTGGTAATATGATTTGTTGTTTTCTTGACTAAACCAGCAGGCGGTATATGTAGAAAGACTGCCATATTTTTCAAATGTATTCTTTTGAAAAGCATCGCTTATTTGTGAGTGATTTTCTTCATAAAATTCTTCCCAAATATGATCTATAAATAGTTTAAGCCCCTGTAATGATGTTATTGGGCTTATTGATGTTTTATCACATAAATAGGTTGCCCATTTGTTTGACAATAAGCCATTACTTTGTTTGCCATCGGCGATGCAAACAACACCTTTTTCTTGTTCAAACTTTGAAATAGATGCGTCAAAGTTTATATCATTTTGCTTTGATGTTAAGATTGATTTCAGCTTGATTCCTTTCATATTTCATTTTCACTTGTTCAATTAATTCTATTAAAAAAATTTAATGTATGTAACTATTTGTTTTTGTTTTTCTCATTTCAGGTATTTCTTTTAAAAAACATTTTAATGTGTACAATTTATCCTTTCCTTGCATTTTAAAAACACCAGAAAAATTAACAGATGCAAAAACTGGATCGAATCTAATCATTAAAGTTTTAATATCATCTGATAAGGTATTAAATGAATCTGTATATTGTACGGTCTGTTTATATTGTGATATGTTTGGATACCACATTCTGTACTATAGTTCGATTTTTTTAAGAAACCCTTTTGACAAATAACCTTTATACCCATTTATAAAGACTTTAGCGAAAATAGGATTATCATTTTCTATTACATAAACTGCCGCATCCTTAGGGCATTTGTAGATCTCACTTGATTCAATTGAAGGTTTAGATCTTAAAGGTGGTTCAAAAGCAGGTTTATTGAACGTCGTTTTGTATTTATAAATACCTTTGTAGTCATTACTCTTAATTTCAATATCTAAAGTTACCTTTTCAGGGTTTTGAGTTGTCTTTTTTTCAATACTATACTTGGTGTTTAAAACTTTAATTGGTTTTAGATACTCTTTAAATAAAAAACCTTCTTGCCCGTTTACGTTCACTTTGAAATAATTTTTATCAGAATCATCTATCACATAAACCATCTCATTATTTTGGCATCTATATAGAATCTCTGAATTAGCACTGGACGCATACCTTAAAGGAAATTTAATAGGAAGGTCATCTCTAAAAGTTGTTTTAAATTTAAAATTTCCAATAGGCTGTTTCCCAAAACCAATACTATAATGATAAAGAGGTGTTCCAATAACACCTATTAATAATATAATTAGAAATGCTTTTTTATTATTATAAAAGTGAATCTTAATTAATAACTTATTTAACCAGCTATTTGAAAATTCAAATTTCATTCTGTCTTTAGCAATATAAAATCTAGCTAATGATTTTGAAACAAAGTTTATTTCTTTTTCAGATACTTGTAATTTTTTTTCTAATACTTCTAATTGGGTTTTTCTATTATTTAGAGTGTCTTCTAAAGATGTTAATTGAGATTCTTTATTTTTATAGGACTTTTTAAGATTTTTTCCCAATAACTCCAGCCTGGCTTGTTCCTTGTTCAGGTATATTTCCAAATTGTCTAATTGTCTGTTTTTTCTTTCTTGAGAAAACTGAAGTTTATTATAATTTTCTATTTGTTCATTTAATTTTAAATTGGTTTTGCTGATTTCATTTTGTTTATTGTCCAAGTTTTTTTTAACCTTGAATAATTTTGTTTCTTCTAAATCAACCTTTAACTTATTAATTTCTTTTTCTTTTTCACTTAGTTCAATGGTTTTTTTCTCAATATCGATAAGTTGAGTTTTTATGTTATTCTTGGAGTTTTCAATTTTTGATTCTATTGCTGAATTTTTCTTTAATTTTATTGTAAGCTGCTTCTCTTTATCATTAATATCATATGATTTTGAATTAAGATTAATTTCAAAATCAATTGCTTTTTGCTCCTTTATTTTTAACGATTCTTCAAGCTTTTTTAACTCTATTTTTAATTTATATAATTTGTCATTATCCAGATCATTTCGTTTTTTATCTAATAAAATATTCTCTTCTTTAATAAAATTTGATCTTTTATCTATTTCGTCTTTTTTTAACTTTAAAATCCTATTTTCTTCCCATACATCTTTAGATATCATTTCAAGTTCTACAATGGCATTTGAAACTTCAACTTCTCTATTTTCAAGAACAATCAAATCAGTATTAATTTTAAATTCCTTTTCTTTTAAACCATTTTCTAATAAAATTAGTTTTGAAGTTCTGGTTTTTAAAAAATTATCCATTTTTGAAACTACCTTGTCTTTTTCTTCAAGACTATTAGATAACGTAGCTAAATTAATTTCAAGTAAGTTTAATTCCGCTTCTTTTTCAATGGTTTTAATCTTTTGATTTTTTAATCTGAGATCTTTACTGTCAAGTGTTTTTTCCCATTCAAAAAAATGATTGTATTTATCTACCTCGGTAATTGTTTTATCTATATCTGGAATAGTAATTCCATCACTATTTAATGAATTTATAATAACGCTAATAATAGGTTTTAAATCATCGTATTTTGTTAATTCATTAAAGAGTTTACTGTTTTTAACATCTAAAAAGTCTGTATGATTGAATATCATATTTTGATCATTGTTGTACTTATCAAATAAAGAAGGATCTTTTGAAAGTGCAATTAATGAGCTATATATGATAAGTAGTGAAAAATCATCTAAATTCCTATCAAATGTCTTTGATGTTCTCTTAGGGTGCTGATAACTTTTACCTCCTAATTCATTTGTGATTTGACCTTCTAATGATGGAACAAACATCCCATCATAATCAACGAGTATTAAATCATTGTTGTCTTTAATTATAATATTATCGTGTTTCAGATCTCCATGTGCAAAAGGTTGATCTAATATCCATAGAGCAAATTCTTTAAAGTTATCTGCAAGAATTTTAAGTCCAATTTTGTTTTTAGTATTTACGTATAACTTTATTTTTTCACCTAAAGTGGGAGCTTCTATCCATTCCATCCAAGTAATAGGATATTCGTTATCGTTTACCCAAATTTCTTTTTCAATAAAATGGTATTTAACAAAATGCTTTGAAGGATTATCGTTTAAGTATTTTACAACTCTTGTTTGCGTATATTTTCTTTTTGGTAAATCTTTAAGGAAACATTTTAGTGCATAAAACTCACCATATCTTTTCATTTTAAAAACTGAAGCAAAATTACCTGATGCAAATACAGGATCATGACCATTCATAACCGGTTTAATATTACCTGATAATTGAGCAAATGATTCAGGGTCTTGAATAGCTTCTTTATATTGGATTATATTTGGGTATGCCATAAATTTCACATGTTAGTCCATAAGATTTTTAAAATTGTTGATTATCTTAAAATTACAGACTTTTTCTTATATTTATTACGACATTCAATATCGTATCATTGATGTTTTTGAAATGCCATAAGCTTGAAGTAAGTCGAAGATAAATTCATCTTTATTGAACTTTTCAACTAAAGCAATTCCATTTTTCTCAACTTGTGATGAATTCATTAAATGAGGTTCTTTTTCTAAGTGTATCAAAAATAGTGTTTTTTACCTAAGCTAAGATATTTAACACAATTTAAAAGCCATTTTTATGTCATAAAATTAAGGTTTAAAATTGAGGTAACCTTAAAGTTTTTGAGATTATTTTTATATTGAATTTTGGAATTTATTTATTATTCTATCTCAGTAAAAATATTATATATGAAGTCTAGGCTGGGGAGCCTACCTTTTTAAGCTATGCTCTTTTCTATTTATTATTGGTGTAGCTTGAATAAGCTTTTAAAGATTATTTTTGATATTAGCCTACACCTAGCTTAGTCGAAGTGTTATTGCGATCACAGTGAAGCAATAAAATAAAACCCCTAATCTCCAGCAGTATTCCATTCCGTTTCACTCCATTGCATACAGCTTCCAATTCCGCACAATAATAGCTTACTAAAAAGTAAGCCATTATTTTTTGCCTTTGTCCTCTTTTAATCCGTTTCCATTAGAATAGCCGCAACAAAATAGAATGTTTAGCAGGTAATAAGGTGTTCGCAATCCGCTTCATTTTGTTCCATAAAATACAATTAAAAATGCTCCTGCCTCGCATTTGTACTTGCCGTTCGTTGCACTACAATTTGTGCTCCAGCAGGTGCTCATTGCAGCGCACTCACTTATTTTACTTCACACATTACACGCATTCCTCACGCACAGCTACTTTTGTACCCAAACCCTTTAAGGTTTTGCTGCGCAAGGCTTTTATTTGGGTACAACCGCTGTTTCATAATTTGGCTCGCCTGCTGCTCGCTCGGGCCAAAAAAGGGTGTCACAGTTTTTGAAAGCCCCATTTTGCATATGAAATAACCGTTGCAAGCACCTATTTTTATTTTGACAAACCACAAATTTAATTTCACCAACCATCCGATTAACTTCAAATTCCACAACGGATTATCACATATTGCAAACGCACGCAAGAGCAAAGTATTCCGTTCATTGTTCCTCGTTATGGCGCTCCGCAAATGCCATTTCAAATAATAATTTTTGGACTACCTAGTAAATTTGTGACTATTTTTCTTAAGCCGCTATTTTAATAATTCCTCTTAATTTCATTTCCATTTCTAAAGGAGTAAGATATCCTAATGTTGAGTGTAATCTTTCTGTATTAT
>Ga0314774_1001826_pt1 | contig 12885 bp, 13 predicted proteins | sample MetaGCBIA2018_FD_204515 | JGI IMG/M metagenome (GOLD analysis project Ga0314774, IMG submission 204515) | Cryopeg brine microbial communities from Beaufort Sea near Barrow, Alaska, United States - CBIA 2018 | ecosystem: Environmental > Aquatic > Marine > Coastal | place: USA: Alaska | collected... | reverse complement strand
ATTTTATATAGAGATGAGCATATTCTTGTCTAGATAATATCTTAATATTTGATTTGCAGTAATTATATTGGTCATTATCTAGATGGATAACTATTTGATTTTGAGATGTATTATATAGAATGTTACTTAATGATTTTTCTTTTCCATCTATTACGGTGTAAATTGTATATATATTTCCCTTTTTTTTATTCATCCATATATAAGCATTCATTTCATTATAAGTATTTTCATCTACTTTTATTTCGAGGCTATGTTTGCTTTTAGTCCTAATAATATTCATTATAATATTCCCTCTTCTGTTTCTATTATAATATTAGCTTTTAAAAGCTGTATTTTAAAAAGCCAAAATGTAAAACCATTTATAATAGAACTGTAACTAAAATATCAAATATTGTACATTAAGCCAAATTGTTTATACATTAGTTAGCAACATATATATTAAACGTTATTAAATAAATATTTATATTATCGTCTGAAAGTGTAGCAAAGCTACGTGAATTGGGTGTGTGTATAGGCAAATAGTTTATATGTCTTATGCAAATTTAACAAAAACAGTGAATTATTATATTGACTTGATATATAAGTGTTGGTACAATTAGAACAGGTTAATAATCCTCTTGTAAAGGAGGTGTAGCAAAAAAATGGACAATATAATATTCGTAATTGTTATACCAATAGGCGTAAAATTGATTTCTGTTTATATTATTCGTGCCATTGATTTGTTTTTTAAAATGATTAACCCAAAAAAATAACCATCTATTTAGATGATTATTTTCAATATTAGTTTTGGATTATTATCCTATCGGTGATCAGTTGCTAGAACAACTGGTCACTTCTTTGTATTCTCATTATATAATGACAAAATATTGTTGTCAACAGTAACGTATAAATTTCAAACCTTTTTATTACAAAAATATATTGTTCTTAATATTGTTATAGGCAAAAACATAAAAAAAGCCAATCTTAAATAGTGACTGACCCTTAAATTATTTCATAATAATGATCAATTAAGCAAAAGAAAAAAATAAGACCCTCATTAGGAGAGACATTAGCTACGTAAAAGAAACCGATTGCGGTGTTAGTTATTGCATAAAGTCCCACGTTTACGTTGTTATTTGAACAAAAAAAGTTCTCTTTAACAGAACTTTAGTTGCACTATAATATTAGTTAATATATCCGTTATAACCCTTTAATTACTACCCAATATGTTGTGTCTATGGAGTATTACAAATTTTAGATTCGTAGGGATGTGTATGTATGAGATTTGATGTTTAGAAATCGAACTTATAATTATTAACAACACTTTATAATTTGAATAACTTAAAATTAAGGTATATAATATAAAATATAGAAAACATTGAGGGATGTTGCATTTGATAGAGAATAGAGGGTAATTAAATTGAAGAAGAGAAGATATAATATAAAAAAATGAGATTGAGATTATTGAAGGCATGCTAATTTGAAATATGATTAGTATGTCTTTTTGCGTCATACATTATGTGATTTGCTAGTACAGGTGTAAAATTTTTTAGCGGGTTTGAATTATGATGAAGATTTTAGCTATATTAATGAACAAATCAAAGATAAGTATTTTGGAGTTAGTCTCTAAATGTTCTTGTATAACAAGGCAGACCCCAACATTTCGGTAACTAACCTTAGGTGGCCTAACATTAGCAACTAGACGTAAGCATGAGCGAAGCCTTTAAGTTCCTCCTGTAGATTTTACAAAGAAATATACTTTCAGTAGATATTAATGCTTAGAAGAGCTTATGGGATGACTATTGACTATTAGACAATGGGAGGTATTTATGAAACTAGAATCAATGAAATTAAGAAATTTTCGCGGTTATAAAGAAGAGATATTTATTAACTTTGACGATCTTACAACTTTTGTAGGTAAGAATGACATAGGTAAATCCAGTATTTTGGAAGCATTGGATATCTTTTTCAATGAAGGGAACGGTTCAATAAAAATAGATAAAGATGATGTAAATAAGGAAGCTATATTAGAAGGTGAGAATACTTCATTTATATCAGTATGTTTTAGTGAACTACCAGAGCATATTGTAATTGATACAACTAATGAAACAACTTTACAAGATGAGTACCTATTAAACTTTGACAATAAACTTGAAATTCTTAAAAAATATGTAAATGGTGGCAAAGAAAAAGTATTCATTTTAGCTAACCACCTAACTAATGATAATTGCAAAGATTTACTTTTAAAATCAAATAGTGATTTAAAATCAATAATTAATCAAAATAATATTCAATGTGATGATAGAACTAAAAATGCAGTCATGCGACAATCAATTAGAAATCATTATATTGATGATATGCAATTAGGAGATATTGAATTGGATGTCACTAAAGGTGATACGAAGTCAATTTGGGCAAAAGTGCAAAGTTATCTTCCAATATATGCGTTATTTCAATCAGATAGAAAGAATTCAGATAATGATAGTGAAGTACAAGATCCTTTGAAAGAAGCTGTGAAATATATTCTCCAGGATGCCGAATTAAATCAAAAGCTTAATGAAGTTGCAACTGTTGTAGAAGTACGATTAAGAGAAGTTTCTAATGCAACACTGGAAAAACTTAATGAGATGGATCCCTGCGTGGCAGAAACACTTAGCCCTGTAATACCGTCATTTGATAAACTCAAATGGAACGATGTTTTTAAAAGTGTATCTATATCAGGTGATAATGATATTCCAATAAATAAAAGAGGTAGTGGTGTTAAACGACTAATATTGTTGAATTTTTTTAGAGCAGAAGCAGAACGAAGAAGTAGTGTGGCTAATAATTGCAGCATCATATATGCCATTGAAGAACCAGAAACATCCCAGCATACAGTTAATCAAAGGATATTAATTAACGCATTTATTACATTAGCAACAGCACCGAATACACAAATAATTCTTACAACACATAGCGCCGGTATTGTTAAATCATTAGAATATATTCATTTAAGATTAATCTCTTTAGATGAAGGTGTCAAAAATGTAAACTATGTTGATCCTGGGCAATTACCATACCCATCACTTAATGAAGTGAATTTCCAAGCTTTTGCTGAAGTTACAGAAGAATATCACAATGAATTATATGGATATTTAGAAGCAGAAGGGCATCTTGTTAGTTATAGAACTGGTAAATCGACTATGAACTATAATAAAGTTTTTAGAAATGGTAATACTAGAAATGAACAAGTTATTTTAACAGATTACATAAGGCACCAGATTCATCATCCTGAGAATACTAATAATACAAGGTATTCATTAGATGAATTAAAGACTTCTATTGAATTTATGAGAAATTATATAGAGGCGTTAACTTAGATAAATTTATTAGTAGTTGGCGGAGATTCCTTCGGCTATGATTTATTCCCGCCATCGCAGAACCTAAGCGCTCGCAAGCTCTTAACCTATGAGCGAACACCATAGGTGCTGAAACAGTAGGGAAATGGTGCCGTTAGTTATAATATTCTTAAGACTTGGAGAGTTTATGAAAAAGGCGATTTTAATTGGTAATGGTTTCAGTGGACAAATTATTGATGAGTTTAATAATAGCAATATACGAACTAAGTTTTTTGAGATGATGCCAACAGAGTATCATGAGATTAATGAATATTTTAGTAAATTCAGGTTTAGTATGGATGAGGATGTATTCAATTTTAAAGGTGGGTCATATCCACCAGAATCATTGGACCCAAGTGATAACTTACATATTACTAAACCATATATTTGTTACAATAAAAAATTGACAGATCATATCAAAAGGACACTAAGTGAGCTTGATCTAAAAGAAAAATATTTTGATGAATATTTTATTCAATATGGTCTAATTTTTGAGTGTGTGAGAGATGAAATCTTAGGGTTTGAAAATTTGATGAAAGTATGTAAACTATTTAATTTGAAGTATTATGATAAAGTGCAAAGTATATCTAAGCAAATTATTTTTAATGGTGGCAATTGTGGTTTAGAGAGTACAAAAGGTTTAAATACGGAATCTGCTAAGCTGTTTTTTGATAGTTTTTCTGCAATATACACAACTAATTATGATTTGATATTGGATAAATTATGTCTTGGTAAAAAAATTAAACATCTTCACGGTAGCTATAATATGCGGATGGTTAATGATGGAGGTCCAATCTATATTAAAGTTACTGATTATTTATTGAAACCAGAAGATGCTCTAATCATATGGGGGATAAATGGTGATGAAAAGATAGCGCAAATGGAAACTGGCTTGACATTTCCATTTTCTAGGCTTGAATTTCCAATGTCATTATTAAAAGAATATATGAATGAGATAGAGCAAATTGATGTAGATGAGATGCATATATTTGGATATTCAGGAGAAAATGATACTCATTTAAACTCAAAAATCATAGCTAATAAAGCTTTCAAAAAGATTATATGTTATATTAATCCAGATTATTTAGCAAATGATAATCAGAAGGAACGTATGAAAAATATATTTAAAGATAACAGAATTGTATTTAAGTCTTGGGAAGATATCTGGGGAAATATTAAGTGATAATCGAAACATTTAAGTTTGTCAGACGGTTTTCTATAATCTCATAATATACTTTATTAGAAAACTTGGCAAATCATGATCACCCCGACAAATCTTGAAATTTGTAGGGATGTTTGTTTCATTTACTAATACGAAATAATTCATTTAACTTCGCAACATCTGTCTTTTGTGTTGCTATATTTAGTTGCTCAATAATACAACAACACCTTCCTTTATTGGATAGGAGGATTTTATTATGCAAAATTATTTTGATACTTTTAGGGGGAGTATCAGCAGCCGTGTCATCAGGGGCAAAGTGAGAGAAATATATATACAACTAATTAAACTTATTATTGTGAAGTGGTGTGAGAGGATACTCCCTTTTTACAGTTCGAGTGCAAGGCAACATAATGGGACATTATGTTGCCTTGAGCTATGGATTGTGTTGAAATTAATGTATCGAACGCAACATAATTATCTGAGTTGTATGGAAAAATGAACGCAACATAATTATTTATTGAAGTAGGTGAGTTGATGAATTTGGATAATTTCAAAGAGTATTTGATCGAGGTTGGAAAAGCTGAGAAAACGTTTAAAAGTTATTGTTGTGATGTGAAAAATTACGCCGAATGGTTCCAGGATTCTTTTGGTGATCCATTCGTTAAAATTTACTAACAAAATGTTACGGAGTTCAAATCATGGCTTTTGAATAGCAAGAAAATAAAAGAAAGAAGTGTTAACGCTAAGATATGAGGATTAAAGAAGTAAAACTGCTTCTTGGTGGATAAGGGTGTCTAGGATGATGATGTTATTGATAAACGTTTCATGGAGAAGTTTCATGTAAATTTGTTTAATGTTGATCAGTTCGATAAAAAATCTATAACTACTTTCCTACAAAGAAGTTTAGAGACCGGTAATCTACGTAATTATGCAATTGTTGAGTTGATGGCTTATGGTGGGTTACGTATTTCGGAAGTTATGTCTTTGAAATTGGATAAGATTAATCTTGTTAAGGGTATTATTTATGTTAAAGGTAAAGGATCAAAGCGTAGGGGAGTGCCGATGCTTTCGCTAATTAAAGAAGCACTTAAGTACTATCTTTTTTGTTGTGCGTTGAATACGTGAATGAAAATAAATATGTGATATGTGTGAATTTATTGATATTATTCGCACTTAGGAATATACTACTAATAGTGTGTAATTCGAAAGGAGCTCTTACATGGAATTTATGTCTGCAAAAGAAGCCTCTGAAAAATGGGGTATATCAAAAAGACGTGTTCAAATATTGTGTGCAGAGGGACGTATAAAGGGAGCTATGAAGGTTGGGATAATGTGGGTAATACCACAAGATACAATAAAACCAATTGATAAAAGAAGAAAATAACATTTGGAGGATAACAATGGTTACAGGTGATTTAAGAAGTAAGGTAGATAAAATTTGGGAGATATTCTGGACCGGTGGTATTACTAATCCATTATCAGTGATAGAGCAATTCACATATCTGTTATTTATAAAAGGATTGGATGATAAGCAAAAAGAAGAAGAAAGACTAGCAGAGTTTGTAGGTACGGATTTTAACAAGATTTTTAATGATGATCAGCAAAATCTTAGATGGCATAATTTTAAGCAAATGAGTGCCACAGATATGTACGAAACTATATCAAATAAAGTATTTCCATTTATCAAAATCATGCATGGTGATAAGGATTCTGCATTCACGAAATACATGGATGATGCCATCTTCATGATTCCAACACCGCAAATGCTAGAAAAGATTATAACCAACATCGATGGGCTTCTTGTAAAAGAAGGCAATACAACCGATGATACGAAGGGTGACTTATATGAGTATTTGCTATCTAAAGTTGCCACAGCAGGAACCAATGGACAGTTCAGAACTCCTAGACATATCATTAAAATGATGGTTGACCTGGTGCAACCGACACCAACGGATATTATTGTTGATCCGGCGGCTGGGTCAGCAGGTTTTTTGGTTGAAGCAGGAGAATATCTGAGAAGAAATAATGAAGATATGTTCTCCATTAAAGAACTGAAAGAACATTATCACAATGATATGTTCTTTGGCAATGACATGGACAGGACCATGCTTCGTATTGGTGCGATGAATATGATGCTTCATGGCGTGGACAAACCGAATATTGAATATAGAGACTCATTATCTGAAAAGAACATTGATGATGAAAAGTATACATTGGTTCTTGCCAATCCCCCATTTAAAGGCTCTCTTGACCATGAGAGTGTTGCAGCAGGCTTACTTAAAATCACTAAAACTAAAAAAACAGAGTTACTTTTCTTAGCACTATTCCTTAGAACATTAAAAAAAGGTGGTCGTTGTGCGTCTATCGTACCAGATGGTGTACTTTTTGGTAGTTCTAATGCTCATAAATCCATTAGGAAAGAGATCATAGAAAACCATCATTTGCATGGAATTATTTCAATGCCAAGTGGTGTTTTTAAACCATATGCAGGTGTGTCTACTGCTATTATGCTATTCACTAAGACGGGTGCAGGTGGAACAGATAATGTATGGTTCTATGATATGCAAGCAGATGGATTATCATTAGATGATAAAAGACAACCAATCGAAGACAATGATATTCCAGATATAGTAAATCGTTACCATGATTTAGAAAACGAAAAAAACAGAAAGCGTACAGACAAGTCCTTCTTCGTTACAAAAGAAGAAATCAAAAATAATGGATATGATCTATCTATTAACAAGTATAAAGAAGTTGTTTATGAAAAAGTTGAGTATGATTCACCAGCAGTAATAATGGATAAAATTAACACGATTGATGAAGAAATTGTAACTTTAAAAGAAGAACTGATGACAATGCTAAATTTAGATTTGTAGGGGCGATGATGAGAGAAAAAGTTAGATTAAATGACATAGCAATTCATTCCAAAGGAAAACAAATCAAAGGAACTGATTTAATTGAAGATGGAAAGTATGACTACTTAAACGGTGGGATTAATCCATCTGGTAAATGGAATGAATATAATAACAAAGGTAATACGGTAACTATAAGTGAGGGTGGTAATTCTAGTGGATATGTTAATTACATGGAGGATCCATTTTGGTGTGGAGCTCACTGCTACTACTTGTATGATGTAAAAGAGAATTCGAAGTACTTATACTATTCACTTAAAAGCAAACAAGAGCAAATCATGAATTTAAGAACAGGTGCAACAATGCCTAATATTAAGAAAAGTGTATTAGGTGAATTTGTCATCACATATGATAAAAGCCCTGAAGAACAAGAGATAGTTGTGCAAATACTTGAGAAAACTGAAAAGATTATCAAGAATCGTAAAACTCAAATTAAAGAGTTAGATGACCTCATCAAATCCCGATTTGCCGAGATGTTTGGAGATGATGGATATGACATAATATCATTAGGCGAATTATGCAGTAAGATTAGTGATGGTACACATAAAACGCCAAAATATCAAGGTGATGGCATAACATTTATATCTGCTAAGAATATCAAGAATGGCAGAATAGACTTTACAGATGTTAAATATATATTAGAAGCTGAATATATTCAAATTCAAAATCGTTGTCAATTAGAAAAAGGTGATATATTGTTGTCGAAAAGTGGTTCTTTAGGTGCTCCAGTGATTGTCAATACATCTGAAAGATTAGGCTTATTTGAGAGTTTAGCGGTAATTAAGGCTGATTGGTCAAAGTTTAGTAATATATTTCTATGTGAACAACTTAAAACAGATGAGATCCAAAGGCAATTCAAAACTGGGACTAAAGGTGTAGCAATAAAACATTTACATCTTAATGTAATCAGAAGCATTATGATAACAAATCCACCAATTGTACTACAAAATCAATTTGCTGATTTCGTAGTAAGAGTTGATAAACTAAAGAGTGAAGTTCAGAAGTCGTTAGAGGAAACACAGGAGTTATTTGATTCGTTGATGCAAAAGTATTTTGATTAGCGAAGGTAAAAGATATGGTAATTTTAACTTGAGGTGAGGAACTATGATTAAGAACATTATGGAAGAATATTTGGGAAGTGAATATACGAAAAACAGTATTGAAAATTTCATTAAATATTGGATTAAATCTTATAACAAGCCAAGAAGCAATAACGATCTTGACTGCCTTTATTTTGAAGGTGATTTAAATGCTGATACTCTTTTTTCGGTATGGACTTCGTTGAAATTTGTTTTGGATTCTTTAAATCCTAATGAGAGATTTTATAAAGTGAATAAGTATGGTGATTATCCACATAAATTTTTAAAAGGATAAAAGATAACTTAGATGTGTTTTTACCTAGAGATAATGATTTAGTTCAAGAATTATATCTTTTTGCCAAGTTAGCAGAAACAAGGGTGAATTACTTTAAGTGGCCGAAAGTTGATATTAATGGAAAAAGATATGAGGATTATGACCAAATACCACCAGCAATATTTAAGTGTTTTCTATAGAGGGAAGTATAGTTGCTATTTCCAAAACGATGAAGAACTTAAGGCATGGATACATTCTGAAGAACTTGAAGTTTTATTTAAAGAGAGCCTAATAATTAAAGGGGGTATCATTCCATTAATTAGTTCACTTGCCCCAAACGAATCCAAATGGTTAAGTGATGAGAAAGAGATTTTGGAAATGTTGAAGAACTATAATTTTATTCTGAATAATAGAGCAGAATGTGTAAGTTTAAATGAATGACAAACTAAAGGTTGAAGTGCAGAAATCATTAGATGAAACACAAGTGCTATTTGATTTGCTGATGCTAGAAAATTTTGAGTGAAAAACATCATAACTATATAAACAAAAATAAGCAATTTCAGAGAGGTGTAGATGAGTATGAATGGGGCAAGACAAATAAAGAGTAAGCAAAAGGCATGGGCTACACGACGGAACCTTCTATCAAATATACAATTTCCGTATTATTTAACAGATGTAGATAATAATATTTTTGGAGGCTTGAACGAAAAAACTGAAAGTGAGTTTCAAAAAGCAGATGGAGGAGAGCTTAAAGATACTAAAAGTAGGCCGGCTAAAATGAAAGCGCTTCATTCTTCATCAGCGCTAGCAGTAAATATATTTCAATATTGGAGGGGCAATAATAATATCAGGGACATTACTGCGGCTTGTGGGTTCTGTAGTAAAAAGAATAGAAGAACTTTTGAACTGGAATTTGAGAGAAAATATACTATTCATGCTAAAGAATCACATCATCCCAATATAGATGTTGTAATTAGTAGTAATGAGGAAGTTGTTAGTAAGATATATGCAATTGAATGTAAAATGACGGAACCATTTGGATCAAGTCATTCAGAAGTATCTGATGAATATTTAAGTACAGATTCTTTATGGTTGGATTTACCAGCATTGAAGACTTTGGCTCAAAAGTCTAAGGAATTTAAATATTTGGATGTTGCTCAACTAATCAAACACATTTTGGGATTAATGGATGAATATCGAGATAAAAAGAAATTCCTTCTAATGTATCTTTATTATGATGTGGCTGGAAGTGATAGCTCAGTTCATTATAAAGAAATAGAAAAATTCAAGAAAGTTGCTACAATAGATCAAATTGATTTTAGATATTTATCATATCAAGAGTTGATAGTAAAATTAGGTGATGAATATTATCTTGGAAATGAAACTTATTGCAACTACATAAGGGAAAGATATTTGTAACAATTCAAGTATCAATATTTCAAAACACAGCCAATATTTCTATTAAACCATAATAGGTCGATAAACTAAATATTAAAGTTCAGAAGTTTTTGGATGAAATTTTGGGGTTATTTGATTCAATGATGCAAGAATACTTTGAATAACCATTAATTTATTGCCTAAGGCTATAGGTAGTGTAAAGTAATCTATGAAAACATGAGATAGAATAAAAGGCTCATGACTGAACCTTTAAAATTTCAAAAACAATGATTTTGGAGACTTTCACCACCCTTGACAGCATGAAAAATCAATGCTGTGAATTAACAAACGACAGCGAAAGATGACGGAAACAGATACGTTTTAATCGCTTTCGTCAAAGCAGTGTAGCATTGATTTTTCATGCCATCAAGGGCAAGTCAGAACAAGTTCTGATGGTTGGGTAAAAACTCCAGCTTCAGAATCATGAAACAGATTGTTCTTCTTGAAGTTTTAGGATTTGCTGTTGACCAAGATGAATAAGAGTTACCCATTTATCGGGCATCAGCTGAGCTTTTTCAAACTCCGGAACGAGATTGAGTGGACGTCTCCAACGATGGATTTCATGAGGTCTTAGGAAGTTGTAATAAGCAACCCAAAGAACAAGACTAGATATAGCGCCATCACCAGTACCATAACCATTGGTAACACGATAAGTAGCTTTGTAGGTGCGATTAAGCCGTTCGATTTTTTGCTTAAAAGGTCGATATTTTTCAGAAACTTCATCATCATTTGAAAGACCAATAACAGGTGTAACTTCAAAGGTGTGATTGGGATCATTGTGATGCTGATCCCAGAAGTATTTAGCTAAAGGATAGGCAGTAAATCCATCAGCAATGAATTTGAGCGCTTTACCAGGAAATACTTTATACTTGTCAAAAGCCATGCGAATGGTATAAAGACAAGGTTCATAGGTTCTCGTGTCTGAAATAGTATAACCAAGAATAGATCAAGAGACCGCATCCATAATAAACCAAACGTAACCTTTAAGACCTTTCACTTTAATATAAGTTTCATCAGCAGCGAGAGAAGTGGAAGGCATATAATCATAGTTATCGACAAAGGGTTTTATGATATTTGAAACAGTATTGGCATAGTTGGCAACCATGGTATGTGACATATGAATATCGTGGATATCCCTTAGAGCCTGGCTGGTTTGGCGTAGTGAAAGTTTTAGGTTTACACGATAAGTTAAACAAAGGCCAATCTGATAAGAGCTGTACTTTTTAAAGTTGAAGTTGGTAAAAAAGTCAGGAAGTTCATGAAGGTTCATTTTGAAGAAATCTTTGGTGGATTCACGGAAAAGATAATGAAGTTTATATTTGTATCTTTCGTCATCTGGAAGATCTTTAGGTAACTTTTTAAAATTTTTAGCATAGTAAGAACATCGTTCATTGATGCACTTATGAATATAAAATTCACCACGGGTTTTAATATGTGACAAGGTGTGATCACAATGAGGACACTTGAAAACAGTAGGTGTCGAAGCTCGATTGTGAATATTAAATTTTTGATTGCAAACAGAACAAAGGTATTGTCCTTTGCCACCATTATTATCATAAAGATAATCATGAGGAGCACCACAACGAGGACATGAGACATCAGTCGGAACAGATTTGCCGTTACGACGTTTGATAGGCTTGACTGACTTGTTGTACTTGTGTTTGTAGACTTCAATGAGAAAACGATAGTCCTGCTTCTCGAATTTAACGATTTTAGGCATACGATCCAAGACGAGTTTCATGTACTTGGGACTATGAGTGTCATCATAAGCCCACTGCTTCAAAGGAATATATTGAGCGATAAAAAGTAATAAATTTGAAATTTGCTTGTGTAAATGGTAGATGTATAAAAGTAAATAAGTTATAATTGAGTTCATAAACAATGACCAACCTTTCTCAGGAGTTTTTGGTAGTGTGAGAACTTCAATTATAACTGAAAATAGGGGGTCATTGTTTTTTGCGATAAAAAATGATGAGAAAGCCCTATAAATAAAGGCTTAGAAAATAAATAGTAGTGTCAAACTTGACACTACCCATAGAGGGTAGGAGGTAAGAATATGGAAAAAAACAATGGGAAAGAAAAACGAGCCAGAGAATTATTTGCAAAAGAAGTTCAAGAAGAAAAAGCAAATAAGGGGTGGGAATATAACCGCAACTTGCTTGAAACAATCATTGACTCCCTCGTAATGACAGAACCGGATGGTATAATAATAGATGTCAATTCTGCAACTGAAAAGGCTACAGGACTTCCTAGAGAAAAGATAATCGGCACGGACTTTTCAGAATACTTTACCGAGCCTGACAAGGCTCGTGTCGGATATAAACAAGTTTTTGATATTGGCAAGGTCGTTGATTATGAACTTTATCTCAAACATATCAATGGATCATCCATTCCTGTTTTATATAATGCATCCGTGTATAAAAACAATGAAGATCAAATAATCGGAGTGCTCGCTGTTGCAAGGGATATTTCTGCAATAAAAAAACATGAAGACGAACTTGTTGATTTTGAAAATAATCTTGAATCAATCGTTCAACAAAAAACAGCGGAGTTAATCATTGCTAATACAGAGCTAGTCTTTCAAAACGATGAGAAGGAAAAACGAGCAGCAGAGTTAATCATTGCTAATACAGAGCTAGTCTTTCAAAACGATGAGAAGGAAAAA
>Ga0314774_1001825_pt1 | contig 12885 bp, 8 predicted proteins | sample MetaGCBIA2018_FD_204515 | JGI IMG/M metagenome (GOLD analysis project Ga0314774, IMG submission 204515) | Cryopeg brine microbial communities from Beaufort Sea near Barrow, Alaska, United States - CBIA 2018 | ecosystem: Environmental > Aquatic > Marine > Coastal | place: USA: Alaska | collected... | reverse complement strand
TCCAATGACGAGTGCCATGAAAAAAATGGTAAACCCGACCAAAGCGCCAGAACTCACACCTGTTTCAACATTTTTTTCGTGCTGAGCAATTTCCTTCCCATTACTCGGCAAAAAACCGCTTTGGCCGGCAATCTTGGCGATCTCGTTATTCGATAGGATGTATTGCCATGTATCAGTATTGTGGTTGGTAAAGGCAACGAACTTGCAGTTCAGAAAAAGCAGGGTTAGCTTCTGACCAGTTGAAACATTGAGGGGTTCGCTCGCTTCCCACGAAAAGTCTTTTCCCTTGGGTGATCGGACCCACATTTTAAAATCGGTCTTAATTCGAGTGTGCGTGCGTATTGGCGAAACGTACAATTTTCCATACTTTATTTCATTACCACCACTGACTTCTGAGATAGGGATCTTGTGATGATCGATCTGCGCAACGCGACCATAAAATGTGTAAAGTTACACTCCGACTCGCCAAACGGCCCGCCGCCACCAACTCGAATCGAGGGAATCATCTGCGACATAAAATACTCCAAAATTTTATCACTGAACTAACTTCATGCCGCTCACTACAGAAGCGAAGTCTTATTAGTTATTGAATGAGGAAGCATTGTCAGGGTTTTTTAACGTATCTTAGATCCCTATCCAATGCGTAAGCCTGTATTAGTGGAAAAATACGCAACTCTTGGAGCCAAGATGGATGAATAATTTATTCTCACCTAATGAAAACGGCAGGCAGGACGCTGAAAAAAACAACTTTAGCGACTAAAGTAACTTCAATTTATGCGTAGACTTTGCCTGCAGCGACAATTTTTTGCAGCCATATACTAAACAAAATTATCGGAATAATGAAGCCAAATTGGCTTTATGCCCATTCAGTTCACTGAGCGGTTTTGCTGCACCGGTGTTTTTAAGATAGTTGACACTGCTTCTGTGTTTAAGCGGCGTCTTTTTCTACCACGCATTTTCCGGATTCAGTTTCGTTGGTCCAACGGGCTCGCAGCTTCTAACTCTAAGCTGAAGACTTCACCAGCGGTTCGGGATCCTCTGCTTATCCTTTTCCGGCACACGCTGGCGCTGAGCCATGATTGGAACGTGCTGGCCAGAATGCCGCTGTTGCGGTGTGACGAACTGCAGATCGCTAGGCTTGCGCTCGGAGTTTTCCAGGTAATGAACGGTCTACCTAACGCCGTGCGTCTCCCAGACTTTTAAAGCCCGATGAAGGGCATTCTGGACGGCACGTCGGGGAACTGAACAGAGATTCCGAGAAGGAATTGCCGTTGGTACCCACAATCTGTTTAATCTGGGCGCTTTTTCAATTCAGCGTGTTTTCATACTAAGGGTTAAAACGCCCGATTTTTGAGTGAAATCAAGTTTTCCAAGCACACTCATGCCCAGCGACACCGTGTCAGAGTTCATATCAGGCATGATGGTACCGGGTACATTGAAGCTGACACGATGGTGATCCTGTTTGGTGAACCCGGTGTCGGTAAGTTGTTCATTGCGCTCGATATCGCCTGCTGTATTGCCACCGGTGGGGCTTGGCAGTGGTTGCCGGTGAAGCAGGGATCGGTGTTCTATATCGCTGGTGAGGGGCACGCGGGCATAAGTCAAAGGTTGAAAGCCTGGTCAATACACCGGGGAATGGTGCCGGAAAAGTTGTTTGTCAGTAATACCGTTGTGGCGTTGACCGAAAGTGAAGCAGTGCAAAGCATAATCCGTGTGATAAAAAAGATGGTGAAAGAACACGGACAACTGGCTCTGATTATGATTGATTGATACCTTGGCACGAAATTTCGGTGGTCGTGATGAAAATAGCAATCAAGATATGGGGCTTTTCGTTCAGCACATGGACCAGTTAAAACATGAACAGCAAACCACGGTGCTTATCGTCCATCACTCAGGGCAGGGGAACAAAGACCGCGCCCGTGGTGCTAGCGCTTTGAAAGGGGCGGTAGATATTGAGCACCGCGTGGAAGCGAGGGCTGGCGGAACAATCGCATTACAGACTACTAAAATGAAGGATGCGGAAATACCCGAAGCTGTTTTGTTGAAGCTTTACCCGTTGGAGCTAGGGGAAAACGGGAATAGTGTAGTGGTGGTCAGGAAGGATGAATTCACGGATGGAGACTTATTGAATGATCCTGAGCCACGGCTTACGCCACAACAACGGGAAATCTGGGAGGTTCTCAATCAAGCACTAGGGGAATCGGATGGGGCGGTGGACAATGCAACGCTGGTGGCACGGTGCGAACGCCAAGCAATAGGCAACAATAAGAATTCCACTCGGCGAGCAGTATCGACAGCAGTTGGGCAATTTACTGATCAGAAGTTGATCACCGTGGACAAGAAGAATAAGCCGTATCAAATTCGCCTAGATGACTCCGCTAAAGATTAATAATTCCTTCCTGATGTTCGGAAATGCCATCCGAACTCGATTTTATCTGCCGTTGACGTTCGGTGTGTTCGGTAATTAAGTTCGGGAAATCGAACAATTTCAGGTCATTGATTTAAATAGGTTTTAGCACCGTTTAATATATTTGTTCGGTTCTCCGGTTCGGTAGTCTAGCAAGTTCGCTCGGTGTGCCCCCTTTAGGGGCACCGAACTTGCGAACCGAACTGAACCACACCGGTACGGATTCTTGGGGTTGTGGAGCCTAGTAATAATTGAAAATAACCGAATACCGCGCTCCGCGTTCCCCGCGGTGATGAGTTTCTAATGGGAAGGACCCAATGAGCGAATTCGTCCTAACGCGTTTGAGAAAAATCGTGTTTGTCTTATATAGGCTGATGAGGGGCAGTGCACCGGGGTAAGTCCATTGAGGCTGGAGTTTGTCATGAGAATCGGGGGTCAGGAGCCGGATTGCCAATTCTGGCCGGATCTAATACGGGGTCAGGGTCACTTCCAGCCCAGCTGCGAAAGGCAGCTTGATCTTCTACGCAAGAGGGTGGTTAAAAATGGAGGGGTTACCCCGGCTCTGGGGTATCGAAATCTAACCGAGGCCAAGAAAGATGTTGGCGGCTATCTGATCGACTACTACAACCGGCAACGACCTCACACATTCAACGACGGCATTTCGCCTGTTGCAGCGGAGGAAAACCTTAAAATACTGTCCGAGATTAGTTGACCACTACAAATCCCCTCCAACTCTCCTATTCAAACCAACTACCCATTGGTAACATCAATTCATCTCTCTGAATTTTAGGGATATTGGTATGTGGTTCACAGAGGGCGCACATGCTATATCGGCCATTGATTGAAGGCTGACATAGTTCTGCTATTCACCCCGCCGAACACAACATTCCGACCCTGATGGGTGGGTGCCGATGTCTGATAACCATGTTGATTAGGAATGAAACTGAATGTCTCTCGGTAAGCTCACCCTATCCCGCCTAGAAAGCCTGCTAATGACCGCCTGCGACGACTTGCGTGGCAGCATGGATGCCACTGAATACAAGGAATACATCTTTGGCATGCTGTTCCTCAAGCGAGCCAGTGACCTGTTTGATCAGCGGCAAGCTGAATTAAAAGAAGAGTTAACAGAGAAGGGGATGCTGCCAAAAGATATAGCCGATAAGTTAAACGATCCTGATAGTTATGACGGCAAATATTTCTTTGTGCCACCACGTGCTCGGTGGAATCAGGGCTGGGAAGAGATAGTTGTGGAGGAGGGTCAGCAAAAGACCGTTCAGCGCCCTGCACTTAAACACGTCAAGGAAAATGTCGGCACCGCCCTGAACAAAGCGCTGGAGGCTATCGAAGACGCCAACCACGAAGCCTTGCAGGATGTTCTCAAGGGTATCAACTTCAACCGCAAGATCGGCCAACGCACGCTAGACGACGACACCCTGGCCGACTTCGTGCTGAATTTTGAGAAGATCCCGCTCAAAGACAGCGACTTTGAATTCCCCGATCTGTTGGGCGCGGCCTACGAATGGCTGATCAAATACTTCGCAGATTCCGCGGGTAAAAAAGCGGGTGAATTCTACACCCCCGCAGAGGTGGTACGTATCTGTGCAGAGATTGCCAACCCGGAAGAAGGCATGAGCATTTATGATCCCACTGTGGGCTCCGGTGGCATGCTGATTCAGATGCGCGACTACCTGCGCGAAAAGGGTGGCAGCGCCGATGAGCTAGCCCTCTACGGCCAAGAGAAGATCGGCACCACCTGGTCCATCTGCAAAATGAACATGCTACTGCACGGCATCTCTCATGCCGATATCCGCCAGGCAGATACCCTGCGCGAGCCGCAACACCTGGATGATACCAACGAACTGAAACGGTTTGACCGAGTGGTGGCTAATCCGCCTTTCAGCCAGAACTACATCAAGAAAGACCTCAAGTTCTCTGGCCGATTCCCGGTAATGTTGCCAGAGAAGGGCAAGAAAGCCGACCTGATGTTCGTCCAGCATATGCTGTCGGTACTCAAGCACGATGGTCGCCTGGCTTCGGTGATGCCTCATGGTGTGCTGTTCCGAGGCGGTGAAGAGCGTGAGGCGCGCAAATACTTTATCGAGCACGGTTTCCTGGAGGCCGTTATTGGCCTTCCCGGCAACCTGTTTTATGGCACCGGCATTCCCGCCTGCATTCTGGTGATGAATAAAGCCGGTGCCGCCGAACGTGACCAGGTATTGTTTATCAACGCCGACCGCGAATACCGTGAAGGCAAGGCACAAAACCACCTGCGGCCTGAAGATATCGACAAGATCATCTACGCCTACCGCCGTGGTGAAGTGATCCCCGCCTACGCCCGGCCGGTGCCGGTGGCTGAGATTCAGGCAGAGGAGTACAACTGCAATATCCGCCGCTATGTGGACAATGCACCGCCCCCCGAGCCACACGATGTCCGTGCCCACCTGCACGGCGGTGTACCCAAGATTGAGGTCGAGACACTGACGCATTTCTGGGAAAACTACACTCAGTTAAAAGACGATGCTTTTATCCCGAGGGATGAAACCTATTTGGATTTTTCTCCCGTCCTGGGTGATAAGCGTGCGATTGCAGACTTTGTCACCAGCCACCAAAGCGTTACCACCCGTCACCAGCAGTTCATGCAGACGTTGGAGGCTTGGTGGCAAGCGAACCTGCCCATCGTTGAAGCGCTGGCGCCCGATGCAGAGAATCAAGAAGCTCGACCACGCAATGTCTATGTGATGCGCAGCAGCCTGCTGACCAGCATCGAGCAGGCCCTGGCCGACCAACAGCTACTCACCCCCTTTCAGGTACGCGGTGCCTTTGCCAACTACGTAGATATGCTCAAGGCCGATTTCAAATCCATCGCTGCCAGCGGCTGGGGGCCGGAGCTGATCCCGGACGAGGATATTCTGCAAAGCCAGTTTCCCGAAGTGCTGGATGAGTTGGAGCAAGCCCAGAGCCGATTGACGGAACTTCAGGCCCTCTTCGCCGTCGCCAGCGAAGAGGACTTTGAAGATAGTGACGACACAGGCGTGCTCCCAGTCGACGAGGTAAAAAGCAAAAAGGGCGAGCTGAAGGAGAAGAACAAGGAGTGGAAAACCCACTTAACAGACGTTAAAAACCTTGCAAAAAACCTGTTTATTGAACTTAAAGCCGCAGGCTTAGCGCCAAAGGGTGTAAAACAAGGCTATTTCTGTACCGAAGGGTTTACCCAAAAAGATCCTCACTTTGCCAACGTACACCGCATTATTGATCTCGCCAATCAGCAAGGCCACGTCAGCGACTACATCTTTGCGCTAGAGGAGGCCATGGACCAGGGCCAAATGGCATTGGAGCGGGCCACCAATATTACTGCCAGCCTGGAGCGCCACAAGACACTGGAGGATGAGATTAAGATCCTGAAAGCCACCATCAAGGCCATCGAAGGCAAGCGCGACGAGCTGGTGGAGAGTGCCCGTGAGAAGATCAGCACTGACGAGGCGCGTACCGTTATCATCGAGCGGCTGCGACAACTGCTGATGAACACCTACCGCTCTTATTTGCTTGCAGACCAGAGAGCCTGCATCAAGGCGATTGAAAACCTGTGGGGCAAGTATGCGCTAACCGCCAAGACTATCGAATCCAAGAGGGATGAAGCGTCTGCGCAATTGCAGGCGTTTTTGGTGGAGTTGGGTTATGAGTGAATGGAAAACTGTCACTCTTGGCTGCATTTCGACACAGAGAAAGGGCATCAACTACAAATCGGTAGATTACTGCGACGAATACACCGGTCATCCGTTTATTACGATCAAGTGCTTTGTGAAAGGTGGAGGGTACGCGCCAACAGGAATCAAATTCTATGATGGTTTTTCAATCACCAAGGATCATCTGTCCACCGGCGATATTTTATTTTCTGTTACCGACCTAACTCGGGCAGGAGACATTGTCGGGAGCCCGTTGCGCGTCCCTGAATTCGGTTGTGACAAACCTGCCTTAGCTTCAATGGATTGCATGCGAGTAGACCCGATTGTTGATCAATGCGACAAGGGTTTCCTGTATCACCGGCTTATGCTCTCAGATGTGCGCCGGCAGATGGTTGCGTATTCCGCTGGTTCAACGGTCCTGCACCTAGATACAAAGAAAGTACCTAGCATCTCTGTCCATGTCCCTGTTGATGTTCAAATTCAAGGCAGCATAGCGACAATACTGGATACAACCGACCAAGCCATCGAAAAAACCGAAGCCCTGATTAAAAAATACCAACAGATCAAAGCGGGACTGATGCACGACCTCTTTACCCGTGGCATCGGCGCCGACGGCAAACTGCGCCCACCCCGCGAACAGGCCCCGGAGCTGTATCAGGAAACCCCTACTGGGTGGATACCGAAGGACTGGAACATTTCATCACTTCGAGTCAAAGCAAGACCTGGTGTTTCTCATCTAAGAACAGGCCCATTTGGCTCTTCCCTGAAACGAGAGCATTGGGTTGAGGACGGAACCCCTGTTATTACGATAGGGGCGTTAGGTGAAGGCGAATTCGATGCTACAGAACTACTTTTTATTGGAGATTTTGATGCAAAACGACTTCATGATTTCCAGATGAAGCTTGGTGATGTGGTTTTTTCGCGAGTCGCAGACGTTGGGCGTTCCGTCGTAATTAATGAAGAGCAAGTCGGATGGATAATGTCTTCTAACTTGATGCGTATTGCTCTGGATCAAAGCAAAGTTATACCTGACTACCTGCAGTATCAGCTGTCCTTTGACTCTCGTATAAAAAAACAAATTCGCTGCAAAGTAAATTCTAGCGGACGGGATGTTGCTAATAGCGAGGTATTAAACAGCCTGGCATTCATTTGGCCTGATATAGAAGAGCAAAAAGAAATCATCAAGAGGGCAAGATCCGTTAGTCGCCGAATAGGTACTGAGCGCAAAAAGTTAAAAAAGCTGGGGAAACAAAAATCCGGTCTAATGAACGACCTACTCACCGGCAAAAAACAGATAACCGGCGATCAACCCGAGGCGCTCCATGTCTGAATACACGGAAGTTGAACAGCCTTTTCTGCATCAGCTGCAAGCGCTGGGTTGGCAGGCGATAGACCAGGGACAGGAGATCCCCAGCGACCCAAGTAAGAGTCTGCGCCTCAATTTTCGCCAGTGGCTATTACCTGAAGTATTTGCCAAGGCTGTGACAGCACTTAACACCACCGAAGAGGGCAAGCCCTGGCTGACCGATAAGCAGCTGCAGGACCTGCAGGGCCAGATCCTGCGCCAACCCAACCGTACCCTGCTGGAGGCCAACGAGGCGATCCAGAAGCAGCTATTCAAGGCACAGGTGGATGTGAATGAAGCCACTGGCGAGCAGGACCCGATAGTAAAGCTGATCGACTTTGCCAATCCCGAGAACAATCACTTTCTCGCCATCAACCAATTCCGTATCGATACTCCGGGCTGCGTGAAGCAATTCATCATCCCCGACATCGTGCTGTTTGTGAACGGTATCCCCTTGGCGGTGGTGGAGTGCAAAAAAGGTGGGCCGACCTGTGCCAACCCGATGGCGGAGGCCTTTGAGCAGCTGCAGCGCTATAGCAACCAACGTCCGGCGACACAACAACAGGGATTGAAAGAGGGCGAGCCGCGTCTATTCCACAGCAACATGCTGGTGATCCGCAGCTGCGGTGTGGAGGCCGACTACGGCACCATCACCTCCGGCGAGGAGCATTACTACCCCTGGAAGACCCAGTGGCCCCAACCGAACAGCGCGGCGGAGGGGATGAATCAGCAACAGCAGCTGATCAACGGTATGCTCAACAAGGCCAACCTGATCAGCATGCTACGTACCTCGTCAATATTTATGGATACCGACGGTGGCCCGCGTATCAAGGTGGTGTGCCGCTACCAGCAGTTCCGCGCCGCCAACAAGATCATCGAGCGACTGCGCAACGGACAGACCGCCGAGGAGAAGAGCGGCGTAGTCTGGCACACCCAAGGATCGGGTAAGAGCCTGACGATGGTGTTTGTGGCCCGCATGCTCCGCGCCTCCCGTGATCTGAACGATTACAAAATCCTACTGATCAACGACCGGACAGACCTGGAAGACCAGCTAGCCAAGACCGCCACCCTGATCGGCGGAAGGGTGCATACCATTGATACCCGCAAAGACCTGCGCGAACAGCTGGCCACTGACAGCTCGGACATCAATATGGTGATGGTGCATAAATTCCAGCTGCGCGACCAGAGCCTGCCGCTGAAGGTGGCGGAGGCCCTGGGTACCTATCAGGCCATCCCTACCAGCCAGACCTTTGGTTTGGTGAATAACTCTTCCCGTATCGTGCTGATGATCGACGAGGCGCATCGTACCCAGGGCTCAGATCTGGGTGATAACATATTTGAAGCCTTCCCTAATGCCGCCCGCATCGCTTTCACTGGCACACCGCTGATTACCGACCGTCACGGCGAAAAGAAGACCATCAAGCGCTTTGGTGACTACATAGATACCTACCGGCTGAGGGATGCCGTAGCAGACGGCACCACCCTGCAGATTCTTTATGAAGGCCGCACCGCCGATGCCGCCCTGAACGACAAGCACGGCTTTGAAACCCAGTTTGAAAACCTGTTTAAGGATCGCAGCGACGAAGAGCTGCTAGCCATCAAGAAGAAATACGGTGCCACCGGTGACTTGCTGGAGGCCGAACAGCGTATCGCCGCCATCGCCAAGGATATGGTGAAACACTACCTGGAGCACATATTCCCCAACGGTTTTAAGGCACAGGTGGTATGTCACTCCAAACTGGCAGCCGTGCGTTATCAAAAAGCGATTCATCAGGCATTGGAAGAAACACTGGCCGAGCTGGAAGCGGCTTCTACGCCGGATGTTGCGCTGATCAACAAGGTGCGTTTTCTCAAGGCGGCGGTGGTGATCTCAGGGGATGGCACCAACGAGGCGGCCTTTATCACCGAGTCACGCAAGCAGGCCAAGGCCTGGAGTGCGGTGGATAACTTCTGCAAGCCCTTTGCTTTTGATGACCCAGACAAGCCCTACACCGGCATCGCCTTTCTGGTGGTGTGTGACATGCTACTCACCGGCTTCGATGCCCCCATCGAACAGGTGATGTACATCGACAAGAAGATCCGCGAGCATACGCTGCTACAGGCTATTGCTCGCACCAACCGGGTGAAGAAAGGCAAGAAACGCGGCTACGTGGTGGATTACATAGGACTGACCGACAACCTTACGGATGCCCTGACCCTCTACGCGGCTGCGGATGAACAGCAGGAGCTAGCACAGGGACTGAAGAGCATCACTTCCGAGGTGCCTGTACTGGAAGAGCGTTATCAGCGCCTGCTGCAACTATTTTCTGGGCACAAGGTGGCAAATGTACGCGAGTTTGTTGAAGGTAAGTTAGCCTGTATCGAAGACGATGCCACAGTGGTGCATGAGGCGGTTAAACTGTTGAAAGACGAGAAAATCCGCGCCGACTTTGATGTCTACCTAAAGAAGTTCCTGATGAGCATGGACATCATCCTACCGCACAAGGCTGCCCACCCTTATCGGGTGCCGTCAAAGCGCCTGGGTTACATCCTGCGGGTCACGAAGGAACGCTATAAGGACACTAGCCTCAATCTGGGTGATGCGGGACAGAAAGTGCGCGACCTGATCAATGAGCACCTGATCAGCTTAGGGATTAACCCTAAAGTGCCCCCAGTGGAACTTTTATCAGAAGACTTTATCGACAACTTGAATAAGCATGCCGCCGGTAATGCCGAGGCCAAGGCGAGCGAGATGGAACACGCCATCCGCAAGCACTGCACCGTTCATAATGATGAGGACCCCGCGTTTTATAGCAGCCTGTCGGAAAAGGTGGAAAACCTGATTGACCAGTATCAGGACCAATGGGAGAAGCTGGCCGAAGAGCTGGAGAAACTGCGCACCACGGCTATCGAAGGACGCAAACAAGGCGAAGAGGGAATGAGCCGCGAAGCCACCACCTTCTTCGAACATATCGCCAATGAAGCTTTTGAAAATGGCGAGGTACCAAGCCGTGCCAAACCTGCAATGAGAGTGCTGATGGAAGCCATTGTTGAAACCCTGCAAGACAGCATCGGCAGCATTGATTTCTGGAGCAACAGCGATAAACAAAAGAAGATCCGAAGTGAGATCAAAACCGCCCTCACTTTGACAGGTATCATAGAGCTCAAGACCAACCGCGAACGTATCGCGATAGAAATTATGAAATTGGCTAAGAACCGCCATGACGAACTACTCAAAGGTGCAGCAGGAGACAGCAACGTATGAATGCCCGCCGCATAAGAGATATTGACTACCAACTACTGCCAGGCAGCCCGCGCAAGACCACCGATATTGTGATTGAGCGCAACGGTCTGGTGACTGTGCGCCCGCCTGCCGACTACACTCCGGATCAAGTTGATGCAGTGGTGGAAAGCAAACGGATGTGGATCTACCGCAACCTTGCTGAATGGAAGGATTTGAATGCAAGCGCGGTAGTGCGGGAATGGGTCAACGGCGAAACCTTTTTGTACCTGGGAAGAACCTATCGGCTCTCCCTTGTTTCCGGTCAAGCCAAGACCTTACTTTTGAAAGAGGGACGTTTTTGCCTGAATCGCGCCGTCATTGAAGAAGGCGGGACAGATGCAGCAAGACAAGCCTTTGAATCATACTTCTCTGATAAGGGACTACAACGCTTCACGGAACGCGTTAACCACTTTGCACCGAAGATCGGTGTAAATGTAGCAGGCATCAAAGTGAAGGAGATGGGATATCGCTGGGCCAGCTATGGCAAGAACGGTATTCTGAACTTCAATTGGAAGTGCATGATGGCCCCTGCCAAGATCATCGACTACATCGTGGTACATGAGCTGTGCCACTACCATCAGAAAAATCACACCGATTCCTTCTGGAATGAAGTGGACAAGGTCATGCCGGACTACCGGGAAAGGAAGGAATGGCTGAGAAAGAGCGGGGCAAGCTTAGTCGTTTAGTATCGACAAAACGTTTAAAGAATAATCCGGATACACTCTAAAATATGGATATATTGATGGCTTAGCCTGACAAGAAGAAACTAACTCCTAAAGCTGCTAATGACCTAAGCAGGGGCCGTAGTCTGGCCAGTGTTACAACCCACATTCTAAATACGCATACCGATGAACTCGTCATAGCCCTATGCGGCCCTATTGGCTCACCTCTTCACGATGTGGCTAAACAGGGCGGGTTCTCCAACAATGACCAACATTGCTGGAACTTTCCAGGGCGGTGCTCTAATGATAATGAAAAGAACATTATAGCTAATGCAATAGCCGAAACACTATTCAAAAGTGGTCTTATTGAAGCTGATAAGAAGGGAGACGTCGCCACAGCACTACGTACATTGCGCTTCCGCGCTCCGTGCTGGCCAGCAGGGTGTGAACCAAGGCCAGGTTTCTGCGTAGACCGTAGGCGGGTTTTTAGGCATCTTTACACGAGGCACGCGAATACCCGTAAGGCCGTGTCTGTGGCCGTGTCAGCCGTGGCTTACAGCCGACGTAATCCTTGGCTTACATCGAGCGCGATTCTTGCCGCCAGATGCCATGCTCCAGCAGTCAAACGCTAATGTTTGGCTCGTGTGTCGGGCGCTGAATCTATTGCCGGCAGTTAAATTGCTGGTCGCTTGTTTGCGGGCATCACTTTCGAAAATAGCTTTTTGTACTAGCGGTGATTTACAACCCAGTTGTCCAAATAGCATCGTCGACGCCGTAAGTGAGCTCCCCCACCGATGGGAACTCGTGGTGTGACAGGGTCTGATCACTTTTTTGTTTTTTTGTGGTTATATCACTTATTACTTTTTTAGGGGGGCATACCCACCGGTGATAAAACTCAAATTGTGGTGCTAAAGGTTTTTTGAAAACAACCGAATACCGCGCTCCGCGATCCCCGCGGTTCAGGAGTCAAGCTAGGAAGGACCCATAGTTTGCGATTGATATCTTCTGCAGTTTTGTGATGGGTATGAACTTGCCTGCTGTCGCTTGTTCCAAATGGTTGATATAGCTTTTAAGGGCTTCTACAACACTTTCCCTTGAATTGGAGGTAGTTAGGCCGAACGTTAATGCAACAGCTCTATCCACAGTTGAGTTGGTTCGAATTCGTTGAGAGACCGAGCAAAAGTCATTATGGAAAAGAATAATTAAAATTGCTTCTTCTAGGCAGATGAACCTTGGCCAGAGCTCATGCAGCTCTTTTAGGCCATTTATTTTTGATAACGCTATGTAGGCGCGTTTGTCCCCGCTGAGTAGTCGGCTGTTCTCGGCTTCTGATAAAGCAGCAAAAAGGGTAAGTTCTCCCGTTTCTAAGTCGGGTCGCTCTATTGTAAGGATAGGGTTCGCGATGTTCGAAGAAATCTCAACCTCCCTGTGTGTCAACCTCAGTCCATACACCCGGTCTATGAGTTAACATAGATTTCAGGGCGCGGATTGAGGAGTGTAAGCAATGCCAAAACCTGAGTCACAGA